>Ga0334893_1000611_pt1 | contig 44432 bp, 39 predicted proteins | sample GraSluR3_MG_5_FD_207218 | JGI IMG/M metagenome (GOLD analysis project Ga0334893, IMG submission 207218) | Sludge microbial communities from methane-producing bioreactor in Wageningen University, Netherlands - Granular Sludge_09_05-R3 | ecosystem: Engineered > Bioreactor > Anaerobic >...
GTTGCAATATATGCAATGCTAATTGGAAGCTGGATGAAGCTTCCTGAAATAGATATTCAGTACCTCGTGCTGGCTGGAATACTTCACGATGTGGGCAAGTCAAAAATTCCAAATGAAATTCTAAATAAAAAGACAAGACTAACTGAAGAAGAATTTGCTATAATGAAAAAGCATTCTCATTTAGGATACTGCATTGTTAAAGATATGGAGAATATTCCAGAAGACGTAAAAAAAGCTGTTCTAATGCATCATGAGAAATTAGATGGAAGTGGATATCCCTTGGGATGTAAAAGCAAACAAATTCCAAAGTTTGCCCAAATATTAGCCGTTGCAGATGTATATGATGCCCTGACTTCAAAAAGAGTATATAAAGATAAAATTACTCCTTTTGAAACCTTTAAAGAGATGAGTAAGATGGGATACTCTCATTTTGCTCCTGATGTCCTGATGACTTTTTTAAAAAACATAGGTTATTATTATGTAGGTTTTAAACTCAAGTTAAATACTGGTGAAATAGGAGAAATTCTTTATGTATCACCACTTAATAATTATCAGCCGCTCATTAAATTAGATGATAAAGTAATAGATTTATCTTTAGACAAGAGGTATAGCATTTTAGAAATGGTGTAAAATTTTAAATTAAAGAGGTTATTATGAGAATATGTAGTATACAAAAAATCCCTCAAAAATCTAAACTGGCAAAACCAGTATACGATCATAAAGGTATTTTGTTGTTAAATGAAGGAATAGATATAACAGAGAGCATAAAAAATAAATTTATAGCTAATAATATTTATTTTATCTATATAGAAGATGATATTTCTGAGGGAATAGAAATTGAGTCTATAATTGACGACGAAACTAAAGCAATGATAACCTTTAGCATAAAAAATATAATTGATAATATAAGCAGTGGGAAAAAAACTAATGCAATGCTTCCAATTCAAGAAATAAAAAAGATAGAGTATATTGTTGATACTCTATTAAAAAACATAAAAGAAAAGAATGAGTTGTCCTACATGGCTGTGGAACTTATGGGAACAGATATGAATACCTATACTCACAGTGTGAATGTAGCGATACTATCTATTATTAATTCAATAGATTATGGATATTCAGATTCTATGTGTGAGAAGATAGGATTTGGAGCTTTAATGCATGACATTGGGAAAACAAAGATAGACAATCATATACTTCAAAAACATGAGTTATTATCTCATGAAGAATTTAATCTTATGAAAATGCATCCTACATTAGGATATAAAATGATTAAATCAGATCCATCAATAAGCTCCATCTCGAAATCTATAATTTTAAACCACCATGAAAAGCTAGATGGAACAGGATATCCAAGTGGACTCAATGCATCACAGATGCCAGATTTTTTGAGAATAGTTACGCTTTCTGATATGTTTGATGCTATGACTACTGATAGGGTTTATAGAAGAAGAATACCAGTACATGTAGCTTTAGAAAATTTAATGACAGATTGTGTTAGTAAGTTAGACCCTAAAATATATAATAGATTCGTGAAAAATATAATCTTATATCCACCAGGCAGTATGGTAATACTTAATGAAGGAACAACAGCTATAGTAAGTGAGTATAATAGTTTAAGTCCAACGAGACCTAAACTTAGGATAATAGATTCTAAAAATTATAATTATCAAGATGAAATAGATTTGATGCAGGTTTTAAATTTGCTTATAGAAAATACAATAGATTAATTAGTGAGGAGGCGAAATGTGAAACTTGAAATTTTTGATTTTGTTGATGATTCACTAAAAATACTGGATGAATTTTATCCAGAACTAATAGAATTATCTAGTGAACTAGAAAATTTTTATAAAAAATATTTAGCAGAAAAGGATTATTTTCTAAATGTTTCATCCAGAATAAAATCCCCTATGAGTCTAAAGGAAAAAATATTGAGAAATAATTATTATCTTACTTTTTCTGACGCTAAGGCTTTTTTCTTTGAGCTTTCTGATTTGGTAGGAATTAGATTGGAATGTAGATTCATTGAAGATGAAGAAAAATTATATAAAGGAATCAAAAAAATATTTTCGTCAAGAAGAGAAGATGGTTATTTCTATAACTCTGAATTTCCAAATGTTTTACTTAACTTACAAGATAAGCAACCTCAAATTCAAAAAAATGGATTTGAAATCTACAGATTAGATGGAATAATAGTAGGAGAGTCAGCTAGTTTTCATTACGAACTTCAACTTAAATCTCTAGTTAATATGTTTTGGGGGGAAATAGAGCATAAAATTTTATATAAAAATTATAATTATATGCCAATTGAAAATTTTTATAGAGATATAATGTCATCAATTAAAGGGAATATAACTATGATAGATAGACAGCTTATGATTTTGCATGACCACCTAAATGATATGAATTCTTATGATTCGAATTCAAGAAAAAAGCAATTTGAAACAATGATATCAAAAGCTATATATGAGTTGTATTCTATTAAGATTAAAAAAAAGCTAGGATTTGTTGTCGATTTTAGAAATACTTGTGATTTGATTACAGACTATCTGCTAAAAAAAGATAGAAAGTATGATAATATAGATTATCCTCAAATGATAACTAAAATAATGACCAGATTCAATGAAATCATATCAAATAAATTAGATTTTGATGAATATCTTTCTTTTGAAAGAGAAGTGTTTTTTCAAGGGAATTTTGAATTAAAAGTAGGAAAGGCAGTTTATAAAGCTATTAATAAAGATTTTAGATGGAATATGTTATTTAGAATAATATTTGATATAGAGCTAGGAAATAATGCGGAAGATTTTGAGGGATTTATTAAATATATAAAAGACAGATTTTATAATGATTTAAGGGAAAATCCCAATTTTCTAATTAATATAAGAGAAGAAGATAAAGTAAAAATACTAGATGAAATAATGTTGATGATAGCAGATTGTTTTTTGATTAGTTTAAATATAGATTTTATTGATAATGAAAATATTATAAAGATTAATAATTTTATAGTTGAAAATTTGAAATTTCTTTCTGGTATAGAGGACTGGAAAGCTAAAAAAAATCTTTTCTTTGAAACTTTAAAATTAGAAACAAAATAACACCTAATTAATAATTAGGTGTTATTTTAGATTGTGATACTTTAAAAAACTGTCCCCTGACCAAGTTTATATCGATAGAATTTGTAATATAGCTACTTAAAACTATATTTGCAGGTGAGCTGATAGGTTCACTTGAAATTTCAATGAATCCATAAGTTTCACTAGGAGAAATGGTATAACTTCCAGGCTCTATATCTTTTCCGACTAAATACTTTACATTATGATGATTTTTAATATCTTCAAAAGAATTAATAGGGGCGTCTTCTATAGAAACAGCTCTAGCATCTATAAGCGTCAAATATTCATCATCTTCTACTTTAATGTAAGTGAAGTTAGAAAATACATCATTATCTTTGATATCAATAAAATTAGCTTGAGGGGTAGTTGAAATTCTATAAAAAGCTGTAGGCATATCTGATATAAGTTTGTAGACTCCTGCGCTCATATCTCTACCAATTAATAAAGTTGAATCATTAATAGGAATATTAGCTACTTCGTTATCTATTGTATCTGAATTTGATATATTGTTTTTAGAATCATCTTCATCGTCTTTATTTATTTCTATGGTTTCTATTTTCTCTTTTGTACTAGCATCTGTGGTTTGATTATCTTCCTTTGAATCAAGCCAGACAGTTATTAAAAGTCCAACTACAATTCCGAATATAACTAGAAATAATAGACCTAAAAAAAAGAATTTTAATTTAGAAAAAAAAGTATTTTTCTTGATCATAGCAACTCCTTAAAAACAAAAAATAATAAATAGGCATATTTTACTAGTACTATTATATATTTTATTATCAAAAAATAAAAGGATTATTTAGTCCATAGCAATCTTTTTTAGTCTAGTTAAAATAATTTTTGTTTCGGCAGTTGTTTCACCTAAAAGACTTGCAATTTCTTGAGCCACTCTCATTTGTTTATCTATAACCTCTTGAGCAGCATCTAGAGTTCTTTCTTTCATAGCATTTAGAGCTTTTATATTTTTTTCTTCTTGGGTTATATCAGACATTATAACCATATAGACATTTTCTTCATTTATGTAAGACATTTCAAAAAATATACAGATGTCCTTAGAATCTATACATAATTTTTTGTGTATTACACAAGACTTGTCTAAACGTATATCAAATAAAATATCTCTGCCAACTAGATTTTCTATATTTTTTCCATGGACATCATCAAAATGAACATCTAATATTTCTTCGGCCTTAGGATTGATTTCGATTATATTCATATCTGAATCTAAAAATAATATGGCATTAGGTGTATATTCAAATATAGTATTTCTTATACTTTCAGCTTTTTTTCTTACAAAAGGTAGGCACATAGTAATTTCTGACATATTACAGTAGACAGCTTTTGCCTTATCTCTACATGTTTTGTAACCACAGGTGTTACAATTTAGTTGATCACTTTCTTTGTATTTACCCATTGAGTGAAGAATTTCTACTATTTCATCTTCAGTTGGTTCCGGCATCAAGATTGGTTTTTCATTGAAATCTCTATCTAATTCGTAACTTTCAAAATTTATGCTACTAGAGAATTCAGAAGATACAGGCTTGCTTTTAGCAAAATCTCTTACTCTTTTTTCTATCACATAGCAGTTAGGATGGCCACTAGGCATAGCAGGACCACCTATACAAGAGCCTTCACACATATTTAACTCTACACAGACTCCTTCAAGTTCACCGATTGATAAAGCTTCTAATATATTTATACAGGCATCAACACCATCAGCTTGCATATACTGATAACCATAAATATCTGATACTGATTTTAAATTTGAAAAAATTCCACCCTTTACAGGAAATGATGCTCCATTGATATCAGTTGGATTTTCAAACTCTTCTTGGTCTAAATTATTTAAATCTATATTACTTTCTTTTAGCCATTTTGCTATTTCGTCAAAAGTAAGTACTTCATTTATAACATTATTGTTGTTGTATTCAAAAGCTTCTTGTTTTTTTGCTATGCAAGGCCCAATAAAAACAGTAAAGGCATTTGGTAAAGTTTTTTTCATAAGCATTCCATGGGCAAGCATGGGAGAAACAGTAGGAGCTAAGTAATTTATGCATTTTGGATAGTATTTTTGAATTAGATAATTAGCAGATGGACAAGAACTAGTTATAAAATTTTTATATTTTTGTGTTTTTAATGCATTAATATACTCTTGCTTTACATATTCAGCCCCTATTCCAGTTTCTGATATATCAGAAAATCCTAATTTTTTTAGGGCAGTTATGAACTGACCAGGATGTTTCATATCAAAAGCTCCCACAAATGATGGAGCTATACTGGCAATAACTTTATAGTCATCATCTATAGCAGCTTGAACATTTCTAAGTCTAGATTTGATTTTTATTATATTTTGAGGACATACTACTTGGCAGTGTCCACACCCAATACACATTTCTTTTACAACCTCAGCCCGACCATCTATTATTTTAATTGCTTTTGAAGGGCAAGAACGAAGACATTTATAACAATCGCTACAATTCCCCTTTTCTATTTCAATCCATTGCATAATATCCTCCTATTAGTATTGGTAAAGGTAATTAATACTAGTTTAATATATTAATTATACATAATTTGTGAATAAAACAAAACTCGATATAAGAATAAAATTTATTTTAAGCTTAATTATAATTTGTAAGAATATTATAACTTTTATTATAAGCAAAAGTGCTAATATAGAATTAAATAAATTGATTGGAGGATAGTCCATGAAAAAAATTAGTATAGCAATAGCTCTGCTTGTATTAGTTATAGTATACCAATTAATGCTAAATATTTTTTTTGTTAGCATGGATGAAAATAAATTTAAGCAAAGTTTAGGGGTTCTATCAGATGAAATAAAACCATATGAAAGAGATTATCTAAAAATTTTATATAAGAGAATAGATAAGTTTGAAAAAGAAAGGGTAGAAAAAAATGCCCTTGATTTTACTTATAAAGAAGAAAATTTAAGAACTTTTTATAATAAAGCTCTAAATAGACTAACTGATAAATATTTATCTGAAGATGAAGCTGTGGTTTTTACTCTAGACGAGCAAAATCAAAAAATCAATGAGAATAATCAAAACAAAACTAGAATTGATGGTCTATTTGCTCGTCTTGAAGGAAGTATATCTGAAAATGATTTTTATGAAATAAAAGATTTGTATTCTAAATACCAATCAACGTATGAATATTCTTATCTGGATGATATTGAGACTATACTATCAACATATGATGAAATTAACACCGATATCTTAGTGGAATATTTGTTAGACCCAATTGATATAAAAGCATATTTTAAACTTAGTTCTAAGAAAAATTTATTAGAAGAATCGCTGTGGCCCATAATAGAAAATCAGCCTTCAGAAACTGAAATTGAACTATATGAAAAAATATGGAGTGAAATTAAGTTTAGTTTAGGAGAAGATTTACTGTCATCATTAGATTACTTTCTTGTATATTCCGATGGCAAAGATGAAAGTCTTGCTTATGTAAACTATTTAGATGACAAAGCAAGTAGATGGTATATGGCAATAGATATAGAGGATTCTATTAATATTAAGGATAACACTCTAAATGACGAGTTTTACTTTACTATAGTACACGAGCTAGCCCATATTATTACATTAAATGATACTCAAGCTATATATAATTCTGAGCCGGTAGCTACTAGATATTTTGAAGATAATATAAGCATGAAAGAAAATTCTTATCTAAACGATTTTTATATTAGATTTTGGACTGATTTTTTTGATGAGGCTAGAATTATTCAAAAGCTAGATAATGAAGATATAAGATATAAATTTTTTCTAAGACATGAAAATTCTTTTGTAACAGACTATGCAGCTACAAATGCGAGTGAAGATATAGCAGAGTCTTTTGCTTATTTTGTTATTAATGATAAGCCAAAAGGAAATGAAGTATGGGAACAAAAAGTGAGGTTTTTTTATGAATTTGAGGAATTGGTTAAAATTAGAAATACTATAAGAAATAAATTACAAGATATAGATTTAGCAGCTTAATTATAAAAAAGCTATCTTTCTTGAAGCAAGGCTTCAAGCAGGATAGTTTTTTTTAATTAAAATATTGCATCAGACCTGACTATAGTTTATACTAATGATATTAATAAATTTATGATAATAATTATCATTAACAATAAAGGAGGTTTTATTTATGAAAGCTTTGTTAGTTGGGGCAGATAGGCTGGGTAATATACCAAATACTTTAAATAGCTACGGAATAGATGATTACATACATTGGCCAGGAAGAAAAAAAGGTATGAGGAATTATGACATTCCTGATGAAGTTGATATGATTATTGTTTTTTATGATTTTATTGAGCATGGTCTCACGGAGAATGTAAAAGAAAAAGCTAGAAAAAAAGAGATACCCTGTATTTTTTCCAGACGTGCTTGTAGCGATTTGTCAAAGAGATTAAATAATTGCCAATCGTGTAAATTCTGTCCTAATAATATTTCTTAAAATATTGTATACAAAATATATTTTACTTATAAAAAAACCTGCATACTGCAGGTTTTTTAAAGTGTGTTTTTTTAAAAGATTGCAAAAAAATACATTAAGTTATAGAATTGAAAAGGATAGATTAAAATATATTTTATGGAAAGAAGGGTAAGCTTTGGAAACAAAATCATTTTTCTCCTATGATGTAAAAAATCTAAAAGGAGATATTATGGGTGGGTTTACAACGGCAATTGTAGCACTGCCTCTTGCACTGGCTCTTGGAGTAGCTTCAGGCGCTGGAGCAAAAGCAGGTCTTTATTCAGCTATAATTACCGGGATTTTATCGACGTTATTTGGGGGAACACCAGCTCAGGTTAATGGTCCTACAGGAGCTATGACAGTAGTTTTAATCGAGCTTTACGAAAAATTTGGAGCAGAAGCTTTATTTGCAGCTATGCTAGTGGCAGGAGTCACGCAGATTTTAATTGGAGGCTTGAAGCTTGGAAAGTATATTCACTTGATACCTCAACCAGTAATTGTTGGATTTACAAATGGGATTGGGTTTTTGATATTTTTAAAAATGATACCTTATTTTGAAACAGGACCTATAGTCGCTATTATAACTATAGCTATAATGATTTTATTTCCACTTTTAACAAAAAAAATTCCAGCTTCATTAGTGGCCTTAATTGTAGGAACTATAGCAGGTACATATATACTTCCTGGAGGAGAATTAGTAGGAGCTATTCCTAGTGGACTGCCTCAGTTTAGACTACCGTCATTTCCAGCCAATCAGCTAGCTGACATAATTAAATCAGGAGTAATACTTGCAATGCTTGGATGTATTGAATCTCTTCTAGCTGCCCTTGTGGTTGATGAGATGACAAAGACAAAGCACCATTCAAATAAAGAACTAATAGGACAGGGAATAGGAAATACTGTAGCTACATTATTTGGAGCACTTATTGGAACAGGGGCTATAGTAAGATCTGCAGTAAATGTAAATGCAGGAGGAAGAACTAGACTTTCTGGTATACTTCATGGAATAATATTACTTGTAATTACACTTAAGTTTGCACCTTTAGCATCACAAATACCTCTAGCTGTTTTAGGTGGAATCCTGATGGGGACAGCTATAAAAATGGTAGAATACAGTGCAACTAGAAAGTTTACATATGCATCTAAGCGTGCGGGAAGTGTTATAATTATAACTACACTTTTAACCGTATTTAGTGATTTGGTTATTGCTGTTGCAGCCGGAACACTTTTATCTATGTTTTTATTTGTACTAAGTATGGGGGAGGTTTATTTAAAGCAGTATCCAATTCTAATAAATGGAGGGAAAAAAGTAGCTTCTTATACTGTAGAGGGGCCATTGTTTTTTGGCGTTTCAAATGCTATTGCTAGTAAGCTCGAAATAGAATCAGAAGATGCAGATATTATAGTTCTTAATCTTATGAATATGCCTGTTATGGATTCAACAGGGGCTATTGCAATTAAAAGTATAAAGCAGCTACTTGAAGGAAATGGGCAGACACTAATCCTCGCTGGAGTAAAAGAACAGGCGGGAAAGCTTCTTACAAAGCTAGAGGTAATATCTGATGAGGATTTACAAATTTCTTCTATGAGAATAAAGGATGTTTTGAGCCATATTGAAATGAATATGGTAAATGCTTAAATACTGAAACTGTTAAAAACATAATAGCTGTAAATAATTACGAAACCTTTGCTATATTAATAATAAAAGCACAATCCTTCTACCAATGCAATAAGAGGATTGTGCTTTTTTAATTTTAATCTGTGTATAAAACAATACAGTTTCTACCAGCTTCCTTTGCTTTATAAAGAGCTTTATCAGCCTTATCAAAATGCTCATGGTAGTTGTATTTATGTATATTTCCAGCAGAAATACCTATGCTTACTGTGACATAACTAGATTTTTTTTCTCTAGTGTATGGAATTTTTAAGTTTTCTATAGATTTTCTAATTTCTTCTCCAAGTACGGCAACATCACGTTTTTTAATGTCAGAAGTAAAACATAAAAACTCTTCGCCACCATATCTGCCTGCGTAAATACCGAAAGAAGCTAGTTTAGTCAAAGCGCCAGAAATCATTGATAAGCAGACGTCACCTTGAAGATGTCCCCAGTAATCGTTATAAAGCTTGAAATTATCTATATCTAGAAGAAATACACAGGAAATTAAATCAGAGTTACTTTGAGGACTTAAATCTGCAAACATTTTTTCTATTCCTCTTCTGTTGTAAAGCTTGGTCAACTCATCTATCAAGGTCTCTTTAGTAAGAGAAATATTTTCTTTTTTTATTTTTTCGAGCTCATTATTTACTTGAGCTATTTCTCTTTTTAGCTTTGAGGTTAGATTTTTAAAATTATCATTTTCTCGTTTTTCTTTATAGTAATTGAATTCAATTGAAATAATTTCAAGCCTTTTTGATAGATTGATAGCCTCTATTTCCTTTTCCTTGTTATGATAGGCTTTAAAGTGATGAAGCGAAGTTTTATAGTCTTGAATTACTTCGTAGTAGTCAGCTAACAGCTTATATATTTGGCTAGTTTTGGATTGTAGCTGGTTATCGATAGAGTGATTAAGAGCTTCATTTAAATATTTAATTGGATTAAGACCTTGACGTTGGTCGCAAATAGCCATATGAATAAGTAAATCAATGAGATAAAACTTGTTATTTATTTGGTTGAGCTTCATAAGAGATGATATAAAATAATCTCTAGAAGCTGATATATCTCCGAGTTCAAACATTACTCTTCCGAGCTTTGTCTCGATTTCAGCTTGGTTTATCATATCTGTATGATTTAAAGCTAGTGCATATGCCTTATCAAGATGTTGCTTAGCGGCTTCGATTTCTCCACTAGTTAAATATACATCACCAATATTTGAGTATATAACGGATGAATTTAAATCGATGCTATTCTTTAGAGTTATTTCTAAAGCTTTGTTATAATACTGTAAAGCTAAATTTTTGTCTTTGGCTTCCCGATATATCTCGCCTATATTGTTTAGTATTGAAGATTCGAGATTTGGGTCTGGGTAAGATTTTATAATCTCTAGTGCAGTCATAAAATTTTCAAGTGCTTCAGAATATGAACCAAAATAAAAATAAGTTATTCCTATCATATTTTTGGCTTTCATAATTCCGAATTTATAATTAATATTTTCATAAATATCTAGGGCATCATATACATGACTGAAGCATTTAGTGTAGTCAGACATAACTCTGCAAGCGTAGGCCATATGAAGTAGACTATCCGCTTTTAGTTGAATTAAATCTAAAGATATTGCAAAATACAGAGCCTTTTCAGCTAATTTATATGATTTTTTTGGATTAGCGAAAGACATAAGCTTTGACTCTTTTATTAAGGATTCAATTTTATCTGCTGTCAAAATAATGCCTCCAATCTGCGAAATAAGCGAGAACTCAACCCATTAAAGTCATACAAATTAATAATAAGTATTCATATGTGTATATTATACTTTAAAAGGGTACAAAAAAATATAAGTTTTAAAGATTTTCAAATGGAAGGGGCTCTATTATGAAAATACTTGTTGCTGACGATGAAGCCATAAATAGAAAACTACTGGAGCTAGAGGTAAAGGAGCTGGGGTATAAGGTATTAACTGCCAAGGATGGCTACGAGGCAAAGCAGATATGGGAAAATGAGAGGCCTTCAATAGTTCTTACAGATTGGAACATGCCTAATATGAATGGAATAGATTTGGTTAAGCATATTCGAAATAATGAAGGCAATGACTACACCTATATAATAATGGTCACTGCTATGGCGAGAGAAGATGATTTGATTGTAGGCTTTGAAGCAGGAGTAGATGACTATCTTACAAAGCCTGTTGGAAAACATGAGTTATACTGGAGGCTAAAGGCAGGACTTAGACTTATTTCGAACAATGACAAGGATATGCTTATTTTTGCGCTCGCAAAGCTTACAGAAATAAGAGATGAAGACACAGGCAACCATATAGAAAGAATAAGGCTATATAGTAAGCTGATAGCTGAAGAACTTTATAAACGAGGAGAAAGACCACTCGAAATTAATCAAAAATTTATTGATGATATTTATATTACTAGCGTACTTCATGATATTGGAAAAGTAGGAATACCTGATAATGTTTTGTTCAAACCAGATAAATTAAATTCAGAAGAATATAATATTATAAAAAATCATACCCTTATAGGGTACAAAACGATTGAATCACTTATTTCAAAGAGCCAAAGAAAAACTACACTTAGTATGGCTGGAGAAATTGCTAGAAGTCATCATGAAAATTGGGATGGGAGTGGTTATCCAGACGGATTAAATGGCGAAGATATTCCTCTAAGTGCTAGAATAGTTGCTCTTGCAGATTTTTATGATGCACTTGTAAGTAAAAGGGTGTATAAAGAATCTTGGACCCATGATGATGTAGTGAAAGAAATATTTAGACAATCAGGGAAAAAGCTAGATCCATATGTTGTATCGGGGTTTTTAAGTATAGAATCAGAGTTTCAAAAAATAAGCTCTGCACTAGCTGAGTGACCTCATATTGGATATAAATATTAAATTGATTTAGTTTCTGGTAATTAATATTGTATTTTATAATTTCAAGTAAAGAGAGTGTATTTTTAGATATGACGTTTTATCATAAAAATACACTTTCTTTTTTTATTGGCTAATTCAAGATTATAAATACTCTTGACAAATATACCCTAAGGGGGTATCCTAAAATTATAAAGGTCAATTGGTATTAAAGAAATAATAGAGTATTAACTAATGCAATTTAGATATTTTTATTAGTGGACTTCTTGTTAATGAAAAAATGAGGTGAGATTATGTCAAAGAAAAAAGTTATTTTAGGTATAGATGGTATGTCCTGTGCTTCTTGCTCTGCAGCAATTGAAAAAACTCTAAATAAAAAAGAAGCCGTAGAAGCAAATGTCAATTTAGCAATGGAAAAAGCCTCTATTGAGTTTGACGATTCCGTGATAGGTTTAAAGGAAATAGAGGAGACAATTGAAAAGCTGGGCTACACTGTTGTGAAAAATAAGGTGCTATTAGAAGTAGATGGTATGACTTGTGCAGCTTGCTCTAGCATAATAGAAAAAGTAGTAGGTAAATTAGAAGGGGTATATTCAGTTTCTGTTAACCTCACTACTAATACAGCTCAGATTGAGTATAATGAAAAGCTTATAAGCTTAGATGAAATTCAAAAGAAAATGGATAAGCTAGGATATCCTTCAAGGCTGAAAACTGATGATAAAGATAAAAAGGCTAAACAAAAGGATGAACTTGCCACTAAAAAAACCAAACTAATTATTTCGATAATCCTGTCTCTACCTCTTTTATATACAATGGTAGGGCATATGCCTTGGGAAACAAATCTTCCTATGCCAGATATTCTTATGAACCCGTGGTTTCAGATGCTACTAGCTACCCCAGTTCAGTTTATTATTGGCGGGAGCTTTTATGTAGGCGCATATAAGTCGCTAATGAATAAAAGCGCAAACATGGATGTACTGATTGTAATAGGAACCTCGGCGGCATATTTTTACAGTGTATACGAAGGTTTAAAATCAATTGGGACACATCATATGCCTCATTTATATTTTGAGACCAGTGCTGTGCTTATTACTCTAGTGCTACTTGGCAAATATCTTGAAAGTAATGCAAAAGGAAAAACAAAGGAGGCTATTGAAAAACTACTTAGTCTTCAAGCTAAAGAGGCTACTGTTATAAGAGAGGGAAAAGAAATAAGACTTCCTCTTGAAGAAGTTAAAAAGGGAGATGTAGTAGTTGTAAAGCCAGGAGAAAAAATTCCTGTCGATGGTATAGTGATTTCAGGAAATAGCTCAGTAGATGAATCTATGCTTACTGGAGAATCTATTCCTGTTGAAAAAAGCTCTGGGGATGAAGTTATAGGTGCAACCATAAATAAAAATGGTAATTTTACTTTCGAAGCTACTAAAGTAGGAAAGGATACTGCTCTAGCTGGAATAATAAAAATAGTTGAGGAAGCTCAAGGTTCCAAAGCACCTATACAGAGAATGGCTGATAAAATATCAGGAGTATTTGTTCCTGTAGTAGTTGCTATTGCCTTTGTAGCATTTTTAGTATGGTATTTTATAGCAGACAAAGGGAATTTTGCTCATGCTCTAGAGGTTGCTATTTCAGTTCTTGTTATATCATGCCCATGCGCCCTAGGTCTTGCTACTCCTACTTCGATTATGGTTGGTACAGGCAAGGGAGCAGAAAACGGGATACTATTCAAAGGTGGAGAGTATCTCGAAACTACGCATAAGATAGATGCAGTACTTCTTGATAAAACAGGAACAGTGACAAAAGGAAAACCAGAGGTGACAGATTATTTTGAGCATGAAAAAGGTGCTTTAGCTTATATAATGTCAGCCGAAGCGAAATCTGAGCATCCTTTAGCAGATGCAATAGTCTTATATGGAGAGACTAAAAATATTAATAAGCTCGAAATAAGTAGCTTTGAAGCAATACCAGGCAAAGGCCTGCATGCTAAAGTGGATGCTAAAGATGTATTAATAGGAACAAGAGCTCTTATGAAAATGTATGACATCAATATTGATTCTGGTGAGGATGAATATGCCCTGCTTGAAAACGAAGGCAAAACAGTGATGTTTGCAGCAATCGATGGGAAATTTTCAGCGAGCATTGCTGTTGCTGATACAATAAAGCAAAGCTCAAAATCAGCAATAGAAAAAATAAAAAAATTAGGAATTGCAGTTTATATGGTTACAGGAGATAATCAAAGAACTGCAAATGCAATAGCATCACAAGTGGGTATAGAAAATGTATATGCAGAGGTACTTCCTGAACAAAAAGCTGATGTAGTAAAAGATTTGAAAGATAAAGGTTATAAAGTCGCTATGGTAGGAGATGGGATAAACGATGCTCCAGCTTTAGCTTTTGCAGATATAGGTATGGCTATAGGAACTGGCTCAGATGTAGCGATAGAAGCGGCAGATGTCACTCTAGTTGGAGGAGATTTAGATCATATACCAAAATCAATAGATTTAAGTAGAAAAACTATGAGGAACATAAGACAGAATCTATTTTGGGCATTATTTTACAATACAATAGGAATTCCAGTTGCAGCAATGGGATTTTTAGAGCCTTGGGTAGCTGGAGCAGCTATGGCATTTAGTAGTGTTTCTGTTGTAAGCAATGCACTTCGTTTGAAAAAAGTTAAGCTATAGGGAGATGCGTGATGAAAGATACTAAAAATAATGAAATAATGCTGTTACTTCAAGAACATAAAAAGCCTTTAGTCCCTAGAACAGAGGATGAAATGGCAAAGCTTTTGTCTAGGCTAAAGAAAATAGAAGGTCAAGTGAGAGGCCTTCAGAAAATGGTAGAAGATGAGAGGTATTGCATAGATATACTTGTTCAGATATCAGCAGTAAATGCAGCTCTTAAAAAAGTGGGTATGCAGGTTTTAAAAAGACATACAACACACTGCGTTGCAGATGCTATTAAAAAAGATGACTCTGAAGAGACTATAGATGAGCTTATGAAAACTATAGAATTATTTATAAAAATATAAAAAGAAAAACCAGCTGTATTGGTGAATATACAGCTGGTTTTTCTTTTGTGCTTAGGGAAATATATAATTAGGAAAATTGCAATCTGCCTTTAGTTGCCACCATACAAGCCTTGTATACTACAAGAGTAATTACCATATTAGTAAGTGAGGTAGGTAGCACGATTGAAGTGAATAACACCATAAATGGAGCAGGAAGACCAACTATAAATAGTGCACTTCCTAGAAATACTGTTCCGCTTATAGCAGTACCTATTAGCCCTATGATAGCCATCTTTAGTTTATCGTTTTTAAGTGAAGTCATTGCTTTAATCATTAGGTAAACTATAAGTGCAGTAACCATTTTATCTATAAAATTAGGAAGCTGGCCTCCAGGAAATGTCGTAGTAAGAGCAGTAATCATGCCACCAACTGCACCAGCTAAAAGTGCATTTTGCAAAGTTGGGTAAATAACTATGCTTAAAAACATAAATGCTAAGAATAAATCAAATTTCATTCCGAATATTCCAGGTACACTAGAGTGAAGTATAAAGCCTATTGCTAAGAAAAGTGCAGTTAAAATCATGTTTTTTGTTTTCATTGTAAGTTCTCCTTTTAATATTAATTATTTTAAATTTATACCAATGTGATATATCTGATTGAGACAATTCATTTGAAGTTCATAACATAATTTCTACACCTCCTTTGCTTTGATACAATAAAAAAAGACTGATTACTCCCTGTAAAGGAGCAAACAGTCTGTGTTCGCGGTACCACCCTTTTTAAGATAAAAACTTTATCTCATCTCATACGGATACTAGCATATCCTGCCTCTATAACGTGAGGACACGGTCAACAGCTACTACAATTTTCACCTGACATCTCATGGGTCCATTCTTCTAAAACCACTTGTCTTATCTCACCACCTAAGACTCTCTGTAATAGCTTAATTTAGAGTACTACTCCCAATCACTGATTCTTATATTAAGTTTTACTATTGATAGCTATTATACTAGCAAAAAAAATAAATGCAAGTAGGTTTTATATAAAAATTTAATTTTATTAGGAGCTTAAAACCCTTCATAGCTAGTTCAAATTTTTGGACATAAAAATGATTGATTTATAATAGTATATTAATACCCAGTTAATGACATAAGACCAAAGACTTAAATATATAGGATAAAATAATATTTATGGATAAAAAAGTTTATTTGCTGAAAATCAAGGTATATATTAATTAAGAAAATAATAATTATTGTCAATAAACATTATAATATTGACTATTAAAAGGAGGAATTATAATGGGAATTATTGCTTGGATTATTTTAGGTGCTCTTGCAGGTTGGATAGCTAGTAAATTTACTGGTAATGATGCTAGTATGGGAGCGTTTGGTAATATTATCGCAGGTATTGTAGGAGCTTCTGTAGGAGGCTTTGTATTTGGTATGATAGGTGGACAGGGAGTTACTGGATTTAATATATGGAGCTTGTTTGTAGCAGTGGTTGGTGCGGTAATAGTACTGTCTATTATAAATATGGTAAAAAGATAGTTAAATGATATAAAAAAGTATCAGTTTAAAAGCAGTTAGAAATTTGATAATTTAAAATAAAAGGGACTGTTAGAAAAATAAATATATTGTAGTTTTAAACAAAACCAATATATTGTATTTATTTCTATGCAGTCCCTTTTTAATTTTTAAGCAATCAAATTAAATTAAAGAAAATCTAATGTTATTTACAAATTAAATAAAAGAAAATTTAATGTTATTTATAGTTTTTTAATAAATTATTAACTTTATACCGTATATTGAAGTAAAATTTTATTTGATAGGTCAAATTTTTGATTTTTATTTAATAACTTAATTAGGGATATTAATTCTTTCTCGTTTAAAAAATGAGCTAGATTATCTGATTTATTATTAATTACTTCTTCTAAAATATCAATAAAATTAGCTTCATTATCATAAATAAATTCTATTATCTTCTTATATGATATTCTATCTTTATTTTTTAGAGCAAAAGATAGAGCAGTTTTAATGTGCACGTTTGCTTTAACGTTGTTTTTTAAATAAGTATACCCAATAGCCATATTAAGAGAGATATCTGAAATGTAGGCTGGAATATATTTTAAAGAGCTAAGGCGGTCATCAAGGATATCAATTTCTTTTTGAATACTTTTTTTATTGCGATTAAGTGTAAATATTTTTATTTTCATCGAATGAAGAAGGTCTTCTATTTCATCCTCGTTTTGGATAAGCACCTCTGTAGTATTTAGAATTTCTAAAGCTTTCTTATAGTTTTTGTTCTCTATACATACTAGGACTTTTAAAATATTAATATCTACTATTCTCGATGATTCGGACATTTCTATATATTTATCTAATTGAGCCAAATGTTTTGAAGCTTCATCGTAATTTTTATTATTATAGTTTATAGAAGCAAGTTTATACCATATAGGAATCATACATTTCATATCTTCAGAGAAACAATGCGCTTGAGCTATCTTACCTATTTGAAGTGCATCATTTGTTCTTCCTAAATATACACATACATCCATAACCCTAGGAGCAAGATTTAAGACTATCATAGGGTTTTTGTCTATTTTAACTGCATTTTCAAAAGTTTTAATGTAATATGAATAGCTTGTTGGGATGTCATTTTGCTCAAGATAGTATTTTGCTAGGAGCTCATATATATAAGTGTTTTGAGGTTGAAGATCCCACTTGCTTACAAATAAAGCTATTTCGTCTATTTTATCATTAGGGATTTTGTAATTATTATAAGTGGCTTCCTTGAGATAATTCATATATCCTCTAGCAGTGCTTTTAGCATCATAAATACCAGGAATAAATAAATCTCTAAACTCAAGCTGTATATCTATACCTCTAGCCTTGCATAAGTTATTCATATTGCGTACTAAAATTTCAGCATTTCCTCTGTTAAGAGTAGCACGGTTATTTTCTATAAGACTAATTAGATTTCTTGTTATATCGTCAGCAGCAAGCTCATGCTGTTTAAATCCAAGTTCCTTTCTAATTTTTCTAAGAATATCGCCTGGAGTAAGAGTAGTTTTGTTATTCATAATTCACCTCAAGTAGAGTTTAAAATATATGTAAAAAAAATTCACATTGTTATATACTATATTATATATAAAAAAAAATAAAATAGGGAACAAAATAGTTAAATTTAGTAAAATAGTTTAACGCTATCCTTTCTTTAGAAAATAGAAGTCCTTATTAAGAATAGTTATCAAAAATAAAAGACTTTTTTTATTTTTTAGCATATAATGAAATATAAATAGACTTATTTAGGAGATGATACAAGTGCTTAAGGTTTTAAAGAAAATAAAAGATCCTGTTAGTTGTCTTACACATATGGCAGGAGCTATAGCATCAATAGTTGGGATGATTTTTCTCATTTTATTAGCTGTTAGAGAAGGAACTCCATGGCATATAGTTGGATTTTCAATTTTTGGAGCTAGCTTAATTTTGCTTTACAGCGCTAGTACAATTTATCATATGCTAGATATCTCAGATAGAGTCAATTTGATACTTCGAAAGGTAGATCATATGATGATATTTGTGCTTATTGCAGGTACTTATACACCTATATGCATAACAGCTCTTAGAGGTGGACTTGGATGGACACTGCTTGTTGTAATTTGGACAGCTGGAATTTTAGGGATGATTTTAAAGGGTGTGTGGATGAATGCACCTAGATGGTTATCTACTCTTATTTATGCTGTAATGGGTTGGATGATTATACTTGCTATTTATCCACTAGCAAAAGCTATTCCTGCTCAAGGTACAGTATTTTTGGTTATGGGAGGACTCTTCTATACTATAGGCGCAGTAATTTATGGCTTGAAATGGCCAAAGATTAATTTCAAGTATTTCGGATTTCATGAAATATTTCATATTTTTGTATTAGCTGGTAGCTTAAGTCATTTTTTTATGATGTATTATGTCATATAAAATCCTAGGTTAATTTTTGAAATAAAAAATATAAATAAGAAAAAATTAGATTGGAGAGATATATTCATGCAAGAAACAACTCTAGACAAAATCAAGCAAATATCGATTAATTTATTTAACGAAAAGAGCTACGAAGGAACTAGCTTAAAAGATATTTTCAACTTGATTGGAATATCAGCACCTTCTTTTTATTACTATTATTCATCTAAAAAAGATTTATATATAGAGCTGATTAAGGATGCAGAAGAACTTCACAGGAAAGCGTTTATGGAGGTTTTGGAAAAAAGCAAAGCAAAATCAAGCAAACAACAGCTAGAGGCACTCATAAAGCAGTACTGGGTATTTAAAGCAGAAAATCCAGATGCAGCCAATTTTTTAGCTAGGAACGCACTTTTTCCTCCTTTTGAATTTAGAGAGGAAATCTGGGCTATGCTAAAAGAGCAATATATTAAATATCATGAATTTGTTCAAGAAATAGTAACAAATGGAATGGAAACTAATGAGATAAACCAAGAGGTTTCAGTGGATTATATTGTAAAAATGTTTTTTCAAATGCTAATTGGAAGTTATATTAATGTAAGTGCCCCCACAAAAGATTCACTAGAGAATAAAGTTAATTTCAGTCTCCAAGTATTGTTCGATGGTATAGGTGCATAAGTAAAAATACCTTGAATATACTAAATTACTAGTGTACAATTTAATTATTTATTGTATACATTGAGAGGAGGCATTAGGTATTGGAAAAATATAATCATAAGCCTATAGAAAAAAAATGGCAGGATATCTGGGAAGAAAAAGGCGTATTTCACGCATCAAATGGTTCAGATAAAGAGAAGTTTTATCCTCTTGTAGAGTTTCCTTATCCATCAGGACAAGGGCTGCATGTAGGTCATCCTAGATCATACACTGCACTTGATGTTGTTGCTAGAAGAAGAAGATTGGATGGATATAATGTACTTTATCCTATCGGTTGGGATGCATTTGGACTTCCTACAGAAAACTATGCAATCAAAAACAAAATTCATCCTAAAATAGTTACAAAGGACAATATAGCTAACTTTAAAAGACAGCTTATGTCTCTTGGAATATCTTTTGACTGGTCAAGAGAGATAAATACTACTGATGAAGGGTATTATAAATGGACTCAGTGGATATTTATTCAGCTTTTCAACAAAGGACTAGCTTACAAGAATAAAATGCCTATAAACTGGTGTAACAGCTGTAAAGTTGGCCTTGCAAATGAAGAAGTTATCCAAGGAACGTGTGAGCGCTGTGGCGGAGAAGTCGTACGTAAAGAAAAAAATCAGTGGATGCTTAAGATTACTGAGTATGCAGATAGATTGATTGATGATTTAGATTCGGTTAATTATATAGAAAGAGTTAAGATTCAGCAGAAAAACTGGATTGGTCGTTCATATGGAATGGAGATTAAATTCCCAGTAGACGATACTAGCTTAACTGTATTTACTACAAGACCAGATACTATATATGGAGCTACATATATGGTAATTTCTCCTGAGCATCCTATAATTCAGGAAAAAAGCCACAAAATTCAAAACTTAGATGAAGTGCTTGCATATAAAGAAGAAGCTGCTAAAAAATCTGAGTTTGAAAGAACTGAAGTAAACACTGAAAAAACAGGTGTAAGAGTATTAGGTTTAGATGCTGTAAATCCTCTTACAAAACAAAATATTCCGCTTTTTGTTTCTGATTATGTTCTTATGACATATGGAACAGGAGCTATAATGGCAGTGCCAGGTCATGATACAAGAGATCATGAATTTGCAAAGGTGTTTAATCTTCCTATAGTTGAGGTAGTATCAGGTGGTAATGTTCAGGAAGAAGCCTTTACTGATATAGATAATGGTACTATTGTAAATTCACCGATTATAGATGGACTTTCTGTTAAAGAAGCTAAAGAAAAGATATCTGAGTATATAGAAGCTCAGGGACTTGGAACTAAAAAAGTAAACTTTAAATTAAGAGACTGGGTATTTTCTAGACAAAGATATTGGGGAGAGCCTATTCCACTTGTGTATTGTGAAAAATGTGGTTGGGTGCCGCTTCCAGATAGTGAGCTACCACTTACACTACCAGAAGTAGAATCTTATGAACCGACAGACGATGGAGAGTCACCACTTTCTAAAATCACTGATTGGGTAAACACTACCTGTCCTTGTTGTAGTGGTCCAGCGCAAAGAGAGACTGACACTATGCCGCAGTGGGCTGGCTCATCATGGTATTTCTTAAGATATGCAGACCCTGACAATAATGAGGAGCTAGCTTCTAAAAAAGCTCTTGATTACTGGATGCCAGTAGATTGGTACAATGGAGGAATGGAGCATACTACGCTTCACCTTCTATATTCACGCTTCTGGCATAAAGTTCTATATGATATAGGTGTAGTTACAAACCCTGAACCGTATGCAAAGAGAACTTCTCATGGTATGATTCTAGGTGAAAACAACGAAAAAATGTCCAAATCAAGAGGCAATGTTGTTAATCCGGATGAAATAGTAGAAGAGTATGGTGCTGACACCTTTAGAATGTATGAAATGTTCATTGGAGACTTTGAAAAGAGCGTACCATGGTCATCTCTAGGCATCAAAGGCTGTAGACGCTTTATAGAGCGTACTTGGAAGCTTCAAGAAATGATAAGAGAGGAAGACATATTCTCTGAGAAAATAGAATCTAGCTTGCACAAGACTATCAAAAAAGTGACAGAGGATTATGAAACCCTAAAATTCAACACAGCCATAGCGGCTATGATGTCATTGATAAATGAAATTTATGACATAGGTGGAATAACTAAAAAGGACTATCAAACATTCTTGATTTTATTAAATCCAGTTGCTCCTCACGTTACTGAAGAACTATGGCAGCTTATGGGATTTGATGGATTCTTAAATGAAGCTCCATGGCCAAAACATGATGAATCAAAGCTTGTAGAGTCTACTATAGAGATACCTGTTCAGATTAATGGAAAGGTAAGAGGCAAGATAGTAGTAGCAGCAAACATATCTCAAGATGAAGTAATCAAAATGGCAAAATCTGATTTAGTTGTAAAAGATATGTTAGACGGAAAAGAAATTAAGAAAATAATTTATGTTCCAGGAAAAATATTAAATATAGTTGTATAAATAGTATTAAAATAATTGCAGATAAGAAATTAAGCTTCTATCTATGAAAACTATAATCGTTGTTAGTATGTATATTTGGTTTATAAAAATACTAACAACGATTATTTTTTTGCAAAAATTTAATTAGTAATAAATTTATTTTACTTTGACTTGAGATTTTATTACATCGTAACCAAGCATTGTTATTGCTTTTTCAACCTCTTCAATTGATATTTTCTCATCGTCAAAATTAAACTTAACCTTACTAGCGTTAAAAAGTACATTAACGCTTTCTTTTTCTACATTACTCAATGATTTTACTGCGTTTTCAATTTTTTGAACACATGATGGACAAGCTAATGTCTCCAATTGAATCGTTGCTTTTTTCATTTTTCTCTTCCTCTCTCCTTATAATTTATAACTCATTAATCTCATACCGTTTAGAATCACCACCAAGATACTAGCTTCGTGGACTAACATACCGATTGACATATTCATCCACTTGCTAAAAAAAACACTAGCAAGTAAGAAAAATACAACACCAACTGCAATTAATATATTTTGTTTCATATTTCTAGCGGTAGCTTTTGTTAGTCCAAGTGCATGAGGTAACAGACTGAAATCTGAGTTCATTAGCACAACATCAGATGTTTCTATGGCTATATCAGTTCCGCTACCCATTGCAATTCCGATATTTGCTAAAGCTATAGAGGGGCTGTCATTTACACCATCACCTACAAAAGCTACTATTTGTTTATCAGTTTCAATCAATTTCTTGATGTAGGCGGATTTATCTTCGGGAAGCATATTACCATAGGCTTGTGTCAAACCAAGCTCTTTACTTACTATATCGACAGTACCTTGATTATCACCTGAAAGCATAACTAAATTTTTGATTCCAAGTTTTTTAAGCTTTTTTAAATCTTCTTTTACGTTAGGTCTTATCTGATCTCGTATACCCATTAAAACTTTAAGCTCATCATCTACTGCTGTAAGAACAAGTGAACTTCCATTTTTTTCAAAATTCGAAATGTCGATTTTCGCTTTTTCACTTATATTTACATTTAATTCATACATGAGGGCCACATTACCAACAGCTATTTGATGACCATTAACACTAGCAGTGATTCCTCCTCCTTTAATAACTTTTGTATTGTAAACTGAATAGAAGGTGGTTTCACCAATTCCTTTTAATATTGCTTTAGCAAGAGGATGGTCTGATTCGCGTTCGATACTAGCAAGATAACTTAAAGCCTCTGTGTGGTTATCGCCATAATAAGCCTGCATCTCAACTGATGGGTTGCCTAAGGTAAGAGTACCTGTTTTATCAAATACAATAGTGTCTAGTTTACTAAAATCTCCAATCACTTCACTACCTTTTAGTAAAATTCCATGCTTTGCTCCATTTCCTATTCCAGCTACATTTGATACAGGTACACCTATTACCAATGCACCAGGGCATCCAAGTACTAAAATGGTTATAGCTAGTTCCAAATTCTGTGAGAATATCCATACAAGGATACCTAGAAGGAGTACACTTGGAGTATAATATTTTGAGAATTTATCTATAAAACGCTCTGCTTCTGATTTTGAATCTTGAGCTTCTTCTACAAGTTCTATGATTTTTCCAAATGTAGTATCTTCACCTATACGCTCTGCCACGATTTGAATTGTTCCATTATCCATAATAGTACCTGCAAATACATTTGAGCCTTTTTCTTTCGAAACGGGAAGAGATTCCCCAGTAATGCTTGCTTCGTTTATACTGCCTTCACCGGACGCTACACGACCATCAACTGGGATTTTCGCCCCAGTTTTGACCATTAAAATATCACCAATGTCAACTTCTTCTATAGAAACCTCTTCAAAATTGCCGTGCTGCATTAGTTTTAGAGCACTTTCAGGAGCCATATCAATTAATTCTTTAATTGCAGAGCGAGTCTTATTAAGGGTGCGTTGCTCTAAAAAAGCTCCGAATAGAAAAAGAAATGTTACAATAGCTGATTCTTCAAAGTTTTGCAGGAAAAATGCACCAACTACAGCGATAGTAACCAAAACATCAATACTCACAACCTTCACTCTCAATGCTTGATATGCCTGAATTGCAATAGGTGATAAACCTAGAACAGAAGCAGCAAACAAAGACCAAACCGCTATGATCTCACTTTTAAATAAAAGTTCACTTGTAAAAGCAGTGATAATTAAAATAAAACTAACCAGAGCTATGCGATTTTTTTGACTAAGAATGAATTTTTGCATTTTCTCACCTTCTTTTTATCTCTTTGTATTCTAGTGTAATGCATGATATGCTTTATCCAATTCTGATAGCATATTATAAACAGCTTCATAACTTTCGCATACACCATTTGGAACGGAATAATTATTTGTTATTTCACGAAGTTTTTGAAATTCAGAGCTTAAATCTGAAAGATTTGAATCTGATGATTTTATTTTCTTAGCAAGTGAGTCATAATATTTATGAACTTCATAAAATTCAGGATGAGTTTTTCCATGAACTTTTGAAACCACAGGGACATACTTCTCTAATGTTTGAAAATGTTTAGTCGCTAATCGTAAAAATAATGGATTATTTGTCATTTGATGTTCATCTCCTTTATTTGAAATAGATTTATTTTTCTATGTTAAGTATACTATTAGTGATAAATAAAATATTTGATCCAAATCAAAAATGAAAAAATTATATTTAGATACCATAATCTTATTTATGTAAAAATATAGATTCAAGTTGGTTATGAATGGAGGGAATGTAAATGAAATGCTGTCATCATAGCGAAGACCATGTAATTTGCATAGAACATGTACCGATATTTGCAAGTCTAAACTCAGAAGAAAAAATGGAGATTGTAGAAATAGCTTCATCACGTAGCTATGAAAAAGGAGAAATAATATACAGAGCAGGAGATGAAGGAGGGACTCTCTTTGTGCTTTATACTGGGAAAGTAAAACTTTTTAGATTGAGCATGAGTGGGAAGGAACAGGTTTTACGTTTAGTGGAACAAGGAGAGTTTATGGGAGAGTTATCACTTTTTTCTTCACTTCCTCTAACGGATAATGCTCAAGCACTTGAAAGTACAACTATGTGTGTTTTAGAAGGAGAAAAATTAAAAGCTCTAATGATAAAATATCCGTCAATTGCATTTAAAGTAATGGATGAACTTTCTCGTAGATTAGAAATGGCGGAAAATCGTATTGAAGATATTAGCCTCAGCTCAGTTTCTCATAGGGTAGCTAAAGCAATTATGGAGCTATCAAATGGTAAAGAACAGTTCTCACTACCTATGACTAAAGGAGATTTAGCTTCTCAACTTGGAATGACACAAGAAACATTGAGTCGTAAGCTAGCTTTATTTCAGGAAGAAGGATTAATATTATTAAAGGGACATAGAAAAATAATTATTAAAAATAAAGAACAATTAAAAGCAGCAAGTATAGAAGAAAATTAGTTATAAGAGACAAGGGGAAATGATGTATAGTACTTCTATGCTTTAAGTGTGTAATAAGAATTATGATATACTTATAACTAAATCACAGTATAATCGCAAGATTAAGAGGTAGAATATTATGAAAAAATATATTAGATTAAGTATAGAAACTGAAGATAAGATAGGAGTAACTCTAAAAATTCTAGGTAAAATTTATTCTAGACATATCAGCCTAAATTCAGTTGAAGTGTTTTCTAAAAGAGTAAATATCCAGATTGAGGATATTAAAAGTCAGGAAATTCAAGATATTACAAATGATTTGATGCAATTAGAGGACGTTATTTCTATTAAAGAAATTAAGCTTTTAGAATTTGAAAAAAGCTCAAAACGTCTTGAGGCCATTATAGATTCTGTAGATGAAGGAGTAATAGCTCTAAATCCAAAATTAGAAATTGAATTTTTCAATGACTATTCAGAGAAAATATTTGATTATGATAAAACAGAGCTACTAGGGAAAAATATAAAAAGCTTTCTAGGAAAGAGTACAAATTTAATAGGTTTCTTGGAACAAGGGAAAAATTATGATAATATAGAAACTTTCATCCAAAATGAGAGAGTAGAAGGCAGATATTTGGCTAGCGGAAGAGCGATAAGGGATGATGATGGATATTCTGCTGGAGCAGTTCTAACTATTAAAGACTATAAAAAAGCAAAAGAGCTGGCAGATATAGTGATAAGCTCTGAAGATGATCAATTTAAAGATATAATAGGAAATAGCAATGCTATATACAACCTTAAAAAAATAGCTAAAGCTGTTGCGAAAAGTGATTCGACTATTCTTATAAGAGGAGAAAGTGGAACGGGCAAAGAGCTTTTTGCAAGAGCAATAAAGAATCTAAGCCAAAGAGAAAATCAGAGATTTATAACTATAAATTGTGCTGCTATTCCTGATTCTTTGATAGAAAGTGAATTATTTGGCTATGAAAAAGGGAGCTTTACAGGAGCTCTAAACAGTGGGAAACTAGGACTTTTTAAAGAAGCGGATAAAGGAACTTTATTTCTGGATGAAATAGGAGAATTATCCCTTGCAACCCAGGCCAAACTGCTTAGAGTATTGCAAGAAGGAGTGGTTAGAAGAATAGGAAGCAGTAAGGAAGAAAAAGTCGATGTGAGAATAATTTGTGCAACTCATAGAAATTTGGAAGAAATGATTGAAAAAGGAATGTTTAGAGAGGATTTATACTATAGGCTTAATGTTATACCTTTAGAGATTCCACCTCTGCGTGATAGAAAAGAAGATATTCCACTTCTGGTTAGTTATTTTGTACAAAAAATGAATAAAAAGCTTAATAAATCTGTTGGAAGTACTAGTATGGTTTTTTTGGAAAGACTTATGAGCTATGAATATACAGGAAACATAAGGGAACTAGAAAATATTATGGAAAGAGCTATGAATTTATGTGAAGGGGCTATACTTTCAGAGGAACATCTAATGCTAAATCCTGCCAAAGAAAAGGATAATGAAAAAGCATTTGAAATTAAAAGAAGCGAAGCTTCATTAAAGAAACAATTGGAAGATATAGAGAAACAAATATTATTAAATAATATAGAAACTGATATGAGTATAAGAAAAACAGCAAAAAAACTTGGACTTTCTCATACTGCACTAATTAATAAATTAAAAAAGTATAATTTGAAAATGTAAGTGTAATTTAAAAATGTAAATATAAATTTACAGTGGAAATATATATTTACTATTTAATTGTAATAATGGAAATTAAAAATTCCAATATATAAATTGGCAATTGGATTTTAAAGAAAATTTCAACTTTTGCTTAAATTAAAAATAAAATTATGTTGTAATAGGATAGATGTAATTAATTTTTATATAAAAATAATAACATCTATTTTTTTTGGCAAGCTTATTGCTTCTGTATTTAACCAAATAAGTATGTAATTTTTGGATAAATTAAGGAGGATATTATTATGAATAAAGATGCTTTAAAGAATATGGGATTTGCTACAAGAACTATACATGGTGGATATCAGAAAAATGAAATGGGAGCTTTAGCTACTCCTATATACCAAACTTCTACATTTATTTTCGACAGCGCAGACCAAGGTGGAAAACGTTTTGCTGGAGAAGAAGAAGGTTACATATACACAAGATTAGGAAATCCAAGTAATACTCCTGTAGAAGAAAAGCTAGCACTTTTAGAAGGAGCAGAGGCATGTATGTCAATGGGCTCTGGAATGGGAGCAATCAGTTCAGCTCTTTGGACGGCTCTTAAGGCAGGAGATCACGTAGTTGCAGCAGATACACTTTATGGCTGTACTTTTGCTCTTCTTAGCCATGGTATGCCTAGATACGGAGTAGAGGTTACTTTCGTAGATACTAAGGATCCCCAAAATGTTAAGAATGCAATGAAACCAAATACAAAGGTGGTTTATTTAGAAACACCAGCAAACCCTACTCTAGATGTAGCTGACATACAAGCAATAAGCGATATAGCTCACGAGAATGAAGGGTGCTTAGTAATGGTTGACAATACATTCTGTACACCATATATTCAAAGACCAATAGAGCTAGGTGCAGATGTCGTGGTTCACTCAGCTACTAAATATCTTAATGGACATGGAGACGTAATAGCAGGGTTCGTAGTAGGAACCAAAGCTTTTATTGACCAAGTGAGATTCTTTGGAGTAAAAGATATGACAGGCGCAGTTCTTAGTCCTTTTGATGCTTTCCTTATAGCTAGAGGTATGAAAACTCTTCATATCCGTATGGAGAAGCACTGTGAAAACGCAGTGAAAGTTGCTGAGTTTTTACGTAATCATCCTGCAGTAGATAAAGTATACTTCCCAGGCTTTGAAGATTTCCCACAAGCTGAAATAGTTAAAAAACAAATGAGTCTTCCAGGAGCAATGATTGCTTTTGAAATAAAAGGAGATATCGAAAAGGGTAAAAAGGTTATGGACACTGTTCACCTTTGCGTACTTGCTGTAAGCTTAGGAGATGCAGAAACATTGATTCAGCATCCAGCATCTATGACTCACTCTCCATATACAGCAGAAGAAAGAGCAAAAGCGGGAATAAGCGATGGACTAATCAGACTTTCTGTAGGCTTAGAGAATCCTGAAGATATAATTGCAGATTTAAAGCAAGCTTTAGATGGTATTTTATAAATAGCAAATTAATTTAATATGTTTAATTAACAAAAGCCCATAGATTATTATGGGCTTTTTTGTAGGTATGAGAAGAATTTTGAGTATGCTAATGAGCATATATTTATTAAATAATTGATAAATTAATAAAGGTGTAACCTAAATGTATTTGATATAAGCTATAGATTTGATATAATAAAAAGATGTTATTAAAAACCAATATATTGGGTAAATTATATATATGATTAATTTATTTAAATTTATTGTTAATGCAATAAGGTGTAAAAGAACCATATAAATCTTTGATTCTATGGTTTGTATTTTCGAAAAAAGGAGTGTTATTATGAAGTATAAAGGTGTAGGAAGTTTTATTCTCGCCTTTGCAATTTTATTTTCTCCGATATCATCATATGCCGAAACACTTAATCCTCAAATACCAATAGAGAATCAACCAGTATCCACAACTACAGATTCAGCTATAAAGGTTACAATGCCGGAGGACTATATAGGAACTATTAGAATTGCAAATGGTTTAGGTCAGACTTATGATTTTGATGCTAAAAAGGTATTTACTTTTTTACCTAATCCTAGTGGAGGCTTAATGCTCCTTCAAATGGATGAAGTCATATTTTATAAAGAATTAGAAAATATGAAAAAAGCTCTTAATAAAAAAGCAGCAAATGCCAGTACTAGCATTAACACTATAGGAGAATTAGTAGCTATAAGTCCTGAGCAGCAAGCTATTGAAATGGATGTTGAGCAGGCCAAGCAAGATTTAATTATGAAAGTGAGACATCAGGATTTTACTCCTTATCAGCCGGTGTTTAATTATGGGAAAACTCCAAGTAGAACTGCTGAAGATATGAAAAAAATCAACTTTATATTAACGGAATTTTCCACTGCTTTTAACTCAAAAATTGCAGGAAGATCTGAAAATATATCTCTAGCTGCTAAATCGATTGATGGGACTATACTTATGCCAGGAGAAGAATTTTCCTTTAATAAGATAGTTGGACCAACTACTCTTGCTAGAGGATATAAAAATGCACCTGTAATTGTAGATGGAGAGTTTGTTGAGGGAGTAGGAGGAGGAGTTTGTCAGGTTTCAACTACCCTCTTTAACTCTGTATTAAGAACAGGTATGACAATAACTTCTAGAAGAAATCATTCACTTCCGGTTTCCTATGTTCCAAGAGGAACTGATGCAGCAGTAGCATCCACTTTGGATTTTAAATTTAAAAATACTTTAAGTAATCCAATTTATCTTCAAGCTTTTGTAGAAAATTCTAAAATTTATTTTAGAGTTTATGGAAGTCAAGCTGATTATAAGAAAGTAAATATTTCTGTAAAGAAATTAGCAGAGCGAAAGTATGAAATGACAAGAACTGTAAATGGAATCATCCAAGATAAATTCATTTCAAACTATAGAGAGCCTAAAAAAACCAATTAAATTATAATAAGCTTTTACTAATCAAAATAATAAATGCATAATATGGTAATACCTGAACGAAAATATTGATTTATCAAAAAAATCCTGTATTATATTAAAACAGGATTTTTTTATGAATTTAGATACTTTAGTTTTATGACATTAGTATAAAGTAAGTTCATATAATGGAGGAACAAAAGATGATAAGAAGAATTGAAAAAGCAGACAAAAAAATATATATGGAATTTGCGAAGGATTTCTATAGCTCAGATGCTGTAGACCATACAGTTCCAGAAAGCCATTTTGAAGTTGCTTTTAATGAGTTTTTTAGGTCTTCAGATTATTTGGAAGGGTATATCTTAGAACACGAGTCGAAGCCTGTAGGGTATGGAATAATTTCAAAAACCTTTTCTCCAGAAGCTGGTGGAGTAGTAATTTGGATAGAGGAGCTTTATCTGCTTGATGAATATAGATCAAAGGGACTTGGAAGAGATTTCTTTGAGCATTTAGAACAAAAAGCTATATCAGAAAAAATAGCAAGACAAAGACTAGAAATATCTCCAAGTAACCAAAGAGCTAAGAAGCTCTATATGAAGATGGGATTTAAAGAGCTGGATTATAAGCAAATGGTTAAAGATTATAAATAATTTGTGAAACTTTTATTAAGGTGGTGTCTATGATAAATTATACAAAACCAAATATGGATATATGGACAGGAAGAATAGATGATGAAAAAAACTACAATGCTTTTAGATGGCATCAGTGGGTTAAACCTCTTAATCTCACGGATGGGACTATTTCCTTAGATTCAAACCAAGCAGGGGTTGCTTTTATTGGATTTCTTAGCGATGAAGGGGTAAGAAGAAATTTAGGAAGACCTGGAGCTGTAAATGGCCCAAAGAGTATAAGGAAGGAACTATGTAATCTTCCATGCAGTTTTTCATCGGATTTGAAGTTGTTTGATGCAGGAGATATTTACTGCGAAGATAATGATTTAGAAACCGCTCAGAAATCGCTAAGCTTAGCAGTATCAAAAATTATGGATATGGGGTTGTTTCCACTTGTTTTAGGTGGGGGACATGAAGTTGCTTTAGGAACCTATATGGGAATAAAAAACAAAACCAATTTAGGGATTATAAATTTTGATGCTCATTTTGACATTAGATCATATAAAAATGGAGCTTCTTCTGGTACTATGTTCAGACAAATAGCAGATTACTGCAAGCTTAATGAACTTCCTTTTAATTATTACTGCATAGGAATTCAAAAAAGAGGAAACACTGTAGAGCTTTTTAATACTGCTGATGCACTGGGGATAGAGTATCTTTTGGCAAAGGACATCGAAGAAGGAGCCTTAGAAGATGCTTTTGCAAGCCTAGATAATTTTATAGAAAAGCAAGAAAGTATTTATGTGACTATATGCAGTGATGTTTTTTCTTCTGCATTTGCACCTGGAGTAAGTGCTGTTCAGCCATTAGGACTTCATCCTAGTAGAGTACTAAAATTCTTTGATAGAATCTTCACTCATAAAAAAGTTATAGCAATGGATATAGCAGAGGTATCGCCACGCTACGACCAAGACAATATAACATCTAACTTAGCGGCTACCTTTATATTTGCTGCTGTAAATTCTATAGCAAGTAATAACCTAAAGCTGTAATTCAGTAATATAAAATAAAAAATAATAAATACCTCCGAAAAAGAACCTATATTTAACTAGGTTCTCGTTTTGGAGGTATTATTTTAAATAAATCAAAGCTTTAAAAAACTACTTGTAATTTTCCTCAGAAATAATATTAAGAGCCTATTTGCTACTGAACATTATTTCCTTTAAGTAAGTCTCTATATAGAAAATCAGAGCCACTGATATGCTTAAATAGCCATGTAATAAGGAATTTTAGCAAATCATTAGTATGTTTAATCTGGTCTTCGTCAAAGCTTGATAAATCTAGCTCTTCTATGTCATTTACAAGTTTGTCATGCTCTGCCTTATGAGTATCCTTGTATTCATATGAGTACTGGTCAAAAAGATTTTCTTCATATTTGAAATGGTAAATAGTATATTTTTTTAAGTCATTTATTACAGTTGCAACTTCATCATAGATATCTACGCCTTGTTTTGCTTCGATTAATAGAGCGGCCATTTTGTTAATTATGTTTACTAGCTCCTTATGCTGGTCATCTATAGACTTGATTCCTAGCTCATACTGTGTTTCCCAACTTATCATTGTAATAACCTCCATTTAGTGTTTTGAATTATAATGTTTATATTAGTAATAAAAAGTATTATCTACTACTCACTTTATTAGATTCAATCATATAATATCACAAATTGAATCTAAATCACTGATTTCATAGGTAGGTGAAAATTCAAAAGTATTGCTGATTTTGTTTGGATTGTACCAACAGGTATCAATTCCAAAGTTTATACCACCCTTTATATCAGAAGTTAAGCTATCTCCTATCATAAGTACGGATTTTTTATCCTTGTGATTCATTTTATTTAAAGCATAGCTGAAAATTTCTGGGTTTGGCTTTGAAAGATTGATAGCTTCTGAAATAATTATTTCTTCAAAGTAATGGGCTATGCTAGATTTTGATATTCTATTTTCTTGAACCTCAGTTAAACCATTGGTAATGATAGCTAGCCTATGAGATTTGGATAGCTTATCAATGATAGCTTTAGATTTTTCATATAGGAAGGATGCCTGTCCTAGATACTTCATATATGTCTTTGAAAAAAGCACCGAGTCATAATCTAAATCTAAGATATCAAAAAATCTTCGAAAGCGTTCCGCCTTAAGTGCATCTTGAGTTATTTTTCCTTGTTCAAATTCTTTCCATATATCGTGGTTCACCTTGTGATATAGAGGTATATGAACGGATTCTTCGTAAGCTATATTAAAATGCTTAAGAGATTCTTCAATTGCATACCTCTCTGCTTTTTTAAAATCAAAAAGAGTTTCGTCTGCATCAAAAAGTAATAATTTATATTTCATTTTTACCTCCATTCTTCCATACAAATTATATCATGATAAATTGTTTTTAAAAAATAAATAATTGTTAACTCTGTGGGTATTCTATATAAGAGAACTAATGAGAGGGTGGTGAATTATGTCTAAAAGAGGCAAGTTAATAACACTAATCCTTCTTGTAATAGCTATGATTGTTATTTCTTTTTTAGTGCTACTAGGACTTCCGCAGAAAAATATCGAGGAAGATTATCGCTTGACAAATGAAGCTATATCAAAACAAGAAGAATTTGAGCTTCCTAATCAGAAGAAGCTAAATTTAGATGATATAGATAATGAAACCTTTGAGCGATATATAGATGAAATCACTAATAGCTTCATACATGTTGAGTCTGAAATAGGTACACTAGAGTCAAAATCATGGTATGATGAATATATGGAAATGCAGGTAAAAAGTTATTATAAAGAAGATAATCTATATAAAATCTACGCATATGATAAAAGCATGAATTTCGAGATATATTACTGGGACAATAAGGTGACATTTATTCTAGCCGTACCAACTGAGTATAAGGACCAGAAAAATGAAAACGGTGAAATAATTGGGTATAGAATGTTTTTTGTTGAAAATACAATGATAGCATCTATGGATTTAGATGGAAACTCTGTAGAACCCAAATCTGCGGATTTTAAAACTATGGAGGATTTTGCTCTAAGATTATCTTATTATTTTACACTGATTAATAATAAACCATAGGGGTGGTATTTTGTCAGACATCAATACACTAAATATAAAGGGCTGGGAAGAAATAACAGATGAAGCAAAAAAACAACTTGTTTCTAAATCCCAAATTATAAACTATAGTAGTGAAACCTTACTTTATCTTGAGGGTGAAGAGGATATACCGGTATTTATAGTTTTAAGTGGAAATGCTATACTTTCTAAATTTTCTGAAACAGGTGAAGAAAAAATATTATATATTTTTGGAGAAGGAGAGCTTATAAATGAGCTTTCACTTGATGGTCTAAGAACTTCAAATAGCACTAGAACCCTAAAAAATTCTGTACTTCTCAGTATAAAACCAACTGAGCTTTTAACTCTCATGCTTAAGTATAAAGAACTAAATATATTAGTAATAAAATCTCTTACAAAAAAAGTAAGAAGAACCCAAAGACAGGCTCTTAATCTAGGAAGACTAAAAACTGGACAAAGAATAGCTTCAAAGCTTTGGAAGCTGTCAAGAGATTATGGAATATCACATCCAGAAGGAAGTCTTATAAACCTAGATATAAATAGAACCGATATAGCAGCAATGGTAGGAACTTCCAGAGAAACAGTAAGTAGATTTTTGACTACACTAGAAAAAGCCAAAATCATATCACTTATGGACAATAAAATAATAATAAAAGACAAAAAAGAGCTATTGAAATATGTGAAAAGCAGCGAATAAAAAGCTATGAATCTCATTAAAGTTGAGATTCATAGCTTTTGTTGTAATAAAGCAAGTTTATCTTAAAGTAAATCTTCACCTTCGGACCAGTCTACTGGGCAAAGTCCTCCTGTTTGTAGTGCTTTAAGTACTCTTAAAGTTTCATCTACACTTCTTCCAACATTCAAATCATGAACTACGCTGTATCTAACAACACCTTGAGGGTCAATTATAAATAATCCTCTTAGAGCAATTCCTTCTTCCTCGATAAGTACACCATAATCGCTTGCAACCTTTTTAGTAAGGTCTGCAGCTAGAGGGAAATTTAGCTTGCCTAAATCTGATTTAATCCAAGCTTTATGTGAATGCTCACTGTCTATACTTACACCAAGTACTTCAGCATCCATACCTTTAAATGCATCGTATTTTTTTGAATATCCTGTGATTTCTGTAGGGCATACAAATGTAAAATCTAGGGGATAAAAGAAAAGTACAAGCCATTTGCCTTTATAGTCATCAAGAGAAACTCTTCCAAATCCACTACCGTCTCCTAGTGCTGTTGCCATATTAAATGATGGAGCTTTCATTCCAACTATTCTTTCCATTATAAAATTCCTCCTATAAAATTGATTTATTTTAGTAGTATTTCTTAACCTGTTTAGAATTATATCATAAATGTAATGATTACAAAAGAAGTTTTTTATTAAATTGATATAAAAATTCATTTGAACGTTTTCTTTGAAATTAAAATTGATAAGAAAATTTTGCAATACGGCGATATAAAAGATGAAATCTAGCAAATTTTACGTATTTGGAGCTTATATTGTGATAATTATCACAGAAAGATATTTTTTTAAGTGATATTGTATCGTTAGATGATTAACAAACGATTAATGGGTATATTTATGAAAGTAACAGGAAAAGATTACCAAAGATTTAAATCACGAGGAGGGAAACTATGAGCTATAAGATTAGTAATTCAAAGTTCAATGAAATCCTTGAAAGGCTTTCTAATGACTATGAAATCTATGCGCCAGTTAGAATTAAAGGCAGAGGAAGATTTTCAGACACAGATAATATCAGATATCAAAAAATATCAAAGGTAGAAGAAATAGAATACAAAGAAAAATCGAGATTTTCTGCAAAGGAAATACCTTTTCCTGCAACAGAAACCATTTTTAACATTGTTGGAGAGCAGTTACTTGAGCCACTAGTTAAAAAAAGAAAGTTTTTAGTATTTCTAAGATCATGTGATATTCATGCTATGGATAAACTAGATTCAATTTTTCTGAAAAATGGAGATGTTAATGACCCTTATTATAAAAGAAAAAGAGATAATATCAGCTACATAGTAATGGGATGTAATAAAAGCTTTGAAAATTGCTTTTGCGTAAGTATGGGAACAAATAAAACTGACAATTACTCTATGGGTATAGGCTTTGAGCAAGACTCAGTAAAGCTAGAAGTAAAAGACTCAATATTTTTTGATTACTTTAATAACCTTGATAAAATTGATTTTAAACCAGATTTTGTTGAGGAAAACGATATAGTTGTAAACCTTCCAGATGGCGAAAAGATTGACACTAGCTTATTTAACGATGAAATGTGGGAAGAATATGCAAAGAGATGTATTGCTTGTGGACGCTGTAATTTTTCATGTCCTACATGTTCATGCTTTACTACTGTAGATATAGCTTATGATGACAATGTGGACAATGGAGAAAGAAGAAGGACCTGGGCTGGATGTCATGTTGATAAGTTTACAGATATGGCTGGCGGACACGTGTTTAGAAATGACTATGGCTCTAGAATGAGATTTAAAACTATGCATAAAATATATGATTTTAATAAAAGATTTGGAAGTCATATGTGTGTAGGCTGTGGCAGATGTGATGACCAGTGCCCAGAGTATATATCATTTTCAAACTGTATTAACAAGGTAACTAAAAAAGTAAACGATACTATCAAGGAGGGATAAAATGAATCCATATATTCCATTTCCAGCAGAAATAATTAAAATTAATCAGCAGACAGACATAGATTATACATTCTTTGTAAAATCAGATTTAAAGGTTAGAAGTGGGCAATTTGTTCAGTTATCCATTCCTAGAGTAGGGGAAGCTCCAATTTCAATCAGTGATTTTGGTGATGGCTATATAGAGATGACTATAAGAAAAGTTGGAAAAGTTACTGATGAATTATTTGAAAAAAAACCAGGTGATTTTATATATTTAAGAGGACCTTATGGCAACGGATTTAGAGTTGAAGATAATTTTGGCAAGGATTTAATATTAGTTGTAGGTGGAACTGGCCTAGCTCCAGTAAAAAATCTTATAAACTACTATTACAACAATCTGGATTCACTTAGTAGCTTTAGACTTATTGTTGGATTTAAGTCTATGAAAGACAGACTTTTTGTACCTGAGCTAGCAAAATGGGGAGAGAAATTCCCAGTCAATGTAACTCTTGATAGACCAGAAGAAGGATGGTTTGGAAGTACAGGCTTTGTTACTGAGCATGTTCAAAAAATGGTAATAAAGGATATTGCAAAAACTCATGTAATTATAGTAGGACCACCTCCTATGATGAAATTTACTGCACTTGGCTTCGAGCAGATAGGCATGCCAAAAGAACAGATTTGGATGTCCTTTGAAAGAAAGATGTCATGTGGACTAGGAAAATGTGGACATTGTAAAGTAGATGAAACCTATGTCTGTCTTGAAGGTCCAGTTTTCAGATATGATAAAGCTATCAAACTAGTAGATTAGGAGGGGTAAGGATGCTTGATTTAAATACTAAAAAAATAAAAAAGAATGCATTTCGTATCACGAAACATAGAGGAACTACCTCTCTAAGAGTAAGAATTCCAGGTGGAGAGCTTGATGCAGATATTATGCCAATACTTCATGATATAGCCAAGAAATATGGAGATGGAAAGATGCACATCACTATAAGACAAGGCTTTGAAATAACAGGAATAAGGTTTGAGGATATGCCTGAGGTAAACAAAATGATAGAGCCAGTAATTCAAAAGCTCGAGGTTGATAATGGTGTAGAAATAGGTGAGCCAAATAAAGGATATCCAGCAGCAGGAACAAGAAATATATCTGCCTGTATTGGAAATAAGGTCTGTCCATTTGCAAACTATAACACTACCCAGCTTGCAAAGAGAATCGAAAAAGCAATATTTCCTCATGACCATCACTTTAAAGTTGCCTGTACAGGATGCCCAAACGACTGTATAAAAGCTCACATGCAGGATTTTGGAGTAATAGGTACGGCAAAGGTCGAATATGACTATAGTCAGTGTATAGGCTGTGAAGCCTGTGTTAAAAACTGTAAGATTAGAGTTACAGGAGCTCTTTCTATGAAAAATGGAAAGGTAGTTAGAGATGAAAGAAGATGTGTAGGATGTGGAGAGTGTGCCCTTACTTGCCCAACTCAGGCATGGAGTCGTAATCCACAGAAATACTACAGACTGGTTATAATGGGAAGAACAGGAAAGAAAAATCCTAGAATAGCTAGAACCTTCTTAGAGTGGGTAGATGAGGACACAATAGTAAAGGTTATCAAAAATACCTATGCCTTCGTTGATGAATATATAGATAGAAGCCTTCCAAAAGAGCACGTAGGCTATATAGTAGACAGAGCTGGATACCAGAAATTTAAGGAATATGCTCTAAAAGATGTAGTTCTTCCTAAAGGGGCAAAGGTAGCTGAATATATAGATTTTGGTGGCTACAAATACGAAAGAGATGCATTTATGATAGAAGCAGAGTAAGAGAATTAATTGCCTAATTGATTTATATAAATACTTTCAAAGAAAATTGCCTAATGCTAGGGTAAATCTTTGGAAGTATTTTTTGTTATTTAGAAATTTTAGTTTGACTGATGTTTTATGATATAATTAAAGAAACTATTTATTGCTAGATATTATAGGTTGAAAGTATTGTCTTAGGGTGCTTAAAATATTTTAAACTAGGAGAGATATCATGAATAATGAGACTATAAATAATGGAATAAATACATTCTTAGAAACTGATATAAAAAAGCTTAATCCTACAAATAAATTATATTATTTTAATCCATATATGGAAGAAACTATATCTAATGTTGTAGCCATAATAAAAGATAAAGATTTTTACAAAATAGTACTTGATGAAACTATTTTTTATCCAGAAGGTGGAGGACAACCTAGTGATACAGGTCAAATAGACGATATAGTAGTTTTTGATGTAAAAGAGAAAGATGGCATAATATATCATTTAGTAAAGGAACTTCCTAAAAGTGAAAAAGTTAAATGTAAGATAGATTTCTATAGAAGATTTGATTTTATGCAGCAACATTCTGGAGAACATGCTCTTTCTGGAGTCATTCTAAAATTATTTGGTGGAGTTAACAAGGGCTTTCATATTGGAGAGCAATTTGTAACTATAGATATCAATATAAAAGATATGACAGAAGAGATGCTGACTGAGGCAGAAAAGGAAACCAATAGATATATTTTTGAAAATCAAAAAGTAGACCAGATAGTTACAGACACAGAAGGCTTAAAAGCATACCCAATAAGAAAAGAAATAACTGCTGAGGAAGATATAAGAGTAGTATCTATGGGTGAAGCTGATTGCTGTGCATGCTGTGGAACTCATGTAAGAAATCTAGGAGAAGTGGGTATAATTAAAATAATAAAAGCAGAATCGTATAAGGGAATGACTAGGATTTCTTTCCTATGTGGATATAGAGCCCTAAACGATTATAGAGAAAAAAACGATATTATTAAATCATTAAAAAAGGAACTTTCAGCAGAAGAATCAATGATTTTGACGAAGGTACAAAAGCAAAGAGAAGATATATCTGCGTTAAAGAAGCAAAGTGATATAATAAGAAAAGATCTTGCAAAAAATATTTCACTTAATATAAAGGCCGATGAAACGATAGCTCTTATTTTTGACGATATAGATTTTCCTACACTAGCTCATATAGAGTCTATTTTGCTTGAAAAATCAAATACAGTTATTCTTGCAACTACGATTGATAATAAGATTACTGCTGTTACAAAAAATGACGCCATAAATCTAGGACAGTTTTTTAAATCAAATATAAAAACCTATAATGGAAAAGGCGGAGGTTCAAAAGATAAGGCACAAGGAAGCTTCGAAACTAAAGAAGATATAATTGCTTTTTACACTAGCTTGATGTCAGAGGTTGTCAAATAATCGTGATAGGTAATTAGTCCCTTTAGACCCATAAATTTATTTTTATGCCTAATTTAACATAGTACTATTGACTAAGATAATTTCTGGGTGTATAGTTTTAGTTAGGAGGGATGTAAAATGATTTTACTATACGATAAAAAATATGCTTGTCCAAATTGCAAGTCAAATTTTACAACTAAAAAACCCCTCAGTTCTAAATTAAGAGTAGAAAAGGTAGAATCTGATAATCATAAAATATACAAAGGGGTAAATCCTTACCACTATGAAATAAACATCTGCCCACACTGTGGATATGCCTTTGGAGAGAATGCAAACAAGAGGCTTAATATACAGAAAACAGAAAAGATTATTCAGTACCTTCTAAATATAAAGGATTTTACTAGACTTACAGGTGAAAGAACTCATGAGGATGGACTGAGAACGTTAAAACTAGGACTATATATTGCCCAACTAATAGAAGAGCCATATTATGTAAAAGCAGGATTGTCTTTGAAAATAGCTTGGCTTTACAGAGAGCAAGGAAATATTGAAGGTGAAATGAACTATCTTAAGCTAAGCTATGACAACTATAAAAAGTGCTATATCAACGAAGATTTTGAAGCTATAGGCTACAAAAGATATTTTATGCTTTATACTCTTGCAGAGCTAAGTAGAAGACTTAACGATTATGAAGATGCAAAAAGATGGTATGCGGAGCTATTTGCAGAAAGAAATGTTCCTAGAATCACTATGAATGCAGCTAGAGATTTATGGATAGAGTTTAAAGAAGAAAGAAAAAGCTCTGCACATTTTGAAACACAAAAAGGCGCCTGACACAGCTCAAGTTTTTGAGGATGATTTTGAATTTAGTAATTTATAACTAAATAATTTATTTTGAAGCTAAGAATCAGCTTATACGTGATTCTTAGTTTTTTATTTTTTGCAAAAAAATAATGCTTGCTTTAAAAAAATAGATTTTCAGATTATATCAAGAATCATAAAGCTATTCTATAAAGATTAAATAGCATATGCTAAAAACTTTTATTGACATCAAAAATTATAAGAGTATAATCAAAAATATAAAAGGCATATGCCAATAAAGAAATAATAGGAGATGAAAGCATGAAAATAGCTATACCAGTAGATGAAAAGAACATAGAGTCAAAGGTTTGCATATCGTTTGGAAGGACTCCATATTATATGATATATGATACTGACTCAAAAGAAGCTGAGTTTTTTGAAAATGAAGCAGCATCTAGCCCAGGAGGAGCTGGAATAAAAGCTGCTCAAAGCTTAGCTGATAGAAAAATTGATGTACTACTTACTCCAAGATGCGGAGGAAATGCTGCGGATGTGATTAATGGAGCGAATATTAAAATGTACAAAACTCAAGGGGACTCCATAAAATCTAATTTAGAAGCTTATGAAGCTGGAAAGCTTAATGAACTGACTGAAATTCATGAAGGAATGCATAATCATGGAAAGTAGGCTCAAAATTGCAGTCCTTAGCGGTAAGGGTGGTACTGGTAAAACTTTAGTTTCTGTAAACTTAGCTTACACTGCGAAAAAGGCTCTTTATTTAGATTGTGATGTAGAAGAACCAAATGGCCATCTTTTTTTCAAACCCGATAATTTATCTAAAAAAGATGTATCGGTAAAAATTCCATATGTGAATGACTACCTTTGTAATGGATGTAAAAAATGCGTAGATTTTTGTAAATTTAACGCTTTAGCTTACATAAATAACAAAGTAAAAGTATTTAGTGAAGTTTGCCACTCTTGTGGAGGATGTATAGAAGTTTGTCCTGAAAATGCGATATCTGAAATTAATAAATCGATAGGTAAAATAGAAAAAGGTAATCTAGAGGGTGTTACAGTTGTGTCAGGTATATTAAACACTGGAGAAGCTTCTGGAGTTCCTATAATAAAAGCTATGATAGATGATGAAAATATAAATGAGCAAGTCACTATTGTAGATTGCCCACCAGGCAGTGCCTGCATAGTTATGGAAAGCATAAAAGATTCTGATTACTGCCTACTAGTAGCTGAACCTACATTGTTTGGTAGTCATAATCTAAAGATGGTGTATGATTTAGTAAGATTATTTAAAAAACCTTTTGGTGTTGTTCTAAATAAAACCCAAGATGGATTCAATCCCTCAAAGGAATTTTGCGAGAATAATAAAATAAAAATATTAAGCGAAATTCCATTTGATGTTGAGCTTGGAAAACTAAACTCTGATGGGAAAATAGTTTCTAAAGAAAACAGGCGTTATCATGACTTATTTGCAAAACTGTTAACTGATATCACTAAGGAGGCTCAAAATGAAGCAATTATTAATTCTTAGCGGTAAAGGTGGTACAGGTAAAACTACAGTAGCTACAGCATTTATTAAACTTTTAAATGCAAAAGGTTATGCTGACTGCGATGTAGATGCTCCTAATTTACATTTACTTATGCATCAAATCACAAATAAAATAAGTTCAAATTATTATGGTATGGATAAAGCTGTAATTGATTCTGAAAAATGTATCAATTGTGGGCTTTGCATGGAAAAATGCAGATTTGATGCCATAGAAAATGAATCAGATTACAAAGTAAATCCTTTTGCATGTGAAGGATGTAGTCTTTGTGAATATGTCTGCCCGGTAAATGCCATCACTATGAAAAAAGATGTAGCTGGAGAGCTTATGCTATATAAGTCAGATGCTGTTTTTTCTACAGCAGAGCTAAAGATGGGTAGCGGAACATCTGGAATGTTAGTATCTGAGGTCAAAAAAGGATTAAGAGATAATCTAGTCACTGATGAGATAGTTATTATTGATGGTTCTCCTGGCATAGGATGCCCAGTAATTGCATCTATTACAGGAGTAGATTTTGTTCTTATAGTTTCAGAGCCTTCTATTTCAGGAATTAGTGATATGAAAAGAATAATAGAAACAGCAAATCATTTCAAAACTAAAGTTGCTGTTTGTATCAATAAATATGACACCAATATAAAAAAAGCAGAGGAAATAGAAGAATATTGCATACAGAAAAATATACCTTTTGTAGGAAATATTCCTTTTGATAACAAGGCTGTAAAAGCTATAAATAAAGGCAAAAGCATAATAGATGAAGATACAGTTTCTGGAAAAGCAGTAAAAAATGTATATCATAAGACGATAAGTTATCTTCTAGAGAAAGAGAATAAATTAGAATCTATATTATAAGTGGAATTAAGGGTAAAAATATTATAGTTAATATATTAAATTTTATAAAATGTGAGGATGGTGCTAATAATGTCTAAACGTATCTCTTTAGGAAGTACTTTATCAAACACTAAAATGAGGACACCAGAGAATCTATCACTTAGCTCAGGCATGTGCTGCGTATGTACTGCAAATTGCGTAGGACCATGTGAAATAGGACTATCAGCAGTGAGAGGTTCAGAAGCAATTTATCCCTATGCTACAGACATAAACCAATTTGCATCAGAAAAAGAATACTCACTTGATTTTTCTCATTTTAATATCAATGGAAGAGTCTTTCAAGCAAAAGGCGAGAGTATGGATCCTTATGAAGTAACCTATCCTAAAGCAGAAATAAAGACTACATTTGGCATAAAAAATCCTATACCTGTAAAAGGGCCCTATATATTACCCGCGATTGCTAAGTTAAACTGGCAGGATTACTATGCTGGAGCGGCAGTGTTTGGAGTTCCTGTAGTTATAGGGGAGGCCGTAGTAGCTAAAGATAAAGCTCTTGAGCTAGACCATAATAAAGTTGTAAATTCTCCCTTAATCAAAGAAATGGTAGATACATTTAGGAATTATTATCATGGTTATGGAGATATTATACTTCAAGCCAATATGGATGATGAGTATCTAGGAGTTTTAGATTATGCCATAGAAAAATTAGGAGTGGAATCTGTAGAAATAAAGTTTGGACAAGCAGCAAAAGGCATACAAGGAATGGGCAGGATTAAAGATATAAACGATGCTCTTAAATTTCAAAAAATGGGTTATGTGGTTTACCCTGATCCTAGTGATTCAAAAATTGCAGAAGCTTATAAATCAGGAATTGGCCAAGTTTTTGAAAGAATTGGCAAATTACCTGTTTGGGATGAAGACCATTTTGAAAAAAGAATTGCAGAGCTTAGAGCAAAAGGAGCAAAGAGAATTTGCTTTAAAACAGGCCCATTTGACCCTGAGGATTTACTTAGAATATTAAAGATAGCCTCTAAGTGTGAAGTTGACTTAGTTACATTTGATGGAGCAGGTGGAGGAACTGGAAATAGTCCAGTTAAGATGATGAATGAGTGGGGAATCCCAACAGTAGAGCTAGAATGCATAGTATATGCACTTTTAGAAAAAATTTATAGTGAAGGCTATAAAAAAGTCCAAGTTGCAATTACTGGTGGTATAGCTATGGAAGACCAAGTGTATAAAGCCCTGTCCCTTGGAGCGCCATATATTAACTTTGTAGCTATAGGAAGAGCCGCCATGGCTGCTGCAATATCAGGAAAACATGTGGGGGATGCTATTGATAATGGCAAAATCTTCCCAGATATACAGCGATTTGGAAATACTAAAGAAGAGA
>Ga0334893_1000617_pt1 | contig 43929 bp, 39 predicted proteins | sample GraSluR3_MG_5_FD_207218 | JGI IMG/M metagenome (GOLD analysis project Ga0334893, IMG submission 207218) | Sludge microbial communities from methane-producing bioreactor in Wageningen University, Netherlands - Granular Sludge_09_05-R3 | ecosystem: Engineered > Bioreactor > Anaerobic >...
CGTAAGCTATTCTCTCCTCTAGATATCTTCTATTGGCAAGTCCCGTCATAGAATCAACAAGAGAATTTTTTTCTGCAATTTCTTTCTCATGTTTTAATTTTTTTGCTAATTTAGTAGCTTCAAATTCAGCATTTTTTTGCTCAGTAATATCTATGCTACTACATCGATATCCTATGAATTTATCGTCAATATCATATATTTTTCTCCAGGATACTAATATCCATCTTTCACCTAAAATTTTATGATTTATCAAAAATTCGTTTTCCCCAGAGGATGTTTTTTCAAGGATATTTTTGAATTCTTGAGTGAATACACCTACTTTATCAATGGAAATAATTGTTTTAAAAATATCATCAAAATTCGAAGCTTCTTCAGATGTGTAGCCAGTAATATTATATATCATATCATTAGTCCACTTTAGACTGCCATCCACATCAAACCATGCTTCCCAACTAGCTGTTGAAAGAGCTATAATCTTGTAATTTTGTTTTTCTTTTTCTATTAATGATGAAATATGTTGATTAGTAAGAAAGATAATTCCAAAACTACCAAGTACAGAAGGTAATAGAGCTGACAAATCCGTTAATAGAACAATAAAAGAGTATAAGTTAGGATTAGAAGGTAATTCTAATAAGATAAACAAAACCCTAAAAATCCAAAACAATATGTTGCTCAAATATATCCTGACTTTAAGACATCAAAATAACAAAACCATTGAAATCACTTATTTAAAAGGGATTTTAATGGTTTATTTTTGTACACTTATTCTAAATTTGTTGATAAATTAAGCTTTGTAGTGGTTTTGAACTGTGTAAGAGTCATATTTTTCTTTAAAGGTTTCATTTCAAGTATTTTACTAAGCTCTAAATATAATTCGTTTACTGAAGTTGGAGTTACTACTACTTTTGGAAATTCTCCTTGTACTAAAACCGTAGGTTCATGAATTGCTTCCATTAGCGAAGCTATTGATACAGATTTTTTAGTGTGAGTATATATAAGATGCTGCGCATATCTTAATAAACTAAGAGATAAAAAGCATAATGCAAAATGTCCTCTAATATGATTATCTGTCCATAAATAAACAGGTCTTGCTTTTAAATCTGTTTTTAGAATTCTAAAGCTTTCTTCAATTTTCCAAAGCCCTCTATAAATATTTGTTACTTCTTCTGTTGTTAAATTCATGTTGTTTGTAATTACAGCATAATATCCATCGTAACGTTCCGATTCCAATATTTTTTCTTCATTTAATTTCCAATTTTGAGTTTCTAATTCCATTTCTAAAAATTGATTAATGCCACGTTTAACAGAAGCTTTTAGTTGGTATGGCTTATCTAATTTTTTCTTTAATCTATCTAGCATTCTCATCCTATCGGATCTATCTTTAGCTGCTCTAGATGCACTCCAAGTCAAATGTATATTTGCTAAAACAGTTTTTTTCTCATATTTTTTAGGACGTCCACGTTTCTTAGATTCGCATTTAAGATCAATTTGAGATTCTACTATTGGAACTTTAAACTCTAGCTCTTTAGAAACTATTTTTTCTTTAGAAAAAATTTCACCTGTATCTGGATTAACTTTTATCTTCCATCCATCTTCTTCCCAAACTAGCTTTTTAAATTCCTCAGAAGATTTTTTTAAAGTGTAGCTAATTACAAAATCATGATTTTGCGAATAAAGATATTCTAAATTGCTACCGCTATTTAGTCCACGATCTGCTACAACAGTAATCTTATCTAAATTATATAACTGTTTTAGTCTGTCTACTGATTTTATTAAAGTACTCTGATCCATTGTATTTCCAGGAAAAAGTTCATAAGTAACAGGGATTCCATTGCTATCTATAAGTAGCCCCATAACTACTTGAACTTCATTATTTTTGCCATCTTTTGAAAATCCAAACATTCTAAGTTCTCCCCACTTAGTACTTTCAAAAGAATATGTAGTTACATCGTAGTAGGCTTTCGCCTGATTACGATTAGTGTTTTTTTCAAAATATCTTGAAAGATGATTAATCATTTCATCTTTATTTGAATCAAGAATATCAAGAACATCATATAGCCGATTTAGGCTAATATCCTTTATCCCAGCATACTTGTGCTGATTAATATATGAAGAGTGTATACTCTTAGGCTCTATACAACGATTTAGCAATAAATAAAATATGGATTCAAGCACTTCAGCAGCATCTTTTTTGCCGGATCTGTCTAAAAAAAACTTATCTAATTTTAGCTTTTTCCATAATTCTAAAACTAAAGAATGTCCAAAATAAAAAGAAGTAGTAATGTCGTTTAGTGTAAGAATATCACTATTAGAAACTTCTAGAGTAATCGGTGCTTCGTTATCCTTTTTTTCTAAAGTAAGCTTCTTAGCTTCTTCTTTAAGTTCCTGTATAATATTTGGATTTTCTGAAAGTAATTTTTCATAATTTCCAATAGTTTTAACTACATGAGCTTTACGCTTATTTGTTCCTGGTATTCTAGTATCTTCTCTAAATTGAATTACTCTATACTTACCTTTTCCGGTAACAGTGACATACATAAACTATTCCTCCAGAGCATTTTATCTTTATTATATCATAAGTGAATATAAGTGTACATAATTATTTTAAAAAATACAGAAAAAAACCTCGATTTTTTCGATAAAATCAAGGTTTCTATATTTTAAATTCATTTTTACTCCCAAAAGTCAGGAATTAGATTTGGTCTTCCTTTTCCTTGCCTTACTTCAATCAATAAATTAAATTCTTTTAATTCATTTATAGCCTTAGTTATAGTTTTATCTGAACTTCTTAATGTTTTTTCCATTTCTTCACGTCGCATAATCAAAAAAACATTTCCTTCTTTATCAAACCATTTATTTTTTATTGAAAGCTCATGTCTGCTTTTTAAAAGTGAATATATAATAATTGCTTTATCTGATACTTTTGGAAAATCTTCTAAAAAGAAAAAACTTGGTATCTGATAAAAAGAATTTTGATATACATCATTAACAGAAAATTTCTTTTGGTTATACATTTTTATTTCCTCCTTTTTTTGAAAAAGAAGAAATTGATTTTATATTTTTTTCTTTTTTATTTTTTTTATTTAGAGTGATATCTATTAAATTATTTAATTTAGTTTTCATAAATTTATTTCCTTCCACTTTGTTTTTTTTAAATAAAAAAAAGCGATACAATATGCATCACTTTTTGAATTTTTTTGTATTAAGTTTTAAGAAATATTTTTCAAATATTTAAAAAAACATGGTATAATAATTATATTCCACTATGTTTTTTAAAGATAATAAATCATTAATTCATTTCTGCGAAAAATGAGTTTTTGATTTATTATTTTTTTTTGAGAAATATCAAATTACAGAATCAAATTTTTTCTTATTATCTTGCATTATATTTTTATAAACAGCCATTATGGTATTCTTCTTTAAACCGTCAAATGTATGGATATATATTTTAGATGTTGTACGCTCTTCTGAATGACCAAGAGCCAAAGAAATATCATGCAAGCTTACACGATTTTCATTAGCTATACTTGCGAATGAGTGTCTCAAATCATGAAAACGAATATGAGGAAGACCAAATTTTTCTAATGTCTCTTTCAAACAATTACTAATGTAGTTTGGTCTAAATGTTTTTCCATTATCCCACTGCATAACATATTCAAATGTTATTCCTGTTTTCAAGGTTATTTCCCTTTGTCTATAATATTCTTTTTTTAATTTAAACAATATAAAGTCAGGAAGAAAGATTTTTCTTACAGAGGATTTATTCTTTGGAGTACACTTATCAATAATATCTTTCCCTACGACAGTTTTAGTTTCGATGATTTAAATGTATCTTTGCTCAAAAAAAACATTTTTCCACTTCAATCCTGCAACTTCACCTCTTCGTAAACCTAAGAAGCCTGCAAGACAAACTGGAATATCAATCTTTTTACCATCTATAATTTTTAATAAGTTAAATATCATATCAGATGAGTAAATTGAGTAGACCATTGCTTTGTCATCGATAGGACGGATTACTTTTTTCATTGGATTTTTCTTAACTACACCAATTTGTTTCATTTTTTTAAATGCCTGGCATAGTAATCCGTAGTGTTTTAACGATGTGGCTTTAGTCAAATTGGATCCTCTATATTTCTTTTGAAGAAGATTTTCGAGATATTCTTCAATGTCAATCGAGGAAATGCTTCTTATCTCTTTGTTTGCAAAGTAGGGGAGTATATGATTATTTATGATGTTACAATAAGCATAAATTGTACTGGCGTTACATTCTAATCGTTTAATTTTTAACCAGTACTCAAAAAAATCTTTTAAATATATAAATTTTTTCAAAGGTGAACACCTCACTTTGTAGTCTACATATATTGATACCACAAAAGGAGAGTTGTTTGTTTTTTTTATAACAAAAAATATAAAAAAAAAGAAAAAAAGAGAAAAAAGTACTTAGCGATAATAGGTAAAATTATCCATAAATCAATTATAGCGACAATATATTATGATAGTTACATCATAATATTAGTCGCTATTTTGATTTCTCATATTGGTGGAGATGAGGAGAATCGAACACCTGTCCGTAGGCTCATTCCATATATTATTCAAAAATCACGGCGTATTACAGTGATTGCTCAAGTGCTATTATTGAAATACCAACTATTTAGTATTAAGTTGAGTATGTTCATTTCAATAAAAAACCTCCCTACAACTGTAGACAGGAAGCACGGTTTTAGATATAATTTGAAAGAATACTTTGTAAAAGTATCTTACTTATATCGTTGTGGTGCTAACAACGGTTGTAGGATATCCTTGCCATCCAATTCCAGTTGGTTGGTGAGGACAAAGTATTTTTTTATTGTGTACATTATAATGCTTATTGAATTTCAATGCAAGAAAAATAAAAAAAATAATACAAGCACTGAATCTTTTTCAGGAAATTAAGCATTGGAATTAGATGTTTGAGGTTTTAAAATTGTTTTTCTAGAGGATTTTGATATAGGTGGAATTAGGGTCCAGTATACAGTCTTTTTTAAGATTAGCAAGCACAGCATATGGGCCGCCACTTTTTTCAAAAGTAGCTTTTCCATATGCCAAACAAAAAAGTTGCTTCGCTTCCAATTTTGTTGTTGCTTGCTGGGAAATTCCCAGACCCTTTTTATATGACGTTGTAACACTTGAAAGAATATATAGTTAGATAATTTTCTGATTTTATTTAGGCATTTGATTATATATATTTATAATAACTATTGTAAATTAGAATTAAAAGAATTATAATAAAGAACATCCCTGTGGGGGGGATATGCTAGGGGGATTTACATATGAATGAATTCACTAAATCAGTTTATAAATTTTCAAAATTTGATAAAGTAAAAAACATTTTTTTTTTAGCAATACCAGCAATAATTGAAAATATATCACACGTATTTATAGGAGTTGTAGATATCTATTTTGTTAGTAAGTTAGGCACTGAGGCTATAGCAGGTGTAGGTATAACTAATCTAACTATGAATGTGTACATTGCATTTTTTATGGCTTTTGGAATTGGAACTACTGCTCTTGTTTCTAGGCATATAGGAGCTAATGAAAAAGAAAAAGCTAGTTATGTATTAAGACAAATCTTATTAATGAATTTATTTATTGGAATAATTATTGGGTTTACTAATTTAATTTTTTCAAAAAAAATTTTATTGTTTTTAGGTGCAGATGCAAAAACTCTAGAATCTGCTATACCCTATTTTTTAGCGGTATCTGTACCTTCGATATTTTTATCTATGAATATAATTTTATCTAGCGCTCTTAGAGGGGCTGGCAATACTAAAACTCCGATGAACATAGCTTTAATAGCCAACTTGACTAATGCTATACTCGACTATATATTAATATTTGGGATTTTAAATTTTAATGGTTTTGGAATTTTAGGAGCGGGACTTGCTACTACTTTATCTAGAGTTATTAGTATGATTTTTTTATTTCAAAAAATAACTAATAAAAAAAGTGAATTTTATATATCAATACTTGAATCTTGGAAGCTGGATTTTATTAGTGCTAAAGCTATTTTAAAACTTAGCTTACCGGCTGCAGTAGAAAGACTAATCATGAGATCTGGCCAAGTAGTATATGGAAGTATGATTATAAAGATTGGGACTGAAGCATATGCGGCTCATAACATAGCGGGAACAATAGAATCATTTTCTTATTTACCGGGAATGGGTTTTGGTGTAGCAGCAGCAACTTTGGTTGGGCAGAGCTTAGGGAAAGAAGAAAAAGAAAATGCTCAAAACATTGGGTTAATATCGTATTTTTTAGCAACAATTTTTATGGTTATAATTGGAATTATATTTTATATCTATGCTCCAGAACTTGCTAAATTATTTACAAAAGATGATTTTATTATAAATCAAGTAGTAAAAGTGCTACGTATCATAGCTTTATTTCAACCATTTTTAGCTATTACACTGGTTGTAACATCAGCTTTACAAGGGGCCGGGGACACTAAATTTCCAATGTATTCATCTCTTATAGGTATTTGGGGAATACGAGTATTAGGGGTTTATATATTATGTGTTAAGCTTGAATATGGATTACCAGCTGTTTGGGCAGTATATGCAATGGATATTGTAGTTCGAGGAATCATTTTGATGGTACGATATCTATATGGTGACTGGAAAAATGTTGAAATAAAATAAAATTAACATAAGGAGAAATTTAAGTATGTGTGATTATAAACATCCTAACCAAAAGAAAGTTATTAACAGAATGTCAAGAATAATTGGACATGCTGAGGCAATAAAAAAGATGTTAGAGGAAGAAAGGGATTGCAGTGAAGTATTAATTCAAATTTCAGCTGTCAAGTCTGCTCTTAATAATGTGGGGAAATTGGTTCTAAAAGACCATATAAATCATTGTGTTTTAGAAATAATTGAAGATGAAAACGATGAAATTTTAGAAAAACTAGATGATGCAATAGATAAATTTATAAAATAATTTAGTTACAATTTAATCAAAATATTAAGAAAAGTTATTTTAGGAGAGTGTTTAGATGTGCGGGTTTGTTGGATTTTCATCTGCGAATGCAGAATTAGATAAAGTTAAAATAATAAATGATATGATGAAAGCAATACTTCATAGAGGGCCAGATAGTGGTGATTTTTTTTCTGACAATGAAATAACTATGGGGTTTAGAAGACTTAAGATTATTGATTTGTCTGATGAGGCAAGCCAACCAATGTTCAATGAAGACAGAAGTTGTGTACTTGTTTTTAATGGAGAAATTTACAACTATAAAGAATTAAGAGAGGAACTTATAACAAAAGGACATATTTTTAAAAATAATTCTGATAGTGAAGTCATTATTCATGGATACGAAGAATATGGTGAGAATATTCTAAAGAAGTTAAGAGGAATGTTTGCATTTGCGATATGGGATAAAGTTAAAGAAACGCTATTTATGGCAAGAGATATGTTTGGTATAAAGCCACTTTACTACACTCAGAACACTTTAGATGGATCTTTTTTATTTGGTTCGGAAATAAAAAGTTTTTTAAAACATCCAAATTTTATAAAAGAGCTTAATAACGATGCACTCAAACCATACCTTACTTTTCAATATTCTGTTATGGATGAAACTTTTTTTAAAGGTGTATATAAACTAAAACCAGCTCATTATATTATTTATAGAAAAGGGGAAATCACGTTAAAGCCTTACTGGTTCTTAAAATTCGACATAGAAAAAGAGAGCTTAGAGCACTATGTTGAAGAAATCAAGAAAACTTTGAAGGAGTCTGTAGATTATCATAAAGTTAGTGATGTGAAAATAGGGTCGTTTCTTTCTGGGGGAATTGATTCCAGTTATATAACATCACTTTTAAAGCCAGACAAGACATTTTCTATAGGTTTTCAAGACTATGAAGGTGTTTTTAATGAAACAAATTTAGCGAAAGAATTGTCAGATCTTTTAAAAATAGAGAATCACAGAAAAAATATGAATGCGGATGAGTTTTTTGATATAATACCAACAATACAATATCATATGGATGAGCCACATTCCAACCTATCATCAATTCCTTTATATTATTTATCAAAGTTAGCAAGAGAGCATGTGACAGTTGTACTGTCAGGAGAGGGTGCAGATGAAATTTTTGGTGGATATGAATGGTATATAAAATCTAATAAACTGGAATTATATGAAAAAATACCCTATAAATTTAGAGAGCTAATATCATCAGCAGCTCTAAAACTTCCTAAAAATAGAATATCCAATTTTTTGATAAAAGGTGGACAGACCATCGAAGAGAAGTTTGTAGGTCAAGCCAAGATATATGAAGAAAAAGATGCACTGGATATATTAAAGGGAGAGTATACAAAAGGCCCATCTGTAGAAACTATTACAAAAGAGGTTTATAAAAATGTAGAAAATAAAGATGATCTTACAAAAATGCAGTATCTTGATTTAAAACTTTGGTTACCAGGGGATATACTCCTTAAAGCTGATAAAATGAGTATGGCAAACTCCATAGAACTGAGAGTTCCATTTTTAGATAAAGAGGTTATGTCATTAGGCTCAAAACTTCCAAGCAGTTTAAGAGTTAATAAATCCAATACTAAATTTGCACTTAGAAAAGCTTCGGAAGAAATTCTCCCTAAAGAGTGGTCTAATAGACCTAAGGCAGGGTTTCCTGTACCAATAAAATATTGGTTACGAGAGAAAAAATATTATGATATGATTAAAGAAGTATTCAATTCAGATTTTGCAGAAGAGTTTTTCAAAACCGAAAAGCTGATAAATATGCTAGATATTCACTATAATGGGGATGAAAATTATGCAAGGAAAATTTGGACGGTATATGTTTTTCTTATATGGTATAGAAAGTTTTTTATAGAGTTAAAGTAAAGTATACCTTAGGAATTAACAGCTTTTTTGTATATCATATTAATGTATCTAACTACAAGGTGATTTAAATGAAAAAAATCTTTGTGCTATCAATATTAACATTAACATTATTGAATATATACTGGATTTCTTATTTTATTTTCAATAAAAATAATCCTATAAACTCTGAAATATTGGCAGAGGAACCTATTTTTAAGAGAGGAATTATTTATATTTCAAATATAGATTCTACTGGTATGTCTATAGAAAATAGTGAGTTTAAAATAATTGATTTTGAATCTGGAAAAACTATACAAACACTAACTACAGATGAAAACGGCTTTGCTAAGTCAAATATATTATACTATGGGACTGTATATGTAATCGAACAGATTAGTGCTCCAAGTGTGTATGAAATGATTGATTCTTCAATGAAAATTGAACTTTCTGAAGATATCCATGAGATTGTCTTTGAAAATAAGCTCCTAAGTCATATAAAAAACATTGATAAAAAAGAAAATGGTAAAATCGAGATTACTGAATTATATTTGCCAGTAGATATTGTTATGCAAAATCCAGAATTACCTAATGGTTGTGAAATTACTTCATTAACAGCTGTCTTAAATTTTCATGGATATGATATATCTAAAACACATATGGCAGATAATTATTTAGATAAGGTTCCATTTTCCAGAGTAAATGGGAAGTTATATGGAGGAAACCCATATGAAGCATTTGCAGGGGACCCCACACATTCTAGTGGTTTTTTCGTCTATGGACCACCTATTGCAAAAGCAGCTAACAATTATTTTCAGGATATTCAAGGAAACAATATTGCCATAGACATTAGTGGTAGCACAAGTGAAGAAATAATAGAATATCTGAATCAAGGGTTGCCAGTAGTTATTTGGGTAGCCTTGGATTTAAGCCACCCAAGATTAAATTATTCTTGGTACATTAAGGAATCGAACGATAAATTTATAGCACCTGTGAATTTACATGCGGTTGTTTTAAAGGGATATAGTGATGGATATGTACATATAATGGACCCTCTGAAGGGACATGTAACTCATGAAATAAATCGATTTTTCCTTAGCTATAATGAACTCGGAAGTCATTCTGTTTTGATAGTTGAAAATTGAATTTAAATCAAGTTAAAATATTGCAGGTAGTAATTTTTATACTCATGCAATATTTTTTATTAAATTTTGAAGGAAGTACTAATGACAAGTAAAATTTTCTAATAAGGTTTTTTGATTTTTAGTATCCGTCAAATATAGGGCATATATACAAAGCTCTATCTATGAAAACATTCATCATAAATAGAGCTTTAATTATTTTTTGTATTTTATTTCTGACATAAATTCCTGGGTAAGTGTTTTTAACCATGGAAGAAGATGACCAAGTGAATTCTCTTTAGAAAGTCTTATATTAGTAAGTTTTTCTAATAAATATTTTAAATAATAAAATGGATTTAATCCATTCATCTTAGCGGTTTCAACTATACTATATGCAATTGCACTAGCTTTGTGCCGTTAGGGGATTTGCAGAATAAATAATTTTTTTTACCTATCACAAACGGCTTTATCTGCTTTCGGCAGCGTTATTACTAAGTTCACATTGTTCATCTTTTAATACATTGGTTAAAAGCTCTCAATTAGATACATTATTGGATAGATTATACTAATTTAGGCAAAAAAGACTCGGACATGATAAAATAAATTAATTTGGAGGATTATCATGTCTAATACAAATAAAAGTATAATTAACCCGAATTATTCATAAAAAAATAATTTAGGCTATTAATTTAGAAATTAGAAAATTCCACAATAAAAATTCTTAATTTTAGTTTTCTACTCAAAAGAATTTCAAATAATATTAGCTTTTTCAATTTCAGAAACAAATTAAAATAATTTTGTTTTTAAAAATGGATAGACTTATCCCTTGGTTGAAAGCTCTAATTTTAAATTTTTGATTTTATACTATTAAAACCTTATAGAGTCTATATTTTCCATTATGCTATCGAAAATCTTTTTATAAGGACTGCTTTTGCATAATTTGAAAATAGTTTTTCTTCCTGAATTTACACAGCGACAAGCTATTTTTATTAGGTTAGCTCTAATAGAAAGAAGCCTGCTTTTTTCCATATCTTTAGGCAGGACTGCTCTTTTCATAATATTTATAATGCTATAAGCTAACGCTTTAATAAGTGTCTTGACTGCGTTAGCAGTAAAGGTTGTATGAGAGGCTGTATCCATGAAAAAATCTAATTTAGCCTCTTTAATGAAATTTTCCATATTACCTCTTTTGTTATAGGCTCTTACAATATTTTCAGGTTCACTTTTAAGGGTTGTAGCAATAAAAGTAACTCTTGGAAGAAGCTCGCCCGCTTCTCTTTCAATTTTACAAATAACTCTAATAGGTCTACTGTAGCTACTCGCTTTATAACTAAATTCATCATATATAACATGATATTTGGAGTAATCAGACTCAAATTCTCGCATGAAACAACTTAAAGCAGGGCTTGATAACTTTTTTAAAACAGCGTTAGATTTGAGCTTTATTAGTATATCTATATTATAATCATGGCATAGATCATATATTTCTGATGAAGCAAACCCACTATCGCCTCTTAAAAGTATTGTGCTTCCAAAATATTTTTGTTTTAGCCATTTAAAAATAGGTTCTAAAAATGAAATAGAGTTATTGGAAGTATATACATTTCCTTCTCTTAATTCTACTTTCATTAAATCTCCATTTAGGCCATTAAATAGCATTAGAGGATGATATCCTTTAGCTGCATAATGATAGTTGTAGTTACTACCTTCTTGCTTTCCAAAGGTTCTAAAATTTGTTGAATCTATATCTAAAACCATATTTTCAGTAGTTTCAAAGGTATTTCCTTTTTCAAATAAAGTTAAAAGCAAATCATTTAAAGAAGCTATGTCTTTTTTATCAAGTGAATTGATAAACCTAGAAATAGTAGGCTGGGAAGCTAATTCTTTTTTGCCTAAGATATTTGTAAATACAGGATCACTTCTTAAACTATCTGAATCATCATCGTGGCGATAGCCAGCAATAGTAGTGTAAATAAGTTGTTCAGCGATAGAAGCAAAACTATGTTTTTTATATGAATGATTTTTAAAAATATCTTCAAGTAGCGGCTTAACTCCAAGTTTTTCAACAAATGACCTGATTGTTAAAAGACCAGAATCGGAAGATAGATTACCACCTTGAAAATTATATGAAAGACTTTTGTTGAAGTTAAATGAATATTGCTGTAAACTAGACATAGAGAAGGCTCCTCTCATGTTTGGTTTTGGTTTAGGCACTTAAACTTTAACACGAAATTGAGTCCTTTTCTATTTTTTTGTATTTTCACCTAATAGGTGTAAAAGGCTACGCCTTTGTAAAGCTTACGCTTAAATGGTTTTAAAGATTTTAAAAGAAATGTATGAATAATTCAGGATTAAGAGAAAAAAGAAAATCTATATTTATAAAAGCATAACTTAATATGCAATGAAGTGATGATATGTTTAAAGAAATTTCATGATAAATAATAAAAGAGTATTTAGAAAAAAATAATTGATTCAAACTGAAATGAAAACTTTAACAATATTTAATCCTTTCTATATTCTATGAGAGGAAAAATATATTAATAAAGCAAAAAAAATTAATTTAGTTGAAAAATAAATGTGCTGAGGTCAATATAAAAAAAATATATATAAAGACTTATAAGATTTAGAAAAACAAGTAGATAATCTATTGATGTTTTATATATTTTTACTTAATATCAAGTGTTAATTAATGATAAAATTATATTTACGATCAAGTGCATTATAAAAAGTAATTATTTATCATTAAAAATAATTCAGTATTTTAAAAAGTTGGAGATAAACAAGGAGAAAATTTATGGTAGAAAACTTAAGTACGCTAAAAAAAACAGAACATGAAAACATAATAAAAAATAATTTCAAAGTTATAAAATCGCCTAGTATGATTAATACATGTACAAGTCTAGATATGGCAATAGAAACCACAAATCAATACATTGCAGAAATGAATAAGACAGAGAGAAAGAAGTATGGTCAATTTTTCACAGGCAAAGAGACAGCTAAATATATGGCAGGCTTATTTGACTTGGAAAAACCTACTATTGCAAAAAAAAGTAAATTAACAATTTTAGACCCTGGAGCAGGCACAGGGATTCTTTCAATAGCATTAATTGTTAGATTGGAAGGATATGAGAATATAAAATCCATTGAGTTAATTTGCTATGAAACAGATGAAAAGATATTAAGCACTCTTAAGAAAAATCTAGAGTTAACTAAAGAGAGAAGTATGATTGAAATAAACTATAAAATCATAACTGAAAATTATATAACAAGCCAGTCAGATGATTTCAACTATAATATATTGGGAAATAAAAATTCACTTAAATATGATTTGATAATTGGAAATCCCCCATATATGAAAATTGGTAAAAATGAACCAGAAGCTTTAGCTATGCCCGAGGTATGCTATGGAACTCCAAACTTATATTTTTTATTTGCAACTATGAGTTTATTTAATTTGAAGGCTGATAGTGAGATGGTTTATATAATTCCTAGATCATGGACTTCTGGAGCATACTTTAAAAGTTTTAGAAAATATTTATTAAAGTATGGAGTATTAACAAATATTCACTTGTTTACTAGTAGAAATAAAGTATTTGATGGAGAGGATATCCTACAAGAGACAATTATAATTAAAGTAAAAAAGAGTATTGAAAAACCAGAAAATATAACTATTAGTTCATCAAATTCGAGTAAGGATTTTAAAGATATAACAAAGCTAAATGTTCCGTATAAGTTAGCGATAAATAGTGAAGAACTATATGTTTACTTAGTAACTACAAAAGCGGAAGTGGAAATATTAGAAGCTTTAAACAAATGGAATGATACGTTACCAAGTTTAGGTTTAAGAATGAAGACGGGATTGACCGTAGATTTTAGAAATAAAGAATGTCTAAGAAATGAGACAGAAGAAGGAGCAATTCCATTATTTTATTCCCAACATATTCAAAATGGAAAAGTTATTTTTCCTATAGATAAAGACGAAGAATATATTTTGACGTCTAAAAAAGGACTTTTGCAATTGAATAAAAATTATCTATTTGTAAAAAGGTTTACTTCTAAGGAGGAGAAAAGAAGGCTTCAGTGTGGAATATATTTAGCCAGTGACTATAAAGAATACAAAATGATAAGTACACATAATAAGGTTAATTTTATTGATAAAAATGATAGTCCTATGAGTAAAGAATTAGTTTATGGATTATATGTTATTTTCAACTCTACGGTTTATGATATTTATTATAGAATTTTAAATGGTTCAACCCAGGTGAATTCTACGGAAATAAATAATATGCCGGTACCATCTATTAAAACAATAGAAAAAATGGGAATGAAACTATTAGAAAGTAAAAACTTAAGCGAAGAAAATTGTAATAGTATATTGGAGGAATATTATGGACATTAAAATGACAGAAACTCGTCAATTTTTGAATGAAGTAGGAATGCCTACGGCACAACAAACAAATTTATGCTGTTATGTGATACTAGCTTTAAGTGGTATAAAGCCATCTGATAATTGGAGTAAAGCTACTAATGAATGGCACAGAATACATGATATAATTGCCTACACACGGGAAAATTATGGTGTACTATATGCAGAAAACAGTAGAGAGACTTTTAGAAAACAAGCAATACATCATTTTAGAAATGCTGCTTTAATAGAGGATAATGGTAGGGCAACAAATAGCCCTTTATATAGGTATAGATTAACAGATGAAGCTTTAGACTTGATTAGATCAATTGGTACAGAAAAATGGGAAATAAATTTGAATAAATTTAATCAAAATCACCCAAGCCTAATAAGTATTTATGCTTCAAAGAAAGCGATGACTAAGATGCCTGTAAAGATAAATGGGAAAGAGTTTACATTTTCTATAGGTAAACATAATGAATTACAAAAAGCAATAATAGAAGAGTTTGCTCCTAGATTTGCACCTCATTCAGATTGTTTATATGTAGGAGATACTATAGAGAAAGATTTAGTTAAAGAAGTAGATAAACTTAAGGCTTTAGGATTTGAGATAACACTACATGATAAAATGCCAGATGTAGTTTTATACAGGGAAGATAAAAATTGGATTTATTTTATTGAAGCAGTCACGTCAGTGGGCGAGATGAGTCCTAAAAGAATGATTGAAATAAATGATATGACAAAACATGTTAATGCTGGGAAAATATTTGTAACAGCATTTCTTGATTTTAAAACATTCAAAAGATTCTCAGATAAAATAGCTTGGGAGACAGAGGTATGGATATCTGATATGCCAGAGCATATGATACATATGAATGGAGATAAATTTTTAGGACCTCGTTACTGATACAAATAGTACAAAAATTAATTTATAGAGCATAGTTTAAATTCTAAGATTTATAAAGTAGCAGAAAAGTTTTAAGGGGGAGATTTTACATGGGATTTATCAAAATAATCTATTTTGACGAAAGTTTTGTAGCAGACTTTATGCAAATTATAGCAGGCGGGGATATTAAGAAAACTACTGAAATTCTATCAAATATTAGCCTAAAAAGTGATGTTAAAGGAGATACGGAAGTAAAAATTAATAATGATAAAATTGGAATTCCTAAATTGTTTGAATTTTTAGTCGGTACGAGTGTTAATGCAACTGGTAAAGCTGGTGGAGGTTTATCCTACAATAAAGACAAAGTAGTTAAAAATATAATAGAAAATACATTGTTGGCAGATTTTTTAGATTTAATTAAAAATGATAAAAAAAGAAAAGATGAAAACAAAAGATGCAAAGGAATTCAAATATTTTCTGAAATGAAAGTAAAGCCTGAACCGAATTCGTTTACATTTTTGATGTTGGCAGCACCATTTATGTCAATGATAAATGGAGATATTCCGTTGAGAGGGGATGACGGAACTGAATTTACGTTGGATATTAAGCAGATTGGAGATGCTATAGATAGTGGTAGAGGATATTATGAGTTTATTGCGAATTATCATAATGAAGAAATCATTCTTAGATTCAATATAACAGCGTTTAGAAACAATTATACTATGTCAGATTTGCCTAAAATGGAATTAACTTATTATGCAATCTATGTAGGAAAAAGTGAAAAATCAAAGTTGCAAATACAAACTGAATTTGAATTTGGGACTCAAATCAGTTCAAGAGCTGATTATACTCGTTTATCAGATACTACAAATAATATTGTAGAGTTGAAAGTATATGATGTTGTTTTAGCAGGGATAGAGGAATAGTATGGAAAATGTGAAAGTTTTTTGGGGATCAGATGATAGATTTAATAAAAAAATAGAAAAATTAAAAGAAAGACATCAATTATCGGATATACTAGCACATATAGGGAAACAAGAGATTGCAATAGATGGGATAGAAACAAAAGAAAAACAACCACCTTTAGAAATTAATAATTTGGTAGTTAATACTGATGATTATGGATCAATAAATGAATGGGCTTTACTAGGTTTTTATAATAATATACTTCAGAATAAAAAACTCATAGTTAAAAATTTATGGCTCAACAATCCACCGATAAAAATTTATGAAGATATCAAAAAAGCATGTTTAAATATACTTGAAGAACATAAATCAGAGTATATACCTATTTCAATTGAAATAATTAGACAAATGGTAGAAATTTATCAACAAAGAGTTATAGGACAAAAAAATGTAATGGCTCAAATAGCATCTTCTCTATACCTTTTAAAAAATAATACAAGGAAAAAACCAGTTTCATTACTATTTTTAGGAGAATCAGGAGTTGGAAAAACAGAAACGGCTAAATTTATAAGCGAATACTTAGGAAATGAGATGGTAAGGATACAATTCTCTATGCAGCAGACTAATGAAGCTTATAAATTCATATTTGGTTCGGAACATGGAGAAAATAGTCTGGCAAGAGAGCTTATTCGTAGGAAAACAAATATTGTATTGCTTGATGAATTTGATAAAGTCCATCCTTCTTTCTATAATGCATTTTATCAAATGTTTGATGAAGGAATTTTTGTAGATTCTAATTATTCTGTGAACATGGAGAAAAGTATAATTATTTGTACGAGCAATTATACTAGTTGTAGAGAGGCGGAGAAACACTTAGGAATGCCTATATATTCAAGGTTTTCTAAAGTTATCCAATTTAATGAGATAAGCAATATAGATAGAATTTCAATAGCTTCTAAAATTTATGACAGTTTGATTAAAAAAATTGATCTTGATGATGCAAAATTAATTAAAAATAACAAAATACTTGAGTTTTACATCGAATATATAAATAAAGGTAGCTATAAAAATATTAGAATGTTAAAAAATGATATGGAAGATTCTATAAATCATGAAATTCTAAAAAAGCTTAATATAATTTAAGATAAGTAAACTATATTAAGTTTTTTAACAAAATTTGGATATCTTATTGATATCATGCTAGAAAAAGAAAACAAAACTTTAGATTTTGATCCAGTTGAATTATTTGAAATGCAAGTCCTGCTAATTAGAAGAAAATGAATTATTGAACTTTCAATTTTGGAATATTAATGAAAGTGGAATTTATGAAAGAAATAGCTTTGTAATTAATAAAAAACAAAGAGAGCTGTTCAAACTGTTTATAGATAGAATAAGAGAAATATATAAAATTTTAGAGAGGTTAGTTTAATTCACATTATTTAAAAAAGTGTAATGAAAAATAGGTGGTGTGAAGATGGTTAAACTTGAATTTATAAAGAACAATGTAGTTATTGAATTAGTCAATGCACAAGGCAAAATTGTTTATATGCAATTTCCTCAAAGAGTTGTAAGTGATAGTTTATTAGCTTTTGTTGAGGTTGATATATTGAGGAGACTTTGGTCGAGAAATCAATGGGATAAAAGAAGTCATTATGCTAACGCTTGTGAAGATGTATTAAGACAAGACTATAAGTTTCATTATGCTGAGGAAGGGTTTTCACATGGCAAATGTAATCCTGTGCCTGTTGCAAGAATTGGAATCCTTTATTTTGAGGATTTACCTTATGTTGGATTTAGCAACGGTATAACACGAACTATTTGGTTGATAGCAAATGACTTTAAAATTATACCATTTGAGGTTCTTAATGCTACAAGGGAATTCATGTGTATGAAGGGCGTCTATAATTTGGCTCATTTAAGAAAATAGAAAGACGATTAATTTGCACTGTGGTATTCTACAATATGTTGAACACTTCAAGAAAATAGCGATATTTTTATGTCATATCACATTCAATTTAATAAAGAGAGGTTTTTTATAAAAGAAACTAAAGAAATAAACAAATCTATTAGAATAACAAAAAGAGTTTATGATTATGTAAATAGAATAGAAGGGGAAGAATTTAACCAAAAATTTGAAAATATGGTTAATCTTTGTTTTGAAGAAATACCAAAATGAATTAATGAAATTAAAAATTTAGATGAAATTATTAAGTCCGAAGAAAAAAATTAGAAAAATTGAAAAGAGAAATTTTTGTGCATTTTTTCTTTTAATGTGTTCTTCATTGTACATTCCTCCTTTCTCGAAGGAGTCCCTTATTTCAAAGAGTTATAATACTTGTAATCTTCTCTTCATTAAAGGATATATTAATCAAAATTTAAAGCTAAAAATAATGGGAAAAATGACAAGAATGTATGATGGGAAATGGACTGAAGAAAAAGCACAAAAACATAGGGATGAAATGTTCGAAATTTTGAGGAGTAAATGAGAGAATATTTCAAGTAATAGGAAATGATAGATTACCAAAAATACTAATAATATATATACCCAAAGGGAGAGATAGCAATGAAATTGCTAATTGAAGAATGGGCTGAAAACAATCTAAATGACAATGCGTTAGAGATGATGAAAGAAGCAGTTATGTGTTATAAGATAGGAGCATATAAATCTGCATATTTGATGTCATATTTAGCTTTTAAGTTGACGATAAGAGAACGATTGCTTTCATCAAATTCAAAGCCAGATAGCATAAGTGAATCAGACTGGAATGATAAAGTTATATCAGTCTTAAGGAATGATGATGGTTGGGAAGAGTGCATTAACAAAATGGTAACTACTGCTCCTGATAACAAGAATAACTGTTTAGGTAGAGTATTTAAGTTTTCTAATAGAGAAAAGATAAAAAATAGATATGAAACATGGAAGTACACTCGACATAGTTGTGCACATGGAAAAGAAGAACCGATTTCATCTGCTACTGTAGAACAGTTTTGGAATTATATGAAAAATGATTTGCCAGAATACTATGTGCTAGGGGGAGAAGAATATCTAATAGATGAATTATATCGCGCATATAGTTATTTCTACTCTTTTGAAAATCCTTACTTAAATAAACTATTAAAAGACATTTCTGCTGTTTATAAGAAGAATGTAAAAAGTTGTTTTGATTCGTTATATGAAAAAGAAAAATCGTGTTTATTTATAAACGAAAGAAATCTTGAATTTTGGAATTTTGTTTTTAGCTATAATGATGTAAATATCTCAGATGGATTTATTGATTTTATATACGAGCATCCTGAACGTTTTTTAGATTGGTATACAAATTTAGATAAATTATTCTATTTGATGATAAGTAAGCACAAGACTTTTATTCAAGAACGATTAGCTCCGATTCTAGAGAGAGGATATTCCGTTGATAATAATGCATTTTGGAACATACTTTGCGATATTTTACAACATGATCACAAATTAATAAATCTAAATAAATTAACATCAGATTATAATAACTTTAAAATGATAGAATCAATTGATTTACCTTCAACAAAAATGAGTATTCTTAAGCAGTATGGTGTTTTTAAATTATTTTTATTGAATGCTGGTGAGGATTTGTTTAAAAACACTAGTAATGCACATTATAATTACTACTCTTGGAACTGCGAAAAAAATGATACTTATATTATTAAATGCTTCGATTATATTGACTGGGATATAGAGTTAATCAAAAAAATGGAAGATGGTCTAGAAGATCTAATGTTAAGTTTTAATAATAGGGGTAATGATTATAGGATAAGAGAAGGAAAGAACCGGATTGAAACTTATAAAGAAATCTTAAATAAAGGTAAAGGCAAAATAGAAGAAATATGTAAAGATAATGATGTTAAGATAGAAGAAAGCTTGCCTGAAATAAATAAGCTTCTTAAATAAGTTTAAAAAATGTAATCTCAAATCTTTCAAGCTGCTTATATTTTATTGACATTAAAGTAAGATACTCTATAATCTTGGATAAGTAATATGTTTATAAAAGATTGATTTGTTTCAGCATACGGGGAGAAGTATTAAAAACAGGGTATCTCTCTGTTTGAAAATAGTACAATAGAGTTACTAAGAAACATGAAAAGTCGACTCAAATCAAAGGAATATTTTTTTAATATTGAGTATACAGAGAAGCAAATATAGGAGGATGAAAATGCTATCGGTAGAGAATGAACAAACATGCAAAAAAATTTTTAAAACTGCACTATCTTATTGCAATAGGGATTTGCTTTGCTATAAGGGGGAAGAATTAGACATTAAGTTAAAGATTATTGAGAGTAATGAATATAATGCAGCGGTTTTACCATCAGCAAATCCGTACGAGGTGACAATAAATACAGAAGTGTTTGAAAAAGTTTTCAAAATGCTCAATTGTTTGCTTTCGCCTGAGAATAAGAAATTTTATTCTGTGGTTTCCTTAGAGTCAATTGAAAACTATTCATCAAAACGAGCCAACCTTTACCTAGACTTACTATTTGAAACTGCAGTAAAATATATTATTTATCACGAATTGGGTCATATTTACAATGGTCATATTGATTATGTGATAAAAAATCACCCAATAGCAAATTTATATCGTCAAGCAATTGAAATGGATGCGGATTCTTTTGCTGCGACAAGACTTATTGGACAAATAACGTTTAATGAGAATATTAATAGGTACAATTCTACTGAACCAAACCTGATTAAATGCAAAGAACATGCACTTATTCTCGTACTTATAGCAAGCTATATCTCCTTTGCGTATTTTAAAATCGGTAAAAATCGGAATATAATATTAAAACTAGAAGATTTGAGAGAGTGTATGTACCTTCCACTTAGAACTAGAGCTGATTATTATTGTAGATCTGTGCTTAATGCATTTAAAGAACTAAATCCAGATTCTTCAATGATGTTGGGATTACAAAGGATCGACATTAAGTATTTAAGAGAAATAACCCCCAACATTGAACAGTGGATGAATTTGTATATGCGGCAGGTTGACAAAAGCAATGTTTATGACATGAATAATTCTAAAGAAGAGCTTAACGATTTGCATTATTCACATTGTGATTATCTAGATGTCTTTTGGAGCCAAACAATGAAATCTGAGTTAGAGGAATTTGCTTTTTTTGAATTAGCTGAATAAATTTGAGGAAAGTTTAAAAGACTTGGTTAAGAATTGTTTAGGAAGTAAATGCATATCGTGATGACTCCATTTTGATGCCTATTTTCAGACAGTCATTTTTTTCACCTGAAATTAGTATAATATAAACACCAGGAATCATGGGATACCAACAAAAAACTTTACAAATCTTTTTAAAAGAGTAGAGCTAGGATAAAATTCAAATCAGATGGTGGCGTGGACTAAGGTTTTTATTAATGATTACTGGACGTTTTTTTCGTAAGTAGACAAACAAGTCATATATTTAATTATATGGTTTCAAGATTCATGGAATGGGAAGAACTAAAGCCAGTGGAAAAGTGCAGAGCTATAGAAGTATTCTTTTAACAATTAGGCTTTCGATGGTTTGAAAAAACGGAGGAAGCCTCTGTTTTAATATATTTAGGACTAATCTATTAACAGAACGTTTTCAGAATTTTGTATCAAAATAGGAATTAACATAAAATAATTTTGATAGAAAATATGAAGCTATTAAAAAAAGGGCTATGTATTAAAGTTGAAACTATAATCTCAAATAAATTAAATAATGATTTTTAAAAATAGAAAAGACTTTGTAGAAGGTCTTTTTTTATCTATTAACATAGTATATCTAAAAGTATATATTTAGATATATTATGTTAATAATCTTGAAACTATACTTAAATGTTACACGTCATTATTTTTTTGTGTACAATTAATTAAAGAAATATTTTGATATAATTGAAGGGAGTACTATTATTAGGAAACAAATTAGAAATTATGAAAAAATCTTTCCAGTCATGGTATGAAAATGAACCGACCCCACTAAGCTAGACTTTAGATATAACTTTTAGTGATCACATCATAGGCTGTATCCGTCAAATAAAGAACTTATATATCTGGTGAAATATGTAAACTATAGAAGTTCAATTGGAAGTTGGCTGGTTGAATTAAGCTCGAAAATGATTCTCATTGAAAAAGGAGAATTAAAAGTAGATGATATTGGCATAAAAATAATATCGCACTACATTAATACTTTAGGAATGTTTAAGCACTCATCTTGGAAATATGAAAAAGAATATCGAGTAGTATTGCCTTACGAAAATTCATCTTTAAACTCAGGAATGCTTACGCCCTTTGATGGAATAGTAATTAAAGTAAAGAGGGTTATTATTGGATTTGCTTGTAATCCTCAATATGAATCAATTATAAGAGATATTGCAAATAAATTAGAAGTAGAATGTGTAAAAGCTTTAATTGACAATTATAGCGAAAAATACAATTTCATATACAAGTAATTATTGTTAATTCACCATCATGGAGACAATAATATTAGGAAAATTTATATTTTATGAAAGTTAGGAGAGGTTTATGCAAAGAAGCATTAAGATGTTAATAATGTTAATAGTAACATTAACTATTACAGGATGTAGTTCTATAATTAATGATTCTTTAGAACATGATTTAACGAATACAGTTTATGATATTAATAATATTGAAGAGGAAAAAGATAATAGCTTTGAAAAGGATATTCTTGAGGTTCATTTTATTGATGTTGGACAAGGGGATTCAACCCTTATAATTCAGGGAGACTACTCTATTTTAATAGATGGGGGATATAATATTTATGGGGAAAGAGTTGTAGATTACATAAAAAAACAAGGAATAAATAATATAAATTATGTTATAGCAACACATCCCCATGCAGATCATATAGGGGGATTATCAGATGTTATAAATGCATTTGAGATAGATAAGGTTATTATGCCTAAAGTTGCCCATACTACCAGAACGTATGAGGATTTTCTATTAGCTATAAAAAATAATGGATTGAAAATAAAAGCTCCAAAAGTAGGGGATAGATATACTTTAGGAAACTCTGATTTTATAATTATTTCACCTTCTTCTGAAAGTTACAATAATTTAAATGACTATTCAGTTGGAATAAAACTAAATCATGGAGATAATTCATTTATATTTACAGGGGATGCAGAGGCTACATCAGAAAATGAAATGGTAAACTCAGGGATAGATTTAAGGGCCAATGTACTAAAAGTTCCTCATCATGGAAGTAGCAGTTCTTCAACAGATAGTTTTTTAAAAGCTGTTAATCCTAAAATAGCTATTTTTAGTCTAGGAGAAAACAATAGTTATGGACATCCCCATAGAGAAATTATAAAAAAATATGAAAACATAGAAACCTATAAAACTGATATTCATGGAACAATTTTAGTTATATCAAATAGAATTGAAGTTATTGTTAAAACAGAAAAGAATTCAGAAATCAATATAAGTGAAAACAAAGAATCTGAAAATAAAAGTAATGAAATATTTTATATCGGAAATAAAAACTCAAAGGTTTTTCATTTAGACTCATGTAATACTCTTCCAGCAGAACACAATAGAATTATTTTTAAAGATAGAGAAGATGCTATAGATTCTGAATACAGACCCTGTGGAAGATGTAATCCCTAGAATAAAATCAATTTTCACATAAATTCTACGTACAAGTTACTCAAATAATTCTTTAAGCAAGCATTTATAATCCTTAAGCCAAAAACATTCTTATACCCTGTTGATTTACACTTAATATTGGGTTCTCTCCAAGCTTAGTTTAATTATCGAATTAAGAAAATGCATTTTGAGTAATCTTCTTGTTTTTATTTTATAAAATTATATTTTTCAAACAAATTTGAAGGAATCCAATAAATTTACTTGATAATCTACAAAAATCTATATTTGTGAGAGTAGATATTTAGGCCGGAGAGGAGGTATATGACATGAAATGGGATGAGTACATATCTGAAATTGAGTTGATAGAAAAGCAGAATAATACAGAATATGATTTGTATACAGCTATCTCAAATGTGTTAAAAGAAAGAAAAGCTTTAAAGAAATTTTCGTTGAGATTTGTTGGAAATCAGACGCGCACAAAAATAACAAAGTTGTTCTGGGGGTTAAGAGGTTTTCCGGATTTTGTAGTATTAGATAAGGATTTTGCGCCAACAAGAAATGAAATAATCAGAGATAAATTATTTGGGGCTGTAGAAGTCAAAGCGGTAGGGAAACGCATACTTAATAATGGAACCAAAGATCAGAAACAGTTAATTGGCCACTTGTTATGGTTTAATAAAGTGATTTATACGAATGGATTAGAGTGGCGTTTCTATGAGAATAAATTCGACGCATTGTCTGAAGATATTGTTGAAATTCAAGAGATTTCTTTTAGCAAAGCTTTTAAATATGTAGAGAAAAAAAATAAAACTGAGGAATATATTAAAAATGAAAATGAAGAAATATCTAAAATAGAAAAAAAAATAGATGAATTCCTGAATCAATATTGTACTGAAAAATTAGAGTGTAATAAATTTATTCTTTGTAAGGAAGAGAATGGTAAAAGAGTCTGGGATAATAGAGAATGGAAGAAACTAATAAAATATTTAAATAAATATAATTTTATTATCTAGGTAAAAATAAAAGAATAACTTCAAATTAGTAAATTGAAAAGTAAACACATAAAGCTGTAACTGGTAGAATAAAATGGAGGAAATATATAATTGAATTCTGAAAACTGAAAGGCTTTGCATGGAATTTAATTCTATTTACAAACTGGAAAATTTTGTTAAAGCTTAATTTATGCATAAGATTAGCTACAATATAAAGATAAAAAGCAGGCCATTAAACCTGCTTTTCAATTAAATTTCTTTAAACTAAACAGATAAGTTTCTATCCTTTAGAATTATTTTAATATTATTTTTTAGAGAGGAAAGAGCTTTAAATTCTTGTTTAGCTGAATAATGAGACAGGCTCTTTTCCTTTAATTTTGATTCTAACTCTGATATTTCCTCTTTCAAGTTAGACATTTTTGGTATCTTAGATCCTGAGTATTTTTCTTTTAAATAAAGGACTGCTTTTTCGTGTCTTAATAGAGCATCTTTATTTTCTATCTTGAAATTTTCTTTTTCTAATCCTTTCAATGAAACATATTTATCATAGATATCTTTTGTTTTTTTCCAGGTGATAATTGCATTAATAGTAGCATTTCTTTCTTCAATTTGATTTTTTAAATCATACATAGTTTCTTCAATATTACTAATTTTAATTAAGTTAGATTTATAAAGTCTTTCAAAATCTGATAGTGAATTAATATTATTATCAGACATAAATCTAGTCATTTTTGATAATTCCTCTATATTTTTCTTTGATGCAAATCTCTTAAAACCAGCTCCTTTAGTTTTATTTCCTTCATTCATTTCAATCATTTTATTAAGAACCACAGTATTTGGATTTTCTATTCTATATCTTATACTTTCTTCAGAGTATTTTTCACCAAGAGTTTTACCTCGAGTAAATCTTTCTTGGCTAGGATGCTTAAAAGAAATATATTTTCCTTGCTTTATTGTATAGTTTTGTTTTTTCATTTCATCAATAAACTCAGAAAAAGTTCTGGATTTGCTAATAATGTTATCAATATCATTTTTTACAACTTCTTTCCATGAATTACCTTTTTGAGTTTCTATATATTCTTTGTAAGATTTTCCTTTTTTTTGAGTTATTTTTTTAGGAATTACTGAAAGACCATTTTCTTTGCATAATTTATCGCTGATTTTTTGGATGTTTTGATAGGTGTACTTATTTGAGCGATATTTTTTATTATCTATGATGCTTGTAGTATTAAATATTATATGGTTATGAATATGATTCTGATCTATATGTGTAGATACTATATATTGATAATTTCTTTTGAGAATTTCTTCAGCTAAGGAATTTCCAATTTTATTTGCTTGGTCAGGAGTAATATTGTCTTCAGGGGAAAAGGACTGTATTAGATGCATTGCTTTCACTGAATTTCTTAATTTTCGTATAGAGGTTTTCTCAACTAAATCAAATTCTTTTTTTGCAATCTCAGGTAATGTTGAACAAGAAAATGAGGAAATTAAAATTCCGTTTGATGTTTTTTCAGAGTTAGTTATATATTTTAAAGCTTTTTCTACATTAGAGTGTATAGGTTTTATTTTTACGTATGCCATTAAAGACTCCTTTTTAGATCTTAAAAGATAGTTTTTTTAGCATCTCAAATTGAACACTTTGAACTTCTTTTAACAGTTTTTCAACTTTTGAAATATCGTCAAGTGTCACTCTATTTGAAGAGTTAGCCTTGTATGATATTTGATTAATATTAACTCCGATTTTATTAATTTCATTGTTAAGTTCTAGAAGTTCTTTCAAGTCTACTTTAACGACTAATCCACTTAACAACATTTTATGAGCATAAGAATTTATTGATTCAAATCCGGCAGCTAAACTTTTTTTCCTTATCATTTCTTTTTCTGCTTCAGTTACTCTAATGCGTATATCTTTATTTCGATATCTATTTGCCATTTTATCCTCCATATATTATTATTACTAAATAGATTTAAAAAAAGCAGCTATTAGCTGCTTTAATCTTTACTTGGTGTTTTCTAGTGCTAAGTATCCTCTAGCATTACCAAATACAAAATCTTCTTGAACTTGGATATTAGGATAAGTTTTTTTGATTTGATTGTGAAGATTCATAGCTCCACCACCAGATAGGAATATATTTTTATATTTTTGAATTTCTCCTGAAAGCTTAACATTAATTTCTGTAGTTATTTTTTTTGCTAATTCTATATATCCTTCTTGAGCTAACCTAGAAATGTCATGTTCTCCATACATAGTTTCTAAAATTGAATTATTGTTTTGAAGTGCGTATTCAATTTCATTAGAGCTAAATTCTATATCTAATCTATCTTTGATATAGTTAGCTACTTGGAACATTCCAAATTCTTCTAGAGAAAAACTGTTTTCTTGAATTAGTTCGAAATTGTTATTTATAGATTCAAAAGCTACTACATCAACTGTTCTATAACCTATATCAAGGAATAAAGATTTTATAAGCTTTTCAGCACCATCTTTTGGCTGGCCAGAAATATGATATAGGTTAGAAAAATATGAACCGACTCCTTGAGGATATACTGAAACATTATTAATTTTAATATTCTTTTCCTGGTCTTTGTAAATAGTTCTTATTGTTTTTCCAGATAGTTCTTTTTTTAGTAATTCTCCACCATCAAGCTCTATATAGTAGCTGTATGGTAATCCTAAACATAAAGTATCGATTTCTGGAGATTCATCTTGTGTAAGTAGGTGAGAGCATAATGAAACATATATCTCAGTATCAGTGTTAACTGTTTTATTACTTTGCCATTGTCTTGCAGCTCTCTTAGCAAGAGCTAATTCTCCAACATAAAAACCTGTTCCATTTATATTTATACTATAATCGTTTTGAGTAAATCCAAGAATGTTTTTATCGTTATTTTGTTTTAAAACAGTAGGGAAGTGGAGTTTTTCCTCATTTTCGTTTATAGCTTTAACATATCCATTACCTATATCTATTGAAATTTTCATACAAGCCTCCTATTTAATTATTAAAAGTTATGTTTCATGTTTTTTAAAACATTTTCAGTTTCTGATTCTTGATTTTCTTTTATAGATTCTTTTTCTTTAACATTTTTTTGCTCTATAAATTTTTTAAATTCATTTAAAATAATTTCTAGTTGAGTAGAGGAAAGGTCTCTTCCTTCTGGTAAATGCTCTCTTGTTATTCTTTCGATAACCTTATTTATTTTGTTATGACCTTCTTTTTCAGCTTCTTGTTTCAAGAGATTAAATACATCTTGATCTAGAGTGGTATGAAATCTAATTTTTGATTTTTTATTAGTTATTTTAATCGCCCCCTTATGCACATATAATATCAAAATACGCACATGAAATCAAGCGTTATTTTCAATATATGCACATAAAATGGATTTTAAAGCGCATAAGACACAAAGACACAAAGTTTTATGCACACAAAATAAAATTTTACAATCATAAAACAATTTATAATGTGCATTAATTTGAAAAATGCGCACATAACAAATTGAAAACTATGTTGTGTTTTTTAAAAAGAAACCAATAAAAAAGCAGTTATTTTCATAAATGAAAAAACCGCGTTTTTTATGATTTATTCTTTATTTTCTTCAATAACATTATCGAGATATTCTTCGAGTGCTTCTTGAACTAAATTTGATAATGTTTTTCCTGAATATGCAGATGCTATAGATAGTTTCTTTATAATATCAGGAGTTAGGTAATAAGACATTTGTTTCTTGCCTTTAGATTGTTTTTCTTTGGATATTGAATCATCATTTTTTTGTTTACTCAATATCATCACTTCCTATACTAGTTTTTTCTTTGTTTTCAAAAGCTTTTATACGTTTACTTTCCTCTAAAATAATAGGGTAGAGTAGATTATATAGTCCTTGAGAATCTTTTTTAGCAAGGAATCTGATGTAATCAGATTTTAAGTCAACAGGTATTATGATAGGGGATATATCGTGTTCTAATAAAGAGTAAATGATTAAAAGTCTTCCAGTTCGTCCATTACCATCGCTGAATGGATGGATTCTTTCAAAATCTATATGCATTTCTAGAATATGTTTAATTTTCTCTTGATCAGTTTTAGATTGCTCTAACCTATAGTTTAAATTATCTACCCATTGTTTCATAAGATATGGAACATCATGAGCAGATGCAGTATTGAAATCAGCTCCTACTATTGCATTATCATGTGTTTTCCACATTCCTCTATCAAAATTAAGGTGGTCCATAAGCTGCTCATGAATCCCTCTAACAATATTTAATGATAGGGGTTCGTTATTTTCAAGCTGTTTAATAACATATTCAAGAGCTTGTTTATGGTTTTCTATCTCATAAAATTCTCTTTTGCTCACTTTTCCTGGTATAGTTTCATGAAGAAGTATAGTTACTGTATCTGCTAGGGATATAGTATTACCTTCAATAGCTGAGGAATGATAGGCTATTCGTACAAGTAAATCATCAATATATTCTCTTGGTAAATACATCATAGTTTTTCTCCTAAAAAAATCAGTCATAAAGTATTAAAGTATTGAAAAAGTATATCAAAATATTAACACTATAGTGTCATGATGTCAATGATTTAGATTTTATACTAAAAAGCGTTTAGTTCCTTAATTCTATTTTTTAGGAATTCTAGTCTTCCAATAGTGCTTTTAGTTTTCAAAGTACTTATAGAGTTTTGTTCATTTGATTTCAAATCTTCATTAAAAGTATATTTTTCTACATTAACATTTAGCCTTGATTCTTGTTCGTTAGTATTATATGGAATAGGGGAGGTAGAAGAATTTTTTCGTGTATAGTTTTTCAAGTCTTTTGTTATATTTTTAAAAAAATCATTTAAAGTATCATATCCAGTTATATTTAATATTTCTTCATTATATTCTTCAGATATTAATATCTCTTGAAGTCTTGATATTATTTCATTTCTATCTATTATAGATTCCTCATAAGAAATTTTTTTCTTAAATACATTTTCAATATATGATTTTAAAAGACCATTAATTTTTCCATAGTCTATTTTGTATTCAAGGAGAGAACTGTTTTGATCTATTCTATTTAAAGAAGGAAGATGAACTTCTCCAATCAAAGTATCCTTATAATCATAAACATCAATTATGCTATCACAATCACCAGATAAGAATAGGGGAGTTCTATTTTCATCACAAATTTCTATCGACTCTATTTCATTAGAATATGAATTTACTTCTATTAGAAATGAAAAAGACTTACCAATATTTATATGATCTTTAAATATTGACAAGTCTATAATTTTTGAAAGCTTTTCATATGTTATTTTATATGTTTTATATATCATTTTCTAATTCCTTTCTTTTTTTCATACCTTTCAACCATTTTATACATTGAACCACGGCTGCTATATCCAAGAATTTTACAAAACTCAGTTCCTGTAATTTCTTTATTTTTCCATTTATTGTAATAGGTTTCAAAATCTACCGGTATTTTTTTAGGTTGTCTTCCTTTATAATTTCCTTTTCGTTTTGTCATTATATGGATTCCCTTCTTTTTAGATATCTATACAACGTAGTTTTACTTAAACCAGTTGCTTTAGATATTTCTGATAGGGAATATTCGTTACTGTAATACATTTTGAGAGCTAAATCAATGTTGCTACTTTCATGAGAAGGTCTGCCGCCTTTTCTTCCTCTTGCTCTTGCGCTTGATAATCCTTCTTTAGTTCTTTGACTTGTTAAATCTCTTTCAAATTGACTAATTCCAGAAAAAATCGTAAACATTAATTTTCCCTGGGGAGTAGTAGTGTCCATCCATATTTCTTTAAGACTTTTGATATTTGCACCTTTATGCTCTATTTGTTCTACTATTTTAAACAAATCTTTAGTGGAGCGACTCAATCTTGTTAAGTCTGTTATTATAATTGTATCACCAGGTCTAATATGTTCAATGAGATTATTTAACTCTGGTCTTTCTTTTTTAGTGCCTGTAAATTTTTCGCAAAATATTTTTTCACACTTAGCTTCTTTTAATTGATCTATTTGTCTATCCAAATTTTGTTCATGAGTACTAACTCTTGCATATCCTATTAGCATTTAGATTCTCCTTTAAAATATTTTCTACCGTCTTTCAAAAGAAAACTAAAAAACAGTTTTCTTTTTCAGTTGGTCTTTATGGAAGTGCTAAAAACGTACGTTTTTGGGATTAAAATTATTATCTTCACTTATTATTTGAAATGTAGGAAGAATGAGTTTCAAAACCCATACCATATTCAAAATACCACTATATTGCATTTAAACGTTTTTGGAACTACAAAATCAAAAAAATAGAATGTAAAAACACTCAATTAGAAGGGAAGTTTCATATTTAAGTCTACTTTTATTTTCTCTAAATCTGTGATTTTCATATATCTACAATTTTATAAAAAAATTATTAAGCATAGTATTTTCGATAGGAAAATCCAAATAAAAAACTTTAGAAAATCGAGTATATGTTTCACAAATACATTACTTTATTCTTTTTAATGATTTATTTTATTAAAATTTTATATCTAAAAACAAAGATTTGTTATTGATTAATTTTTATATTTCAGATATCAAAAGAAGAACAGTTGATTGCTATTTCTACTATGCAAGCATTCTTTTTCAAATATTTTATGTCGCATAGAAGAGCTTATTAATATATAAATACAGCTTTTGATTATTTACAAAAAAATATGGAAAAACTATAATACCTTTAGTTATAGTAAAATATATATAAAATATGCTAATATTAATTTAAAAGTTTTATATATATACATTAAGTTATTGTTAATTATCTTAAATGGCTTTGCCATTATGCTAATCGATAGATCATAATTAGATATCAAAATTTATTGGCTTTATATAGAAAAATGAGATGGTATAAATTTAATATAGAAAATCTAGGGAAAATATACTTTTTCTATAATGCTATTTATCTAGGGGGATGATGCATGGAAATATTTCGAAGTATTTCGAATGTTATAAAAAAAAATTTTGATATTATTATAGTACTAATTATTGAGTTTTTAATTTTTATTGTTTTCTATACAATTATAATTAAAGGTTTTGTAAATTCTTTGATGATTAATTTAACAATTGTTTATTTATTGGCCAGATTAGTTGATATTATAGGATTGAAATATTTTAATGAAACTGTGAAAATAAAGAAAAATAAAATATGGTTTGGAATATATTCTTTTTTTCACATATTGATTATATCGTTTGGATTACTAAGTATTATGGTTACAATTATTTTATATGAAGGAACGACTGGCACTAATATTTTTAGTAAAACTAAACAGAATTTATTTATTTTAAGTATCGTATATTCATCTATTTATTATTTTTCTAATAATGTAATAATAAAACTACATCAAGGTGATTACTTTAAATATAACGCTATAATAGCTAAATTTAGCAGTATTTTACTTGGAAATTTTTATATTATCTATACAGCTTTGAGTGATGATAAGAGTCTGCCAGTATTGCTTTTGGGGCCAGTACTAGTAGGAACTATTATTGTAATATTTACGGAGTTACAGGAATTAAGGAGAGTGTAAATAATTTTGTGTATGATAATACCTCTGGATTGAGATAAAATATAATCAATCTAGAGGTATTTTAATTATGGCTAAAATCAAAAGAAATCCGAAGCGAAGGGAAGCTATTCAAAAATTTATTGAACTTTATCAGCCTGAATCTGTCGAAGACATCTATGAAAGTCTCAAGGATATGCTTGGCGAAACTACTCTTCAAATGCTTGAAACTGAGCTTGAAAGTCAAATTGGTTACCCTAAGGGAGATAAGCCTGAGGCGGCTTTAAATTCCAGAAATGGCTACAGTACAAAGGTTCTTAAATCAAAAGCTGGCGCTGTACCAATAAATGTCCCTAGAGATAGATATGGTGAATTTGAACCGAAGGTTGTTAAGAAGTATCAAACTGATATTTCTCACATTGAAGAACAAATAATTTCCATGTATGGCAAGGGTATGACTGTAAGAGATATATCAAAGCATGTTTAAGATATATATGGTTTTTCTGTTTCTGAAAGCCTTGTATCTCAAATAACTAATAAAATATTACCTACAATAACTGAGTGGCAAAACAGGCCTCTTCAAGAGGTCTACTCAATAATATTTTTAGATGCTATACACTACAATGTCAAGCAAGATGGTGTAATTGCTAAAAAAGCCGTATACATCATTATCGGTATAGATATTGAGGGAAATAAGGATGTTTTAGGTATGTGGGCTTTAGAAAATGAGTCTTCTAAGTTTTGGCTAACTGTAATTAATGAACTTAAAAATCGTGGGGTTAAGGATATCCTTATCTCGTCGATAGACGGTTTAAGTGGCTTTTCTGATGCTATTCATGCTGTCTTTCCTAAAACGGAAATACAGCGCTGCATAATTCATCAAATAAGAAGCTCTACGAGGTATGTTAATTACAAAGATAAAAAAGAACTTGTAAAAGATCTTAAAGATGTATATAAGGCGACTAGCCTTGATGTGGCTGAACATAATTTAGATGTATTTTCTGAAAAATGGAATAAAAAGTATCCTTCTTGTGTGAATTCTTGGCAAAGTAATTGGGCTCATCTTTCTTCTTACTTTAAGTATCCTCAAGAGGTTAGAACCATAATTTATACTACAAATGCTATGGAAAATTTTAATAGGCAGCTTAGAAAGGTAACAAAGAGCAAATCTATATTAAAGGTGATACTGCTCTTTCGAAGAGTCTTTACCTTGCAATGCTGGATTCTACTTCGAAATGGACATCTAGAATTAGAAATTGGGATTATATATTAAATCACTTAGCTATCTATTTTGAAGGAAGAATAGAGATTTAAATTGTATATTAAAAGGCTGTCAAGAAATGAAGCCTCTTGACAGCCTTTCTGTCGTTATGTTTCAATGTTTTTAAATTGATGATTAATATTTAGCTCTTAAAACTTTTCTTTCAATCATCAAACTTTCTTATGATTATCCCAATTCAGAGGATAAAACACAAATCATTTTACACTACTGAACTAAGCTAATAATTAATCAAATGAGATATAATTTTCTTTATGTTTCTTATCTCTTTTATCCAAATCTTCAACTGTCTGAACACTATTATCATTATCGTTGATATCAATTCTATCAGGCACTCCGTCATTATCTAAGTCTTTTTCCTTTGTGATTTCTTCATTTTCAAGATCTTGAGTAGGAGCATTGTTTTCCATATCTAAGATTGCATTAAGCTCTGCTAATCTTGATTCTTTTTCTTTGAGAGTATCTTCATATTTGAAAGGTTTATCTATTTCTTGTTTTGCATTTTCAATTTGAGTGAAGGTATCATCTAGTTCAGCCTTTGTTTTATCCTTTCGTTCAATCATTCTATTAAGTGCATTATCAAGTCTAGTTATATTTCCTATAGGATCTGCTCCAAGTGTAGTAGGGTAGGAAAGCTCATTTTTAAGCACTAGGTGGTATTCTCTAGTTAGCATATCAAAGTTTGTTAGAAGTTCAAAATTACCATATGAACCTATTTTAGTAGGTTCAGTAGTTCCTTTTCTGGATAATTCTTTAATTTTTTCTCCAGCAATTTCTTTATCTGTATAAACTTTTCCATCAAGGATTATCTCAAACTTTCCACTTTCCTTATTTTTTATATGGCTTTCATATGAAGACAAGTCTTTATCATACTTAATAAGTTCATCTTGAAGTCTAGTTATTTTTTGAGGGTAGACTTTTACAAGCATATCCTCAAGTCTAAACTTTTGACTAAGATGATTAGCTTTAAGCATTTTAAGTTTAGCTACGTCAACATCAAGTGTCATTTTTTCTTTTATTTCTGGATTGCCTGCGGCAAGTGCTTTAATTTCTGCATAAGATAATGTAGCTTCATCAATATCCTCAGCAACTCTAACAGGAGTTTTATTAGTCATTATCTGGGATATAAACCTTTGCTTATTTTCTACAAGCTGGTAAATATATGCATCAAAGGTTTTTTCTGTAACATACCTAAATATATTTACTTCTTCATTTTTATTACCAGGACGAATTATTCTTCCAGCTCTTTGTTCTAAGTCCGAAGGACGATAGGGAACATCTAAATCATGAATAGCTATTAATTTATCCTGGACATTTGTTCCAGCTCCCATTTTGGGAGTAGAGCCAAGGAGAACTCTAACTTCACCAGAGCGAACCTTTGAAAACAGCTCATCTTTAGCTTTATCAGTGTTTGCATCATGGATAAATGATATTTCTTTTTCAGGTATTCCTTTTTCAAGGAGTTTGTCTTTAATAACGTTATATACACTAAAACCTTCTTTTTTAGGCGTAGAAAGGTCACAAAAGATTAGTTGGGTAAGTTTTTCTTTCTTGTGTTTATCCCAAAGGTTAAAGGTATTTGCAACGCAGTGAGCTATTTTGCCATTTTGATTATCTGGAAGAGATTCATCTATAAGTCTTTGGTCCATAGCAAGCTTTCTACCATCATTTGTGATATTTAGCATATTATCAATACTAGGGTCTACTGCTTTATTTCTAACTTTTTCAGCTCTTTTAGCAAGCTGATTTACAAGCTCCACTTGTATTTCACTAGCAGGGACAGTAACGTTATGATAATTGACTTTAGGTACTGGAAGGTTTAAAGATTCTCCTGTTTTAATGTCAGCAACTTCTTTAAAGAGATTCATAAGCTCAGGAATATTTGAAAACTTAGAAAATCTTGTTTTCATTCTGTATCCAGTCCCTTCGGGAGCAAGTTCAATAGCCGATACAGTTTCACCAAAAGTTGATGCCCAGGAATCAAAGTGGGCAAGTCCAGCTTTTTGAAGGGTATTATACTGTAAATATCTTTGCACTGTATAAAGCTCGCTCATTGAGTTTGATACTGGAGTTCCTGATGCAAATACTATCCCTTTTCCTCCTGTTTTTTGGTCTAGAAATCTACACTTCATATACATATCACTAGACTTTTGAGCTTCTGTAGTGGTAATTCCTGCTACATTTTGCATTTTAGTGTATAGAAATAGGTTTTTATAGTAATGGGATTCATCAACATAGATTTTATCTATTCCAAGTTCTTCAAAACTTACAGTATCGTCCTTTCTTTCTGTAGACATTAGTTTTTCAAGTCTTGTTTCTAATTTCTTCTTAGTCATTTCCATTTGCTTTACAGTGAATCTTGCACCACTTTCAGCTTTTATATCCTTTATAGCACTTGTTATTTCATTTATTTCTTTTCTTACTGTTTCTTCTTGAAACTCTCTACTCATTGGAATTCTCTCAAACTGAGTATGTCCAATTATCACGGCATCATAATTTCCTGTAGCAATTCTACTACAAAACTTTTTACGATTATGGGGGTTAAAATCTTCTTTTTTAGCAACAAGAATTTCAGCAGAAGGGTATAGCTTTAAAAAATCATTTCCCCATTGCTCAGTAAGATGATTAGGGACAACAAAAAGACTCTTGTTTGTTAGTCCTAGTCTTTTACTTTCCATAGCACTTGCCACCATTTCATAGGTTTTGCCGGCTCCAACTACGTGGGCTAAAAGAGTATTTCCTCCAAATAGAGTCCTTGCCACAGCATTTTTCTGATAGTCCCTTAATTTTGTTTCTGTATTCATTCCTGGAAAGGTTAGATGACTACCATCAAATTCTCTAGTTACTATATTATTGAATCTATCATTATATATCTTAGTGAGCTTATACCTTCTATCTGAATCATTCCATACCCAAGATGTAAATTCAGATTTTATTTCTTCCTGCTTTTGCCTTGCAAGCATTGTCTCTTTTTGATTTAATACAGACTTTTCAGCTCCATCAACCACAACTCTATCATAAATTTTCACATCTTTTAGATTGAGAGTATCTTCAATGATGCTATATGCATTTATTCGCTCTGTCCCATAGGTTTTATGAACAAAAACATTATGATAATCTTTGTTTTTTCCTGATATATTCCACTTGGAAGTATATTCACTATATGAAACCTCTATTTCAAACTTTACAAAATAACTAGGTTTTAAAGTATCTGTTATAAAGTCCTTTATAATGCTCGGCGGAATCCATATACTACCAAGCTTTATATATATTTCATCAGCAGTAAGGTCTTTAGGCTGTACCTTTTCAAGAGCTGCCTTACTTCTTTGAAGTAGAGAAATTATCCTTTCTTTATTAGGATAATCCTCTTTTGAAAGCTCAGTTGATATCCTGCCGGATACAATATCTAATTTTTCCTTAACATCTCCAGAAAGATATTCATCAGCAGTTTTAAAAGCATTTTCATAGATATTTTCATTAATTGAAGTAGGGTCTAAGAATATATGATTACTTAAATCTTCAATTATTTTTTCTTTAGGGTAAGAAGTTAGGCTTTGCATATACTCTAAATCTATTTTTCCTTTTTCAGTCATAGAAATATATAGAGCTTCATTAGAATTATCAGCCTTAGTAGGCTCTATATGTGGCTTTATAGTTCTTTTAGAAAATATGTCAGCCTTTGCAGTATAATTTCCATCATTATCAAATTCTTCTAAAGAGCAAAGAAGGGGATAAGCGGAATCATCTTTGAAAATCTTTTTATTGGCTCTTGAATTTATATATCCATGTTTTTTAGAAAAATCATCATAAAGCTTATTTAATTCCTTTTGCTTATATAGTATATCAACCTCACTATAATCATTTTTTTGATATTCAATGAGTTCTCTTAAAGTATCCCTAATATCAATTAATGACTTTAGTTTCCCAATATCTATATCCTCTATAGGTATAGCTTTATTATTTTCCTTAAAAAATGCTTCACCATTTTCAATAAAATAGCTATAGTTTCTTATGTTTTCAAAATCAACTTTTTCTGTTATAACTTCATTTTCTACAATTTCATCTATACTTTTGTTTTCAAATTCATTATCAAGACTTAGAAAACTAATAGCTGCCGACAAGGATTTTTTCAAATCCTGGCCATCAGGTGCAATGCAAGCAGTATCAAATCCAAATTGAGAGGATATTTCCTTCATTTCACCAAGAATCATATGGGGATTATCTGCAAAATACTCATTCATTAAGATTCCATTTTCATCTGATTTAAGATTTATAAAGTTATTCTTTCCTTCATTCATTCCTATCTCTTCATCAGTTTTCTTTTGAAGAAATATTATATCTGAAGTTACTTTAGTTCCAGTATTTTTAAAGGCATTATTAGGAAGCCTAACGGCTCCAACAAGGTTAGCCTTTTCAGATAAAAGCTCTCTAAGTTTGCTATCTTGTTTATCAAGTGTTCCTTTTGAAGTTACTAAAGCTACAATTCCACCAGGCCTTACCTTATCAAGTGTTTTAGCGAAGAAATAGTCGTGAATAAAGAAGTTTAAATGATTATATTCTTTATCATTTACTTTGTATTGCCCGAAAGGGACGTTTCCTATAGCTAAATCAAAGGTATTATTTTCAAATTTTGTATTTTCATATCCTTTTATTTGAATATCTGATTCTGGATATAGATAACTTGCTATTTTTCCAGTGATACTGTCTAGCTCTACACCATAGAACTTGCTATTTTTCATACTTTCAGGCAAATGTCCTATGAATTTTCCAGTTCCACAAGAAGTTTCTAAGATTTTTCCTTCCTTAAAACCCATATTCTCAAGAGCTTCATATATAGGAAGGATTACATCTGATGGAGTATAAAAAGAAGTTAAAACAGAGCTTCTAAGATTTTCATACTCAGTAGGGGAGAGTAGCTCAAGCAGTTCACTATATTCTTCTCTATAGTTTTTAGAGCCAGAATCAAACGCATCAGAAAGACCACCAAAGCCGACAAATTTCGACAAAGCATTCTTTTCTATATCACTTGGAAGTCTTTCTTCATTTTCTAATGATTTAAGAATCTTAATAGCCTCTATATTATTTCTTAGATGCTCTTTAGGAGATAGGGGAGTATCTTCAGTAAGAATATAGTTTTTAAGATTTTCTTTAAGTTCTATATATTTAGAATCTATAGGTTTATCTAGATTTATTTCTTTATTTAAATTATCTAAGGAATCATCTGAATTAGTGGAATAGTAATTATTTAATATTTCATCAATAACTTTATTCTTTGGACTATCTGATATTTTATCTTTAATAGATTCTTCGGATTGATTTTGTGAAATTTCTTCATTTATATCTATATTATCAATATATTTATCAAATACTTTTTCATCTATAAGTCTATCAATTCTTTTAATAACTTCATTCCATCTTAAAAATCTCTTATCATCAGGATTTAAAATGCCACGAGAAAGAACTAAGCCATTATTTCTGTAATCTGCATAGGTATTATCAGCATGAGAAAGGGCATAGTTGTGGCCACCAGTTCCAAATGTATCTTTAATAAATTTCTCTTTTTCTGATGAGTCAATGTTTTCAATGTAAAAATCAATAATGTTAAAGGTGGATACTTTATCGACTAAATATTTATCTATTTCATCTTCTGTAACAAACATTTTTATTCTTTCTGCTTTTTCTTTATTTGATGAAAAATCTAGTTGGGGAAGAGTCAGTCCTTTTAGGTCTTCAATAAGGTTTTTATGGGAAGTGTAGGTGTTATATTTTCTAGGATTCTTTATTTTTTCTTCTTCAAGTTTTATTTCTAAGTCTGATATTATGTCATTTACTTTTTCAGTATCTTTTAGTTTTTCCTTAATATTTTCTATAGCTTTAGGAAAGTTATTTAGTAAACTACCTAAAAACTCAGGTTCTTCTTCTAAATAGTCACGATATGTGAAAAATACCTTACTTGATATTTTCTCAATTTCATAGGTATCAACTTTTTCAAGGTCTTCTTCAGGTAAAAAATCTCCTTGAATAAGCATCTCTTTGATTCTTTTGTCAGCTTCGCTCCATGAAAGACTAATTTTAGATGATACTTGAGCTTTATTACCATAAGCTATATCTATTCCAGCTTCGCTGTACCAAACAGCTATTTTAGTATTATCAATAACTAAGCCTTTACCGCCTTTGAATTTCTCTTTTAAATACTCAATATTTCTTTCAGATGGGTAGTCTTTTTTATAAAAGGCACAGATATCAATATTTGATTGTTTTTCGTTATATCCAGTAGATAGCACCTTATCAATAATATCTTGAGACATAGAAAAAGCAGCAGGCTGTATGCCTACTGCTCTAATTTTATCTATTATAAAACCTATTTGCTCAGGTTCAGATTTTATCTGTAAACCATCTCGTCCCTGATTATTTCTTCCACTGTATCTTTTATATTGTTCATTTCTTGTACCCAAAGCATCTGGTCTTTCTTCTTGAGCTGCTCTGTTATCTCTCTCTTTTTCTTGAGCTGCTCTATCATTGTCTCTTCTATTTCCTCGCAGCTCTTGTTGAATTCTGCCATTTTCGGAATCAGATCCCCATCTAGAAATAGTGCTGAATAAAGTGCTTTCTTGTTGCTCTTTATATACTCTAGTCTCATTCGTCCCCATTTCCCTATATCTATCTGCTGCTCCTCTTCCAGAAACTCGTTGGGAATCAGAAAATCTCCCACTAGAGAGTATGTCCCCCCGTCCTTCTCGAATAGGGACTCCTTCTCCAACGGAGTGTAAATCTCGTCCTCTAGATAATATTTCTTTCCTGTTTCCATCTCTACTATTTTCTTCTCTGACATTTTCTATTCCTCCCTTTTCTCTTTGAGCTTTAAGGTTAAGTAAATCAATCCTTTGAACTTCTTTTGCAATATCTACAAGGATATCTTTTGTGATTGAATGAATATGATTATTTACATATGTTACTGATTTTTCAGTATCAAAAGATGTAATATATGAAAGTTTTTGTTCTAATAGATAGTCAAAAGGTTCATATCCAAGTCTTTTTAATATCATATATGAAGAAGATTCTTCTATTAATTCTTTTAATGCATCTTTGTCATAGTTAATAGATAAACCTAAGTCTTGATGTAGAAAGGTATATATTTCATCAATTTTTCCCTCAACTTCTTTTGATACAATTTCAATTACTGATTTAGGGATAGTTTTAGTAGGCAATCCATATTTTTTATTTATATTTAGCATTGCTTTTTTATGGATATCTTCATTAAATTCCCATAGTTTAAAAGGTGTATTAGTTAAAGATCTTGTATCAGAAACATCAAACACATATCTTAATTTCAATTTCCCATTTTCTTCTTTAAGAAGGGGAATACCTTCTGTTCCTTTTTTTACATACCTATTTACTTTTTCATTCCATAAACTGTACTCTGCACAAGCTGTTGCAGAGGGTCTCTTAGAATATATTAATAGCTGCTCTTCAAAAGAATACTTATACAGATTTGATGCAGTATCTAAGAATTTTTTAAACTCATTAGAGCTTGAATATATAGAAACTTTTCTTTTTTTCAGTTCTTCAATAGTTTTTTTCAGCTTATCACTCATATATTCCCTCCTGAAAAACACTATATTTATTTAGTGACATTATAACACTATAACATTATAATGTCAAAAAAGTAAAATAGTGTTTTTTAATATAGTTCCATGAAAACCTATGGAATTTATCGGTTTTTTGGGCTGTATGAGATTATCCATTCCATCATTTGGTCTTCAGTTATCTCATAATTATATTTTTTTAATCTAATTTCGTTCCAGTCCTTTAAAAAATCATTAAATACTTCACTACTAGATTTAAGTTTTGGAATTTCTGATTGAGTGCAAGGGACAAATCCAAAGTCAGATTCAAAGTCTAAAATTATTTGAATAATGTCATAGAGAGTATAGTTGCTATAATCTGTTATAGCAGATGGGTTGCAGCTTAAAGCCAATGCAATTTTATCAAGTTGTTTTTTGCTTGGAGATCTATTTCCTAATTCATAGTTTCTTACAGCTGCTGGAGTAAGTCCCGATAAGATAGCAACTTCCTTTTGAGTCATATTTCTTAAATGTCTAATTTTTCTTAATTTCTCACCTGATATCATAGTAAGCTCCTTAGAAAAGTTAAAACACTAACCATTTAGATTAGTGTTTTAAAGTTTTTATAAGATTTGGTCTAATTTTTTGCTTTCTTTAGACATTTTTTCATTATTGCTCAACTTATTTTTGCTTTTATCATTTATATTTTCTTTTGCTATATCTTTCTTTTTATCTAGAACTACTGATTTTTTAGCTAATTCAATTAGAGAATCTATTTTTTCATCAAGTAAAAACATAGAATCGTCAGACATGAACATATCAAAAGCTTTATTTAAAATATTAATATCATCAATTCCTTTTTCTAAAGATAGAATAGATTTGACATAATTTTCATAATTGCTATATATCATGTTTGATATAGTTTTTTTAGTATCTTCAAAATCTTTATATTGTTCTTTGTAGATGCTACCTGATTCTTTTGCATTTACAACATCTATAGTGTAGTCAATGTTATTAAATAGCATTGAATCAACTTCTTTAGCAAAAGAAAGGATTTGTTCTTTTCCTATTATAAAGTGGTCACAAAACTGAAGACCTAATTGCTCAGAAATAGTTGAAATTCTTTTAGTTATAATCATATCTTCATTAGAAGGTTTCGTAGTGCCACTAGGATGATTATGATATACAATAAACCCGGCAGATTCGTTTTTTAAAATCTCTTGAAATAAGATTCTAGGGTCAACAATGCTAGAGGATACTCCACCTTTGAATATATTTATAGACTTTTGTATTTTGTAGTCGTCATCATATAATATGCATCCAAATATTTCTTGTTTTTCATGTTGAAAACCAAGCTTTAGGTTAGCTTTAATTTTTTCTATATCAGTAATTATATTTAGGTTTTGATTTTCTCGTTCAGCTAGGAAGCTGGAAAACTCATTATAGTCCTCATAACTAGAAAAATCTTTTATTTCATTGTTTTCTTCATGAATAAAAAGAGTTTCTTTATACTCAGGATAATTATATAATCCAGAGAAAGTGTTCTCATTTCTATATGATATAAATTCATTATCAGCTTCTATATATTTCATTTTATCTACCATTTCAATTCCTATAAACTTAAGGATTTCATCAATCCTGCTAACATTCTTTTTCGTGGATTTATCATGATAAGTTAGAAAGGCCCTTGATGCCCCAGCGTTTAGAGCTTCAGATATTGCTCTTTTAATATCATCTCTATGATTTATAGAGACTTTGGTAGAGTATACAGGAATATTCTTTGTGTTTACAAATAAAAGTTGAACCTTGCCCTTTGTAGGTTTATCTACTTTTCTTACATACTCATAAAATGTTTGATCTGATTGTATAGGTTTTTCTTTTGAAACTAAACTACCCTTAGCATAATCCAAAAAATCAAAAAGCGGACGAATATCGTCCGCGCCAGATTGCATCTTTTCATATAATTGTTCCTTGGTTTCACATCCGAAAGTATTGTATAGGTTAATTTTTTCCACCTTCTTCCAATGGTAAATCAAGCATCTCAAATAACTCTTTAATTTCTTTAACAAGATTGTCTTCAGGATTTTTTTTAATAAAATCCATTAATTCTTTATGGCTTTTCACACCAAATAAATCAAATAGCTTGTTCATTAAGACCATCCTTTCTTTTTTGAAATTTTTAATTTATATATTAAAATAAGGGGGTTAGAAGCTTATTTTAATGGGATAGGTAAATAGAGAATAAATTTGATTAAAATAATAACCTTAAAACACTATAAACTTATAATGTTCTAAGGTTATTATTCTGTAAGTTTATATATTACTGTTCCTGCTGGTGTTTCAAGTTCCCATACAAACTGAACTCTTTTAAGATTGTCTGTAAATGAATTTTCTACAGTTGCTTCACAGGTTATGTCTCCACCGTTATCAACTGTAATTGATAGGTCGGGAACGTTTAGGTCGCCTGGTTGTCCTACTCTAATTACTGCAAATGGGATATACCAACGCCAACCTACTGTTCCACTAGCTAAATACCCATTGTTCCATAGATGTTGTAAACTTGACTCAGGCATTACATAATACTGAAGTACCCATGTTCTAAACTCAGCATATGTTCTTCCTTCTGCTTTGTAGGTCGCTACCCTTGCTGGTAAGCCTGAATAAGCGTTTCCGACCATTTCTGTCAAATCTTCGCCCCAAAAATCGGTATTAGGACCACTAAGGGCATACGACATTGGTATTTTAATATTATCTCCACTGCTGTTTATACCGTTATTATTTATTG
>Ga0334893_1000626_pt1 | contig 43543 bp, 45 predicted proteins | sample GraSluR3_MG_5_FD_207218 | JGI IMG/M metagenome (GOLD analysis project Ga0334893, IMG submission 207218) | Sludge microbial communities from methane-producing bioreactor in Wageningen University, Netherlands - Granular Sludge_09_05-R3 | ecosystem: Engineered > Bioreactor > Anaerobic >...
CTGAGATCATCTCCATAATTTTACCAGGCATCTATTATTGTGCGCTTACTTATCAACCAGGGTTTTACCACTGTTCAACAGACTAACCGCATCAAGGTCAAATGGTATCCTTCCAAGGTATGCAATATGATTTTCCATACAATATTTTTCTATTTTTTCAGTATTTCCCAAATGGAGATCATACTTGTTGATACACACTGCAATTTTTGCAGGAAATCCTCTTGAGGTCTCAACAATCCTCTCCATGTCGCTGAAGCCGGATAGTGTTGGCTCCGTAACCAGAAGGACCAAATCAACACCGCTTATTGATGCGATTACGGGACAGCCTATTCCAGGTGAACCGTCAATTATTGCCAAGGGAGCTTTGTCCTTCCAGTCTTTGAGACCCTTCTTCACTTCAGTCACCAAGAGACCTGAATTTCCACTGCCCATACAAAGCTCAGCCGTCGAAAAGACATGGTCGTTTTGGTACAGCTGCAGGTGACCCGTAATTCTCGGAATCATCTCTATGGCATCAGCCGGACATACAAGCTGGCATACTGCACAGCCTTCGCATGCATGCCTATCCACTGAATAGACATCTTTTACATCAATTGCATCAAATCGGCATTTCTGTCTGCAAAGGTCACAGGATACACATTTTTCACTATGGATCTGTGCAACCGGCAGTCCGTAGAAGTCGGAATTTTTTGGTTCCAAGGTTTCCTCCAATGCCAGATGAAGGTTTGGAGCATCCACATCGCAGTCAGCATATGCCTTTGCTCCCGAGAGTTTTATCAATGAACTGGAAAGTGTGGTCTTACCTGTACCGCCCTTTCCACTAAGTACCAACACCTGCTTCATCCCTTCACCTCCTCTTTTATTCGGTGGAGAAGGTCGGAAAACATCTGCCAGTATTCACCCTTTTGCTCAGCTGCAATCATTCCTTCTGCATTATACCTTCCAAGCTCGTCGCTCCATGGAATCCGGATTAGTATATCCAGTCCCTTCTCCCTGCAGTAATCCTCTGAAGGGTTTTCATCTCCCAAGGTTTTATTCAGGACAACTCCCAAGGGTTTTTCAAAGAGCTTAACCAACTGGTGCACCATTTTCAGGTTATGGGCCCCAAATATTGAAGGTTCAGCAACAAGAACGCAATAATCAGCATCCTTTATGGAATCCATAACAACACAAGAGCTTCCAGGAGGACAGTCAATAACCACTGAGTCCTCTTCAGAAACCTTCTGTAGAAGGTTTCCAATAATTGAGGTTCCTGACTCCTCACCTGTGTTTAGCATTCCAGTGTAAAGCCTTGTATCTTCGTAGGATCGTATTTCAATTTTCCCTATCTCTCTGGGAATCTCCTTGATTGCATTTTGAGGACATATAATCTCACAACCACCACAGGAATGACATATCTTGTCAAAAACAATAACCCTCTGTCCAGTATATGCAAGAGCGTTGAACTGACAAAAATCCACACACTTTTTGCAACCGTCACAAAGCTTATCATCAACCACAGGTATAGGGAGAGCAACTGGATCGGTCTCAAGTACCGGACCCCTTAGAAACAGATGGCCGTTTGGTTCCTCCACATCACAGTCCAGATATATTGAGCTTTCAATAACTCTGGCTAGATTTGTGGATACAAAGGTCTTTCCAGTGCCTCCCTTACCACTTAAAACCGCTATTTTCATTTCTAGTGCTTGTGGAATCCTTCATGGATATTATTCAGCTGCTCAAGCTTGCCATCTTTAAACAGGAGCACATTATCCATAAGACTTCCATCCTCTGGCATGAACAATTCAATATTTGCATCCCGCAAGACCATGGCTGCATTTTCTCCAAGTTGAGGAGATATGGCCACTTCCACCTTTTGATCCACAAGGATCTGTGCAGCCTTGACACCAGCTCCACCCTGTGCGTTGGCCGCGGTATTCTGGACAAAATGTCCTATTTTTTTCTCATTGTCATAGATAAAATAATATGGTGCTCTTCCGAAGGAACCGCTAACGGGTCCATCCATGTCCTCAATATCTGCTGGTATACCTATTATCATTCCATGACCTCCTATTCAGTGTCCATTTTTGCTAGAGCTTCCTTGACTGCGGCAAGTTGCTCTTCAAGAAATGCCTTATCCTCTTCCAGTAAATCCTTTTCGGTTCCTGCGGGCATATCGTAATAAGCCGGACCAAACACTGGTCCTCTTCGAAAACCCATGCCACGTCCATAGCCAACGTCTCTTCCATATCCCATACCACGTCCATAGCCAACGCCTCTTCCGTAGCCCATGCCTCCATAAGCTCTTTGAGCACAATACCCCATACCTCTACCGGTAAATGGGCCAGCGCCAATTGGTCCTGACATATCAAATCTAGGCATAATTAATCCTCCTTTTGTAATTGATAATGATTATCTACCTCTACATTCATTATACCCTTTTATGAACATATGTCAATATCAAACACAAAAAAGATATCCTTGGAATGGAGTTGGAATCTTGGCTGCTATATAGTATACTGTAAGTGACAAAGTATGTAACAAAACATAGATGAATTTAAAATAGGCGGGTGTTAAATGCACCGCCTGTTATTTTAGTGTACAAACAAAATTTATGATGTATGTTCGGGAAAATATTATATATAAATATGGTGTTAATACCTGAAGGGGTGAAAAAATGAAGGCAATGATAGTCGGGGCTGGAAAACTCGGTGCTAAGCTGGCTGAATTCTTGATTGCTGAGAATATTGACGTTACAGTGATGGATAGCAACACAAGGGTTCTTGAAAGGCTCAATGAGCATCTTGACGTACTTACCGTAGTTGCAAATGGAATTGATATAAGAATGATGAGAGAGCTGGGGATAGAAGGCTATGACCTTTTGGTTGGCAGCACCGAAAATGATGAAACCAATACCCTGATATGCACCCTTGCAAAAAAGCTGGGCTGCAAGCAGACCATCGCAAGAATAAGAAATCCTGAGTATATGCAGCAGATTGATTTCATAAAGACTGAATTGGGAATAGACCACATAATTAATCCCGACCTTGCAACTGCAATTGCAATGGAAAAGTATCTTCTTAAGAGCTACAGCTTCTACACGGATGAATTTGCCAGCGGAAAGGTCCAGATGGTTGATTTCGATGTTGCTGACAACAAGGAATTTGTTGGAATGAGAATAATGGATCTCAAGGGTCTGGACACACTCCTTATAACAGCTATTTCAAGGGATGGAAATCTTATCATTCCAAACGGCTCCACTGAAATCCTGAAGGGGGACATAATCCACATTATCGGGAAATCCAATGAAATCGAAAAGGTGAGCAAAAGACTGGGGGATGATTACAGGACCAAGCTAATCAGGTCTGCAATGATACTTGGGGGAGGAAATGTGGGGTATTATCTTGCCCAAAGACTGGAGAGAAACAAGATACAGGTAACCCTTGTTGAACAGGATAAGAAAAGGTGCCAGGAGCTTTCCGAGCTACTGGACAATGTTTTGATAATACATGGTGACGGTACTGACATTCATCTTCTGGAGGAAGAGAACCTCAGTGGGATGGATGCCTTTATAGGAGTGACTGGATTTGATGAAGAAAATCTTCTGATGGCACTTATGGCCAAGCAATCGGGAGTTAGAAAGTCAGTTGCAAAAATAAGCAGATCCAACTACATTAAGATAATTGACAGATTAAAGATAGATGCTGCAATAAACCCGGTATATATAACCGCAAGCAGCATACTGAAGTATGTAAGAGGCGGGAAGGTGGTCTCGGTATCACTGCTTCTGGGAGGAAATGCTGAGGTTACAGAGATAATAATCGACAAGGAGCTTCCTTGTGTAGGCAAAAAGCTTATAGACCTTGGTATGCCTAAGGGGATGATAATTGGAGCCATCGTAAGGGACAATGACGTGATCATTCCAAAGGGCAATACTGAGCTGATGGCCAACGACAGGATTGTTGTATTCTGTCTATCGGAAAATCTTGCAGGCTTGAAGATGTTCTTTAAACCGAAAAAGGGAGGTCTGTTCGGTGAACTATGGAATCGTAACAAGAGTGCTGGGAAGCCTGCTGATAGTTGAAGCGGCCCTCATGCTTCCGTCATATTTGATAGCTGTTTCAAGCCAGGGACCCGACAGGATGCCCTTTCTTATAACAATACTTCTAACAGCAATAATAGGCGGACTAATGACCAGTAAAAAAAGTGTACAATCCTCAATTGGAGCCAAGGAAGGACTGGCCATCGTTGCGCTTGGATGGGTTTTTGCTTCCATAATGGGGGCCCTTCCGTTGTATTTTTCCGGATCGACAGCAACATATGTGGATGCATTTTTTGAAATAGTATCAGGCTTCACAACTACAGGAGCAACCATTCTAACGGAGATAGAGGGACTTCCCCAAGGGATACTGTTTTGGAGATCCTTTACCCACTGGATTGGAGGGATGGGCATACTCGTGTTTACCCTTGCCCTTATGCCTGCATTGGGAATTGGTGGATTTCAGATATTCAAGGCAGAAGCTCCCGGACCTGTTGCGGGAAAAATTGCCCCAAGACTTAGGGACACTGCCAAGATACTATATATAACCTATGTTACCATCACATTGGCAGAAGTGCTCCTTCTTACAATTGGTGGAATGAGCATATACGAATCCTTTATCCACACCTTTGGTACGGTTGGAACTGGAGGTTTTTCCAATAGAAATGGAAGCATTGGAGACTACAACAGCACCTATATCCACATGGTCATAGCATTTTTCATGGTTGCATCAGGTGTAAACTTCTCACTGTACTATTCTTTCTTTAGGGGAAAGGGGACAGAGTTTTTCAGGGATGAGGAATTCAGGCTGTATATCAAGATCATCGCGGTTGCTACCATAGCAATTGCTGTAGACCTGTGGCTAGTAAGCTACCATAATGTTGGTTATTCACTTAGGGATGCCTTCTTCCAGGTATCTTCGATAATCACCACAACAGGCTATGGGACAGCTGACTTTGACATATGGCCCACCTTTAGCAAGGGAATTCTTTTGATACTGATGTTTGTAGGAGCCAGTGCAGGCTCGACAGGTGGAGGTATGAAAATCATTAGAATTCTGGTAATGATGAAGCTTGTAAAGCGTGAGGTTGGCAAGCTCTACCATCCCAGGGCAATGTTGCCGGTCAAGGTTAACAACAAGGTGGTATCTAATGAAACGGTTGCAAGAATCAACAGCTTCCTTGCCCTTTATTTGCTCCTGTTCCTTTTCTCTACTCTTCTGGTCTCCCTTGAGCAGGTGGACCTTCTAACAGCGGGAAGTGCAGTTGCAGCAACACTTGGAAACATAGGGCCTGGACTTGAATTGGTAGGACCAACCCAGAACTACAGTTTCTTTTCAATACCGACAAAATTGTGGCTGTCAGTGCTTATGCTATTGGGGAGACTTGAGTTATTCACCATAATAGCACTTGTTGCGCCCAAGCATTGGAGAATCGACGTGTAGTCGAACAAGTGTTTGCTTAAAAGCTTGTAATATGATATAATCACCTCAAGAAAATCTTTCTTGAGGTGTTTTTATGCTGGATACAATATCTAAACTTAAGATACTTTCAGATGCAGCTAAATACGATGTTTCATGCTCTTCCAGTGGAAGCTCCAGGGCTAACAGGAACGGGGGGCTCGGAAATGCCAGCGAGGCCGGTATATGCCACTCCTGGACTGACGATGGCAGGTGTATTTCCCTACTTAAGATTCTCATGTCCAATTCCTGTATCTACGACTGTGCATACTGTGTAAGCAGGACCTCAAATGACCTTCCAAGAGCAACCTTTACACCTGATGAAATCATTGACATCACAATAAACTTCTACAAGAGAAACTACATTGAAGGACTTTTCCTGAGCTCGGCAGTGGTGAAGTCACCAAACCATACAATGGAAAGGTTCCTGGAAATAGTAAGTCGATTGAGGGAAGAGGAAAACTTCAACGGCTACATCCACCTTAAGGCAATTCCTGGTGCTGACAGGGAGATTCTTGACAAGGTGGCTGTACATGTGGACAGGCTAAGCGTAAATATTGAGCTGCCAACTGATGAAGGGCTGAAGCTCCTGGCTCCTCAAAAGAAGAAGGAGGATATCCTTCTTCCAATGACCCAGATAAACCAGGGAATCACAAGATACCAAGAGGAGAGAAAAGTGTTCAGAAGCGCTCCAAGGTACGTACCAGCAGGGCAGACCACCCAATTGATTGTAGGAGCTACCAGGGATTCTGACTACAGGATTCTGAACCTTTCAGAGAATCTTTATCAGGGATATGGCCTAAAAAGGGTCTACTACTCAGCCTTTGTGCCTGTATCAACAAACCCGCTTCTGCCACAGATCAAGACACCACCTTTATTGAGGGAGAACAGACTCTATCAGGCTGACTGGCTCTTGAGGTTCTACGGGTTTCAGGCAGGAGAACTTCTAAGTGAGGCCAAACCAAACTTTGACCTTCTTCTTGATCCAAAGTGTGATTGGGCGTTGAGAAACATGCAAATTTTTCCATTGGAGATTAATAGGGCTGAATACGAACTGCTGTTGAAGGTGCCGGGCATAGGGGTCAAATCAGCCAGGAGAATAATCAGCAGCAGAAGGTTTGCAAAGATCGGGTATGATGACCTAAAAAAAATGGGAGTGGCCCTAAAGAGAGCAAAGCACTTCATTACAATAGATGGGAGACACTATGGAATATCCTCCATGGATGATATGAAGATCAGAAGTGCAATAATTGGGGGCAGCTCGTTGGGAGTGGAACAGCTGTCAATATTTGATATTTCCGGGGGTGCAGACAGTGGAATCAAGACTGGCATATCTGTATGACGGGTCCTTCCAAGGACTTCTTACAGCCATATATCATGCATATTACGACAAGGATGACCCTGTGGCCATTCTTCCCTTCTGGGAGGAAGGGTCCAATTTTTTATATTCATATAAGGCAATAGAGACCGATAGTGAAAAGTGGAACAAGGTTTACAATGCCGTTCAGGAGAAGATTTCCCAGTCTTCCCTAAGAAGGATATACAATGTTTATCTTTCAGATATGGAGGATAGTGGTATAATTATCTTAGGATACTTAAGGGAAGGATTCAGGATCGGTGGAGAAATTGATGATTATCAGACCAATCCAGCCGTTAGGGACCTGGAGGAGATATATCACAAGGTTAGGCTGGAGGTGCATAGGCTTTTGGGACTTGTAAGGTTCAAGAAGCTGCAGAATGGAATATTCTACTCACAGGTTGAGCCTGACCATAATGTGGTTTCGCTTTTGGCTCCTCACTTCGTGGAAAGAATCCCCTCGGAGAGATGGATAATTCATGACATTAAGAGAGGTGTAGCAGTATTTTACGACACCCGGGAGTGGACCATCAGAAACATAGTGAGACCAGAAACAATGGTTCTGTGTGAGGAAGAGGAAGGATACCAGGACATGTGGAGGGAGTACTACAGGAGCGCCACCATACAAAGTAGAAGAAACACACGTCAGCAAAGGGCATATATGCCTGTGAGATACTGGAAGAATCTTATTGAGAAGGGGGATTAGATTATGGATTTGACAAGACCTGCATGGCTGGAGATTGACCTTGATAATCTCCACTTCAATTACAAAGAAATCAGAAAGCTTGTAAGGGATACAGCGGATATAATGGCTGTAGTAAAGGCTGATGCATATGGGCATGGAGCAGCAGCAATAGTAAGGGAGCTTATGGATCTTGGGGTAAAGAGATTTGGGGTGGCACATCTTTCCGAAGCCATACACATAAAGAATCACTCTCCCCATGCCCAGGTGCTGGTGATGGGTTACACACCAGATTATCTGGCGGAGAATGCAATAGAAATGGGAGTAAGGCTGACGGTCTATCTTGAGGAACAGGCAGAGTATTTTGCAAAGGTTGCAAAAGCAATAAATAAGGATGCGGTGATTCATCTAAAGATTGAAACAGGAATGAACCGCCTTGGATTCTTGCCGGATGAAAATACCCTTAAGGCTGTGGAAAGGATAAAGGAAATGGACAACATCATCATCGAAGGTATGTTTACACATTTTCCGGCGGCAGATGACGATCATGAATACACAGAGCGGTCAATGTCTAAATTCAGGAGTTTTTGCAGGATGCTTTATGAAAGGAACATAGACATACCGGTAAAGCATGTCAGCAACAGTGCTGCCATCATGAATTTTCCACAATTTGGACTGGATATGGTCAGGGCAGGGATTATACTCTATGGAATATATCCCTACCCAGAAGCAAAGCGGGAAACCCTGCCCCTTAAGCCCTGCATAAGCCTTAAGGCTCAGATATCCCACGTAAAGACCATCGAAGAGGGAGAGAAGGTAAGCTATGGATTGACCTTTGAAGCAAATTCCAGGACCCAGGTGGCTACTGTCCCCGTAGGGTACGCAGATGGCTGGAGCAGGGATTTGAGCAACAAGGGAATTGCCCTTGTAAACGGTAAAAGGGTACCGATAATCGGGAAAATATGCATGGACCAGCTAATGCTTGATGTAACAGGTATGGATGTAAAGCGGGGAGATGAAGCCGTACTTATGGGAAGCCAAGGTGGGGAGCAGATTACGATAGAGGAAATTGCAGACCAGATAGGGCAGATACCCGCTTCGGTACTATGCATGCTCACCAAGAGACTGCCAAGAGTTTATGTAAAGGAAAGACGAGTACCTGAGGTGGTGGATTATCTCCTGGAGATCTAAGGGGTGAATTATGAAGAAAATATTTGAAAACAGCTGGCAGGAACTGCTCCATGATGAGATGGAAAAGGATTACTACATGGACCTGAGAGAGTTTCTGATCCAGGAATACAAGACCAAAACCATATATCCGGACAAGCACAGCATTTTCAATGCCCTTCACTACACAGATTACAATGATGTGAAGGCTGTGATATTGGGGCAGGACCCCTACCACGGACCTGGACAGGCCCATGGGCTTTGCTTCAGTGTAAAGCATGGAATTGCTCCTCCTCCTTCACTTGTAAACATCTACAAGGAACTGAGGCATGATTTGGGATATGAAATCCCCAATCATGGCTATCTGGAAAAGTGGGCAAGGGAGGGTGTCCTTATGCTCAATACAGTTTTGACTGTAAGGGCCGGTATGGCAAATTCCCACAAAAACAAGGGATGGGAAATATTCACGGACAGGATAATTCAGCTTCTCAATGAAAGGGAAAAGCCCATGGTGTTTATCCTTTGGGGAAGCCAGGCGATATCAAAGGAAAAGATGATAGATAATGGCAGGCATCACATAATCAAGTCCCCCCACCCAAGTCCTTTGGCTGCATACAGGGGATTCTTCGACTCCAGACCATTTTCAAGGACAAATGAATTTCTCAAGTCAAATGCTATGGAGCCAATTGATTGGAGAATTGAAAGAGTATAGCAGGTACACCCTAAAGAACCCCCTCCTGAAAACAACCAGGAGGGGGTTATTGCTAAATCAATCCTTTTTTTATGAATTCCTTTATTTTTGGTATGGCACCAGGTCCAAAGATCTCCGATGGACTACCACTATCGATTATCTTCCCCTCGTTCATAAATGCAATCCGGTTGCAAAGCCTTTTGGCCTGCTGGATATTGTGTGTGACCATGAGTATTGTTGGCTTCTCTTTTCTGTAGTAATCAAGAATCCTTTCTTCCAGTAGCATGATGGATTCAGGGTCAATGTTTGATGTGGGTTCATCGAGAATAAGAATTCTCGGTTTAAACACAAGAGCCCTTGCAAGTGCAACCTTCTGGGCTTCTCCCCCGGAAAGGGTCCAGGCCTTTTGATCACGGATGGATTGGATCCTAAAGGATTCTATAAGTTCATTCACCCTGGAGGAAACCTCTTGCTCATTGATATCTCTGATTCGCAAGGGGTAGGCTATGTTTTCATATACTGTGGACCTTATAAGGTATGGCCTCTGAAATACAAGAGTCATCGCCTTCTTAATTGAGTCGCTGTACTTGTCACCCTGATATAGTACATTTCCTGAGCAGGAATCAAGTATTCCCGCTACAATTCTGACCAAAGTGGTCTTGCCAGAACCGTTTGGACCAAGAATGCCCCATAGGCAACCCTCTTGAAATTCCATCTCAGGTATATCCAAAACTGACTTGTCATTATATTTTTTTGTAAGTGAGTCGATTGTAATATTCATATCAACGCTCCTGTTGCCAATGATATAGTAGTGAATTTATTAGAAAGGATATCAGCAATAGGACAATTCCAGTTGCAATGGCAAGGGAGTACTCACCCATATTTCTAAGCATTGCAATGGTGGTTGTCATGATTCTGGTGTGGCCTTTGATGTTTCCGCCAACCACCATGACTGCACCTACCTCAGACATTGCTCTGCCGTAGCCAGTAACAACAGCTGAAAGGATATTTATCCTCATTTCCCTTATTAAGAGCCAAACCGTTTGGATAGGACTTGCCCCCATGGTTCTGGCAAGAGCTTGAATATCAGGACCCCTCTCCTTGGTTCCATTGAATACCACGCCTGTTATGATTGGTGTTACAAGAACAAATTGGGCTATAATCATTGCCGTTGCAGTGAAGTTTAACCTGAATTCTCCCAATGGTCCATTTCTAAGGAACAGCAGAAAAAGAACCAATCCTATTACTACAGGCGGCATGCTCATTAGGGTATAGATTATCCTTACCAGAATTCTTTTTCCTGGAAATTCCTTTATTCCCAGCCACGTGCCAAATGGTATCGCGAAGATTGCAGCAAGTAAGGTGGCTGTAAGGGACACAACCATTGACAGTCTTACTATTTCAAAGAATTCAGGGTCCAGAGTGATTATTAGCTGAAATGCATCCTTAAATCCACTTACAAAGTTATCCATAAAAAACTCCTTAATACTGCCCCGAAAGGGGCAGCATCCATATCGTAAAGTTAAATTGCTTTGCTATGTGTCAAAATCATAATCATTTAGCGTTTGGGAAGAAAAGCGGCTCACCGTATTCCTCAACACCAAACTCTGCTATTAATTCCTGAGTTTCTGGTGCCAATATCCAGTCTACGAATCTTTCTGCTGCTGGATAGTTTATATGATCTCCCTTGTCAGGATTTACAGCCATGACTCCGTATTGGTTGAAAAGAGTCTCGTCACCTTCCAGTACGATATCAAGCTCCACATCATCCTTCATTGCAAGGTAGGTTGCCCTGTCAGTCATTGTGTATGCTTCCATTTCACTGGCCATCAGGATAACATCACCCATTCCCTGACCAGCCTCAACATACCAATCTTCTGAAGGCGCTCCAACACCTGAGGACTCCCATAATGAAAGCTCCATTATATGGGTTCCTGAATTGTCTCCTCTTGATACAAAGGGAGCTTGATTCTCAGCTATCAATGCATAGCCGGCATTTACATCAGCTGGTGCGTTCTCTGAAAGACCTGCTGGATCCGATGGAGGTCCAACTATAATGAAGTCATTATACATAACATCAAATCTTTCTAGAGTATCTCCATTGGCTACAAGTTCTTCCTCATTGGCCTTTGCATGGGCAAGGATCACATCCGCCTCCCCGTCAACGCCCATCTGGAGGGCTGCGCCTGTCCCAACTGCTACAACCTTGGTCTCAATACCAAACATCTCATTGAAGATTGGCAGGATGAAATCCAGCAATCCGCTGTTTTCCGTACTTGTTGTGGTAGCCAGTATAAGCTCAGTGTTTGTGAGCTCTTCGTATTCGTCAGCAGCCTCAGGTTCTTCAACTGGTGCAGGCTCCTCAGCCGGAGCTGGTTCTGATCCATTGCTGCAGGCTGTAACCAAAGGCAATGTAAGTAGAATAAGTAAAATCAATAGGTTTAATTTGTTGAATTTCACATGATCATCTCCTTAATTTTAGCTTGTTTTTGTGATCTTGAAAAGGATGAATGGCTCAAATTTCTGGATTATCACCTCCGATAAAAAAACTCCTGAGTATAATAAAAGGAGTTGTGTCAAATGAAGGCAATATTGATCTACAATGCCAAACACTCTCCTTTCCGCAATGGGAGGCAATACGGTTTCCCATATTACCCTGCCGGTCTTTGATTCATGGCATGGTATTGCTTTAGAAACAAGGACTCGGAGCATGCAAATACTCGTTTAATTACTTGTAATTATAATTAATACAAACCGATATGTCAATCAAAGCATAACGAATGGTGGTTATTTTCATAAATTTGCATGAGATTAAAACTCATGGGCGTGCTATTGATTTTAGTGACTAAATGGCATAGAATCAAATAAAAGGATTCATAAGGGGTGAGTTAAATGGACAGCGACCAACTGGATGGATTTCAGCTATACATACAGCTCAAGAACAAGAAACAGATTTCAACGGATAAGCTTTTCCTATTGCTTGAGAACATTGAGAGGGAGGGTTCCATCTCAAAGGCTGCCACAGATATGAAGATATCCTATCGTTATGCATGGGGACTTATAAACGATACTGAAGATTTTCTAGGGATAAAGCTCCTGGACAAGAAGGTTGGAGGTGCCGAAGGTGGAGGGGCTACCCTGACCGAAGAAGGGATGGATATGCTTGAGCATTATCATGCCATCAGAGATTCTGTTGACAGCCAACTGACCGCACTTATAAAAAATAAGGTTGATGACCAAGGAAAAGATCAGAATGCCGAGGACGGTAATTACTTCAGGTACCTCTTGATGGCAAGTACAATGGAACCCATAGAAACAGGGCTTATGGATGCACTGGAAAAGGAATATTTCCTAAAGACGGGGACACTTGTCAGGCATATTGCCGTTGGTAGTGGCAAGGCCCTTCAAATTGCCAGATCAGGAGGTGTTGACTTGGTATTTGTTCATAGCCCCATGGAGGAAGATGATTTCATGTCTCAAGGCTTTGGGGGTTATAGAAGAAAAATCATGGCAAACAGGTACTATCTGGTTGGACCGGAATCTGATCCCGCGGGGTTAAAGTATTTAAAAGAGGAAGCCGGAGTAGAGGTGTTTTTCCGACAGATTGCATTGACAAAATCCGTCTTCATAAGCCGAGGGGACAGTTCAGGAACCCATGAGAAGGAGCTTGAAATTTGGAATAGCGCAGAAATTCCTCCGGAAAAAAGAAATATAACCATCGGCGGCAGCATTGCCAGCAATATGGATTGCCTTGGAAGAGCATATGAGGAATCAGCATATACCCTTGTGGATTCAACAAGCTACAAGCTTTCAGCATATAGTAATGAGTTAAAGGTCTATGCAGGGAACAAGGATGGTCTTGATCCAAAGCTTTATAACATATTCTCTGCCATAGCCGTTAGAAGGCCCCCGGAAGAAGCGATCAAGTACACAGAGGCTAAGAAGTTTATAAATTGGATGAGTGGTTCAGAAGGCAGAGGCATAATAGGAGGATTTTCAGAAGATGAAGGGAAGCACCCATACTTTAATTTGATTGACTAAAAAAGACCTTGGAATCAAAATCAAGTCCAAGGTCTCTCTCATATTCTCGATTGGCGAAATTAGAATGGTAGCTTCCTAATCATTTAATCCTATCATTACATTTGAAGCCTTCACCAAGGCAACAACTTCCTTTCCCACCTTTAGGTCAAGGGATTTGATGGAGTCCATGGTTATGGAGGATGTTACAATGTTTCCTCCACCGATATCTACAGTTACAATACCAGTCACAACTCCTTCAGTGATATTGGTAATGGTTCCTTTAAATTGGTTCTTAGCGCTTAAATTCATAGAATCCCTCCTTAGATTTTGTACGTTATATACCCATAAACATAACGGGTATTCAACACTGTGAATTTTTGATAAAATACATTCAGGAAAACTCTAAGGCAAACAATTTACTTAACCTAATATGATCAGTCAGGAGTGAAGAAAATGAGAGAGAAGGATTTTAGGTTTACATTGGATGAGATTGCAGGGGCTCTGGGGGATTTTGGGACATTGTTACCCATTGTGGTAGGTGTATCGGTAGCCACTGATATGGACCTGTCCAGGATGCTTTTCTTTTTTGCCCTTGCATATATTGGGACAGGGCTGTACTATAAAATGCCAATGCCTGTGGAGCCCATGAAGGCAATAGGTGTGGTTGCAATAGCAGAGGGACTGTCTTCGGCTGAAATAGCAGGTGCGGGTATAGGAATGGGAATAATCCTTCTCTTAATTGCTGTAACCGGCTTGATGGGCTGGATAAAGAGAATAATGCCTACCCGCCTGATCAGGGGCATACAGTTTGGTCTGGCATTAACCCTTGGTTGGCAGGCAATCAAGATGATTTGGGGTGACCCCATTATGGGTGTGATCTCTATGCTCATAGTAATATTCTATGCTAAATCAACTAGACTGGATATTTCAGCCCTTATTGTATTTGCACTGGGGATAACGGTTGGGATTTTTCGCTTTGGTGCACCTGAAATATCAATGATGACCATGCCTGAACTTATGATACCGGATGCTGGTTCAATGATTAATGGGATTGTGAAGGGAACACTTCCACAGATTGCCCTAACCATTGGAAACGCTGTTCTTGCAACGGCTCTGCTCATAACAGACCTCCTTGACAGGAAGGTTAAGGAAAAGCAGTTGCTTCTTAGCATGAGTGCAATGTGCCTCCTCTCTGCTCCTTTTGGGGGATTTCCAATGTGCCACGGCGCAGGGGGCCTTGTGGCACAATACAGGTTTGGGGCAAGAACCGGTGGGTCCAATTTAATATCCGGAGTAGTACTTTTGGTGGTGGCAGTACTTTTTGCCACACCACACTTGGAATTGATCATACCATTTGGAGCACTTGGCGCTTTGTTGTTCTATTCGGGAATCTCCCTGTATAGAACATCCACCAAGACTGAAGATATGACATTTACAGCCATAACGGGAGCGATTGCTTTTGTTTTTGGAATGGCCTGGGCATTTGTGATAATGCTTCTTGCACACAACATACAGAAGAGATTTAAAGGATTGGATAATGAATGACATTGGTATATATTGAATCAGAGACAAGTATTTTTGAAACCAGGAGGATGAAAATGAAGTTTATTAACATTACGAAGGCAAACATAGATATTGATGGAGTTCCGGCCATTGTCCTCAAGCCAAAATTGGATATGGACACCTATCCTACGGTTGTATTCTATCACGGCTGGAGTTCAAGCAAGGAGCACCAGGAATTTCGGGGCTCGGTGATTGCAGGTCTGGGATATCAGGTTATCATTCCAGATGCCATGCACCATGGTGAGAGAGGTGAACTTGATTATGCCGCTTCTGAAAACTCAGGCTTCTTCTGGAGGGTTGTGTTGAACAACCTGAACGAATGGGAGAAAATAAAGACCTATGCCATAGAGAAGCTGGAGGCTGATCCAGACAGAATTGCGGTGGCTGGTCATTCCATGGGCGGCTTTACTTCAGCAGGGATATTTACTGAGAATAGTGATATAAAGACCTGCATAATCCTTAATGGATCCTTCAATTGGCTGGAAAGCAATGAGGAGTTCAAGAAGAGACTCAATGTCCATATGACCAAGGAGTTTAAGGAGCTTGAGCAGGAGGTTGAGAACAGAAATCCCTTGGGAAGAATAGACAACCTTTTGGACAGACCGATTCTTATACTCCATGGGGAAGCTGATTCAATGGTGGAAATAACTCCCCAAAGGGATTTCTACGAGAAGCTTCGAGAACTTCACAGGGTTGAGGGTGGTCTTAGGATGGTTTCCTACAAGAATCTGGATCACTTTGTGATAACAAACATGCTTGAGGAAATGGGGAAATGGTTGGATATTAAAATGGCGGAGGTGTAGGATGAAAAAGCCCTTAATCGGTATTACATGTATTCAGGCAAATATAAAGGGGAAGAAGGTCAATACGATCAATGACTTTTATTTTAATGCAGTTCTTAAGGCAGGTGGTGTGCCCCTTATTATTCCTTCGGTAACAGATGAAAAGACCATATCAGAATATGGCAAAATCCTTGATGGAATTGTATTCACAGGGGGGCATGACGTTTGGCCACAAAGGTTTGGGGAGGAGCCAATCAAGCAGGTTGTTGAAATTACCCACGAAAGGGACCAGCTTGAGCTTGTCCTCTTTGACAAGGCATATGAGGCAGGAATTCCTATACTGGGTATTTGCAGGGGACTTCAGCTTGTAAACATAGCCCTGGGTGGGACCCTCTATCAGGACATCTACAGTCAGGTGGAGAATGTTGGTGGCCACTCGTTTGGCTACAATCCAGAGGAGGTTTATCATTCGATCAGTATTGAAGAGGAGTCCATAATGAAGGAGATCTACGGGAAAGATACTGTCCACGTAAATTCAGAGCACCACCAGGCAATCAAGGATATTGGCAGGGACCTCAAGGTCACATCAAGGGCTCCTGATGGAATTGTAGAATCCATTGAATCCACCAATGAAAGGTTTATTCTGGCAGTGCAGTATCACCCAGAGGCAATTGCACCAAAATACCCTGAGCACCAGGAAATCTTCAACTTCTTTGTAAGAAAGTGCAGGTAACAAAAACAGTAGCAAAAACAGTAGGGACGGTTCTTTTTGTTTTAATTTGTTCTAAACCCAGATACCAAAAAACAAAAAGAACCGTCCCCGATGTTTGCAAAATAAGATAGCTATACCAGATCCTTAAGAACCATCATAACAAGGACCACATTAACTATTGCAATCAAGGGTAGCCCCAGCTGGAAGGCTGCCTTTTTTGTTTTGTGGGAGAAAAGATGCATCCCAAGGACAGCGCCCGGGCCTCCACCGAGGATGGCTGATAAGAACAGGGTTTTCTCTGCTATTCTTCTCTTCCTCTTCCTTGCAAGTTGCTTATCCGTCCTGAAAAGCAAAAGTGACACCAGGTTTATAAATATCATATAGATAATGACAGTGTAAATTAAGTACTGATCTAGCATTCTTACAACTCCTTTTTGCACCTAAAAAGCGCTCTGATGGCTTAAACAAGCAATATACAGCCGAATTTATAAAATTCAGATATCATTGACAATCTCTCCCTAATATTATACGCTAAAAGGGTATATAATTTTCAACTAAATGAAGAAAAATCAAATTACATTACATATTTATGAGGAGGAGAAAAAATGGAGTTCAAGTTTGACATGGAAGAGAACAAGGAACAGATTCAAGCCTTCAGGGAATTTCTGGATTCTAAGAAAGATACTCCCGGGCCATTGATGCCTTCGCTGCAGCGAGCACAGGATGTGTTCGGTTACCTGCCAAAGGAGATGCTGGAAGTCATTTCCCGTAAGCTGTCCATTCCAATGGCTGAGATTTACGGGGTTGCAACCTTTTATTCACAGTTTTCATTTATACCAACAGGGAGGAACAAGATCAGTGTATGTCTTGGGACGGCCTGCTATGTAAAGGGTGCCCAAAGCATCCTTGAGGAAATAGAGACCCAGCTTGGGATCAAGTCCGGAGAGACCACAAAGGATGAGATATTCTCAATCGCATCAGCAAGATGTGTTGGAGATTGCAGTATAGCGCCTGTAATTTTGGTGAATGAAGACGTATACGCAAAGGTAAAGAAGGACGATATTAAAGAGATACTTTCTAAATACAATTAAGGGGAGAGTGCCATGATAACAAAGGAGAAGCTGTTTGAAATAAGGGAAAAAATCAAGCCATCCCTGGTAGAAAATCTGCTGGAAGGTGACAGGGTTGAGTTTAGGGGAGAGGATCTTGTATTAAAGGGTGAGTATTACAAGAAGCAGGTGAGAATTGCCCTTAAGAACTGTGACATAATCGATCCCACAAATATTGATGAATACATAGCATTCGATGGTTATTTTGCCCTTCTGAAGGCTCTGACAGAGCTGGAGCCAGGAGATGTGGTGGATGAGATTACAGAATCTTTGCTTAGAGGTAGAGGAGGAGCAGGATTCCCCACAGGAAGAAAGTGGAATGAGGCATACAAGTACCAGGCTGACAAGAAATACATAATCTGTAATGCAGACGAAGGAGACCCTGGTGCATTTATGGATAGGTCGATCCTTGAGAAGGACCCACATAGCGTTCTTGAGGGAATGGCTCTTGGAGGCTATGCAATAGGCTCAGACCAGGGCTACATATATGTAAGGGCTGAGTACCCCATGGCGGTAAAAAGGCTCCAAATAGCCATAGACCAGGCCAGGGAGTATGGTCTTTTGGGCAAGAACATCTTCGGTACAGGATTTAATTTTGACATAGAGCTGAGACTGGGCTCAGGAGCTTTTGTTTGCGGAGAAGGAACAGCCCTCATGGAGTCTATCGAGGGAAGAAGGGGAATGCCTCGTCCAAAGATACATAGGACAGCCCACAAGGGGTTATGGGGCAAGCCAACAATAATCAACAACGTTGAAACCCTTGCCAATGTACCAGTAATAATGAATAAGGGTGCAAAGTGGTTTAGGGGAATAGGAACCGAGGAATCTCCTGGAACAAAGGTCTTTGCACTGGTTGGGAAGGTTGAAAATGCAGGACTAGTTGAGGTGCCCATGGGAATGACCCTTAGGGAGATTGTTTTTGACATCGGTGGTGGAGCTCAGGATGGAAAGGAATACAAGGCTGTTCAGACTGGAGGACCATCTGGAGGCTGTATACCTGCAGAGCTTATAGATACTCCTGTTGACTTTGAGTCATTGGGCAAGATCTGGTCCATAATGGGCTCGGGCGGCATGGTTGTAATGGATGAAAACACCTGTATGGTTGATATTGCAAAGTTCTTCCTTGACTTCAGCGTTGAGGAATCCTGTGGAAAATGTGTTCCGTGCAGGGAAGGGACCAAGAGGATGTATGAGATACTTGATAGGATCACAAAGGGTGAGGGAGTGGAAGGTGACATTGAGAGACTTGAGGAGCTTTCTGAAACCGTAAGCTCAACATCACTTTGTGGGCTTGGACAGACAGCACCAAACCCGGTAATTACAACAATAAAGTACTATAGACATGAGTACGAGGCCCATATTAAGAAAAAGAGCTGCCCTGCCAAGAGCTGCAAGGCCCTTATAAAATACGAGATAACTGAGGGATGTATAGGTTGTACAAGATGTGCCAAGGTATGTCCTGTAGTAGCCATCACAGGAAAGGTCAAGGAAATGCACCACATAGATCAGTCAATATGCATAAAATGTGGGGCGTGCTACGATGTGTGTCCTGTGGATGCCATTTCAATAATATAGCATTGGAGGAAGAATATGAGTACAGTAAAGCTAACAATAGATGGTAAAATAGCTGAGGTATCAAATCAGCTGACCGTCCTGCAGGCAGCGAAAACTGTGGGAATCGATATTCCTGCCCTATGCTATGATGAGACCCTTGAAATATTCGGGGCATGCAGGATGTGCATTGTTGAGATAGAGGGAAGCAAGAAGCTTCAGACAGCCTGTTCCACCCTGGTTAAGGATGGAATGGTTGTTCACACTGAAACTGAAAAGGTGGTCTGGAACAGGAAGCAGACCCTACAGATGCTTTTGGACAGCCATCCAAATGACTGCTTGACCTGTCACAAGGCAGGGGAATGTTTGCTGCAGGACTATGCATACAGATATGATGTGAATTTTAGAAAACACGAGGGTGAAATGAGACCCCAGCTTCTGGATACAACCAGTCCATACATATTGAGGGACAACAGCAAGTGTATCCTTTGCGGAAAATGCGTTATGACCTGTGCCCAGGTATCCGACAGACAGGTGCTATCATTTGCGGAAAGAGGCTACGAGACCAGGGTCATATTTGGAGCGGATGAGTCAATTGAGGAATCTCCTTGTGTTTCCTGCAACCGCTGTGTTGCAGTCTGTCCAGTGGGTGCTCTCGTTGACAAGAGGGACATGGGAAAAATCAGATCCTGGGAGGCAGAAACTAAAATTGTGGGTTGTAAGGCCTGTGAATACGGATGTGAATTTGAAGTGAGATCCATGGACAGAAAACCTGTTTCAGTGGTTGCTAAGGCACCAACAAACGGGAGACCATTGTGTCTGAAGGGAAGACTTACAACTGAGCTTAAGTATCTGGATAACCCGGATGCGCCATATAGAAAGCTGGACAAATCGTTTGAGAAGACAACATGGGATAAGGCTCTTCAAATCACTGAGCTCCTTGAGAAAATAGAACGACTTGAAGGATCCAACAACAGTGGAGAGGGGGAAGAGTAGATGCAGGTAACAATAAACGGTAAAGACTATGAATTTGAAAAAGGCACAACTGTCCTTAAAGCCTGCAGTGAAATAGGGATAGATATCCCCGCACTGTGCAATGATGAAAGGCTTGTTCCCTCCGGATCCTGCAGACTTTGCCAGGTGGAGATAGAGGGCTGGGGAAAGCTTCACACAGCCTGCACAACCCAGGTGAGGGAAGGAATGGTAATACATACTCATAGCGAAAGGGTTGTAAAGGCAAGACAGGACTTACTTGACATGCTAATATCCAACCATCCGCTGGAGTGTCTCACCTGTGAGAAATCGGGTGGATGCAAGCTTCAGGACTACTGCTACGAGTATGGAATCACAGAAGGAACCTACAGATGGGAAATGAGCAAGCCATATTTTGATGACACAAATCCCTTTTATACATTTGATGCCAGAAAATGCATCCTTTGTGGCTTGTGTGTCAGGGTATGCGATGAGCTTCAGGGAACCAATGCCATTGGTTTTGAAAACAGGGGATTTGATACCCTTGTATCCACTCCTTTCGGAGAAGGGCTTGAAAATTCAACCTGTGTATCCTGCGGAAACTGTGTTTCAGTTTGCCCTGTGGGAGCCCTTGAACCAAAGAGCAAGAAGAAGTTCAGACACTGGGAGACCAGGACTGTCAGAACAACATGCTCCTACTGCGGAGTGGGCTGCCAAATGGACCTTAAGGTAAAGGGAAACGAAATAGTTGAGGTTCAGCCTGCGTTTGATGCCCACAACGAAGGACTGTTGTGTGTTAAGGGCAAGTTCTCATATAACTTCCTTTCTCATCCGGACAGGCTTAAAATGCCAATGGTGAGAAAGAATGGAGTCCTTGTTGAGACGACCTGGGAAGAAGCCTTGGATGTGATCACCTCAAAGATGAAAGAGGTGAAGGGAGAATTCGGCTCTGATGCATTTGCAGGTCTGACCTCGGCAAGATGTACAAATGAGGATAACTATATGTTCCAGAAGCTGTTCAGGTCAACCCTGGGTACCAACAACGTTGACCACTGCGCCCGCCTCTGACATGCTTCAACGGTTGCAGGTCTTGCAATCACACTGGGAAGCGGAGCAATGACAAACAGCATTCAGGAGATCAAGAATACAGATGCAATATTCATAATAGGTTCAAACACATCAGAAAACCATCCAGTAATAGCTGCCATAATGAAGCAGGCTAGAAAAGCTGGAGCAAAGATGATAGTGGCGGACCCAAGAAGAATTGAGATGGCGGAATATGCTGATGTTTTCCTTCAGCTAAAGCCGGGAACAAATATCGCCCTGTTGAACGGGCTTATGCATGTGATCATTGAGAAGGGGCTTCAGGATGAATCCTACATCAATGAGAGAACAGAGAACTACGAAGAGTTGAAGGAACTTGTCAAGGGCTACACCCCTGAAAGGGTTGCAGAGATTTGCGGTTTGAATCCCCAGGATATCATAAAGGCTGCAGAGATATATGGTGAGGCTGCCAAGGCCGGAATCTACTACACCATGGGAGTGACGCAGCATACAACAGGGACCCATGCTGTAATGAGCATTTCAAACCTTGCTCTACTTTGTGGAAATGTGGGAGTTGAATCAGCAGGAGTCAATCCCCTCAGGGGACAGAACAACGTTCAGGGAGCTTGTGACATGGGTGGACTACCCGCGGACCTTCCAGGCTACCAGAAGGTGTTCAAGCCTGAGGTACTGGACAAGTTCCAGGACAGTTGGGGTAGCAAGCTATCCAGCAAGGTGGGACTTACCATAACGGAAATGTTCAAGGCAATCCAGGAGGACCAGGTGAAGTTCCTGTATATCATGGGAGAGAATCCAATGGTATCAGACCCTGACACCAACCATGTAGACCACGTTCTCCAGCATGTAGACTTTCTGGTTGTTCAGGATATATTCCTGACAGAGACTGCAGCAATGGCAGATGTTGTCCTTCCAGCTGCAGCGTTTGCAGAGAAGGATGGAACCTTCACAAACACCGAAAGAAGAATCCAGAGGGTCAGAAAGGCAGTGGATGCACCGGGAGAAGCCAAGGCAGACTGGATAATCCTTATGGATATAATGAACAGGATGGGAGATGAAACTAGGTACTCACATCCTGCCAGGATAATGGCAGAGATTGCATCCCTGACTCCATCCTACAGAGGGGTGACATACAAGAGGCTTGAGAGGGAGAGTCTTCAATGGCCGGTTCTTGATGAGAATCACCCCGGTACAAAGTATCTTCACAAGGCTGCAATCGCAAGGGGGAGGGGACTATTCATGCCTGCAGAGCACGTGGCAAGTGCCGAGATTACAAGTGATGAATATCCATTGATCCTTACAACCGGAAGGATATTGTACCATTACCATACAATGACCATGACTGGTAGAGAGGATGGCCTGAACAAATTGGCACCTCATTCATACGTGGAAATAAATGAAGTCACAGCCAACAAGCTTGGAATTGAAGATGGCGACAGAGTCAGGATATATTCAAGACGTGGAGAGGTTGAAACAACCGCCCTTATAACTGACATAATAGATGATGGGGTTGTGTTCATGCCATTCCACTACACTGAAGGAAAGGCCAATATACTTACCAATAGTGCGATTGACGAAATAGCCAAGATTCCTGAACTGAAGGTAGCCGCAGTAAGAATTGAGAAAGCATAGAGGTGAATAGGATGAAATACGAGCAGGTAATTAAATATGCAATGCAGATGGAGCTTGATGGGAGCAACTTTTTCAAAGAGAAGGCTGACAAGTTTTCAAATGCCACCACAAGGAAGCTGTTCCTCACCTTGGCAGAAACTGAAATGGAGCATTACGAGTACCTTAAAAAGCAGCTGGACAGCTACTTGGAAAACGAGACCTTCGATACAAGTGACCAGGTGATGGAACGGGAAGAGGACATCTTCAAGGCCAGAGAGGAATCGGAGCACATAGAGGCAACCCTAAGGGAGTCCGATATCCCAGACCTGACTATTCTCAGGATGGCCTACCTTATTGAAAGGGACTACAAGGAGTTTTATGAAAATGCAGCCCAGAATGCTGATGATGAAGGTATCAAGAAAATATTCCAAAAGCTTTCCAAATGGGAGGAAGGTCACGAAAGGCTATTCAAAGCAGAGTATGACAGAAGAATGAAGGAGTATATGACACTTCCGTGGGGAGGCTAGAAATGTTTAGAGTGGGTATAATAACATCAAGCGACAAGGGAGCAACTGGACATAGAGAGGATGTATCCGGAGCTGTAATAAAGGAAATGGTGGAGCAGAAGGGCTATCAGGTCATCAGGCAGGTGATCCTGCCTGATGAAAAGGACCTTTTGGCGGAGGAAATGATCAATATGGCTGATAACCTGGATGTTGAGCTGATACTCACAACAGGGGGAACTGGCTTCAGCAAAAGGGATGTTACGCCAGAGGCCACTATCCAGGTATGTGAAAGGATGGCACCTGGAATCACAGAAGCCATAAGATACTTCAGCCTAAAGATCACCCCAAGGGCTATGCTTTCCCGTGCAACTGCCGGAATCAGGGGTAATACTCTCATAATAAACCTACCTGGAAGTCCCAAGGCTGTCAGGGAATCCCTGGAGTTTTGCCTTGACAGTGTGGACCATGGACTTGAAATCCTGACGGGCAGAGATTCGGAGTGTGCCAGAAAAGAGGACTAGATATGAAAAAATTTGGTAGTGCCATAATACTTGCAGGTGGAAAAAGCACAAGGATGGGCTTTGACAAGCAGCTGATAAGATTCCAGGAAAGAAGCCTTGTGGAGACACTTATTCAGAAGCTTCGCGAGGAATTTCAGGAGATAGTCATAGTAACCAACAAGCCTGAGTACTATATCGGTCTGGCTGATATCATTACCGGAGATGTGATTGAGGGTAAAGGTCCGCTGGGGGGGATACATGCGGGGCTTTTGATGGCTTCCTCCAGGTATTCCTATGTTGTTGCCTGCGACATGCCTTCAATTGATTTGGAATATGTAAGGTATATGAAGAACAGAATTGCCAATTCTAATCCTTTGGCTTGCGTCACAAGACTTGGGGAATGGATTGAACCCTTTAATGCATTCTATAGAAAGGACCTATCAGGTCATATTGAAAGATTTTTGACTTCAGGTGGAAGGGCAATTCATAGAATGCTGGATGAACATTCTGTTGAGTATGTTCCTGAGAAGGAAGCAAGAAGGTTCAGTCCTGATTGGAACATGTTCTACAACCTCAACACAAGAGAGGATGTACAGGAATATCTGCAAAGGAATGAAGGCAATGGTGCATGATATGGAAAACAAGATAGATGTTGAAATAATAAGAATCAAGGGTAATCACAGGGATACTGTTATGGACAAGGTCATAAGGGAGTATCCCTTTACCTTATATATGAACGGCCAGGAGATAGTCACTTTGCTGTGCACTCCGGAGAACCTCCGGGAGCTGGCGGTTGGATTTCTAATTTCAGAGGGATTTATTGACTCCTTCCAGGAGGTATCCAATATGGATCTTGATAGGGAAAGGGGAACCATCCACATAGCGGCAGATGTGAGAGAAAAGCCCTTGCGAGACAGGCTGCGAGGCAAGAGAACAATAACCTCAGGCTGTGGAAAGGGCTCCTCCTTCTACAATGTTTTGGATTCATCAAAAAGTAGGAAAATAAAGAAAATTGTGGGAATTAGACCTGAAACTGTGGTACAATTAATGAGAGAATTCAATAGGCACAGTGAGCTTTTCAATGAAACAGGAGGAGTTCACAGCTGCGCTCTCTGCAGCAGGGATAATCTTCTTGTACACAGGGATGACATTGGAAGACACAACGCATTGGACAAGATTCTTGGGTGGGGACATATCAACAACCAGAGCTTTGAGGATAAGCTGGTCCTTACCACCGGAAGGATTTCCTCAGAAATGCTTATTAAGATAGCAAGACGGGGAGTTCCTGTTGTAATATCAAGGTCTGCACCAACATCTTTGGCGGTGGAGCTGGCAAGAGAGCTTAATATAACCCTTGTGGGATTTGCAAGGGGAGTAAAAATGAATATATATACAAATTTTCCGAGCATTGATTTCTAAAGCAGATGCCATGAAGCAATGCCGTTGGGTAAAGGAGAAATCCTGAAGCCTCCCGTTTGGAAAGGAAGATGTTTATTTGACAACCTTCCTTTCAGGTTGTTTTTTTTTCGCACATGAAAGGTGGAATTACATGGAATTCTTTAAGGTGGTGTCAGTAGATGATGCCAGGGAACTCATAAAAGATGAATTTGGGCAATACCAGTTGGAATCTGAACTTGTAAGCCTGCTGGAGTCTCAGGGCAGGGTGCTCTCTGATGATATTGTTTCAGAGATAAATGTGCCTGAATTCGACAGGTCAACTGTCGATGGCTATGCAGTCCTTGTTGAGGATAGCCATGGTGCCACAGAATCAATACCAAGCATTCTGGAGGTACTTGGAGAGGTCCTTATGGGTGAGACCCCAAAACATCAAGTAGGGAGCGGTCAAGCCGTGTATGTGCCCACAGGGGGCATGATGCCAGAGGGCGCAACTGGAATGATAATGATTGAGAATACTGAAAAGATGGATGAGGAAACCGTGCTTCTCTTCAAACCCATAAGCAAGGGAGAGAATATGGTTTTTAGGGGCGAGGACATAAAAAAAGGAGAAGTGGCCCTCCAGGCAGGTAGAAGGATCGGACCCAATGAGATTGGAGTGTTGGCAAGCCTGGGGATTAGTCATGTCAGAGTGATAAAAAAGCCCAAGGTATACATACTCTCCACAGGGGATGAGGTAATAGATCTGGATGAAGAACTCAAGATAGGTAAAATAAGGGATATCAACTCCTATGCACTTTCTGCAATGATAAGGGAAATAGGGGGAGAGGTGGCAGGACGTGAAATAGTGAAGGACAACTATAACCTTCTGCTTGAGGGTGTGAGAAGAGCTCTCCAGCATGCGGATGTTGTGCTTCTTTCAGGTGGCAGTTCAGTGGGGACCAGAGACTACACCCATAAGGTCATAACAGACCTTAAGGGAAAGGGGGTTCTTGCACATGGGATCTCCATAAAACCTGGAAAACCTACAATCATTGGAGATGGGAAGGGCAAGCTTATTGTGGGTCTTCCTGGACACCCCGTATCATCAATTGTAGTGTTCAAGGCAATCGTGCAGCCCTATATTCAGGGTCTTCTGAAAGCTCCCTATGATGCTAGAAGGGTTGAGGCAATAACAACACACAACTTCCCATCATCCCCTGGAAAGGAGACCTACCACATGGTGAGGTTGAAAAGAGAGGATGGAAAGATGTTTGCCACACCAAGCTTTGGCAAGTCAGGAATGATAACCCTCCTTTCCAGCTCCGACGGGTACATTGTAATAGCTGAACACGAGGAAGGGATAAACAAGGGCGAGACGAGAGAGGTATATCTGTTTTAGCACAGGGAGGTGTGAATATGGAAAGAAATACTTATATAGACAATGTAGCTGTTGACAAGGCCATGGACACCTACCTGGATGAGCTCTCAATCAAGGGGGAGATGGAAGAGGTTCCAGTCCATGATTCCCTTGGAAGGATAACCTGGGAAGCTGTTTATGCCAAGGTATCCTCACCTGCATACAACGCATCGGCAATGGATGGAATAGCGGTTACCTCAAAGGGGACAGAGGGTGCCAATGAAAGCAATCCCTTGACTCTTATGGAAGGGTCTGATTTTAAATATGTCAATACCGGCAATCCCATAAACGAGCCCTATGATGCCGTGATCATGATAGAGGATGTCCTACAGCAGGATGAGGGGAAGGTTCAGATACTAAGGCCGGCCTATCCCTATCAGCATGTGAGGCAGATCGGAGAGGATATTGTGGCAACGGAGATGATACTTCCCTCAAGGCACAGGATACGTCCTATGGATATCGGGGCTCTCATTTCAGGTGGGATTGAGAAGATAGGTATCTATAAGAGTCCGAGAATTGGAATAATACCAACCGGATCTGAAATCGTGGAGAACATATCCCAGGTAAGGGAAGGGACCATAATTGACTCCAATTCACATGTTTTCAAAGGACTAGTGGAATCATTGGGTGGAATCCCAAGAAGGTATCCACCCATGGAGGATGACTACGAAAAGCTTAAACAGCTTCTCTTAGATGCTGTGGAAGAAAATGATATGGTCATCATTAATGCAGGCTCGGCAGCTGGAACAAAGGATTTTACCGTTAACCTAATTCAGGATCTTGGAAAGGTTGTGGTTCATGGGGTTGCAATGAAGCCTGGAAAACCTACGATCCTTGGAATAATCAAGGGTAAGCCGGTAATGGGGATACCAGGGTATCCGGTTTCGGCATTCATGGTGTTTGATGTCTTTGCCAAGCCATTGATACTTAAGTTTCAAGGGGATCAGGGTGAGATTTACGATACCACTGAAGCCACACTAAGCAGAAGGATGGTTTCTTCATTAAAGAACAAGGAAATGGTACGAGTAACTCTTGGTATGGTGAAGGATAAGCTTGTTGCAACTCCTCTTTCAGGAGGGGCAGGAGTCAGCATGAGTCTTGTCAAGGCTGATGGAATTGGTATCATACCCAGGAATGTGGAGGGATACGAAGCAGGAGACAGGATAACAGTCGAGCTCTTAAAGCCGATCTCATCCATCAGGGACAAGCTTCTTTCAATTGGTAGTCATGACATTGCAATGGATGTGATTGCGGACATGATGAAGCTAGCCTCATCCCATGTGGGAAGCATGGGGGGGATACTTTCACTGAGAAGGGACGAGTGTCACCTGGCACCGATACATCTGTTGGACATGGAGACCGGTGAATACAACATAAGCTATGTGAAGAAGTATTTTCCTGGCAGGAGGATGGCTCTGATTAAGGGGATACAACGGAATCAGGGCTTCATAGTCCAGAAGGGAAATCCAAGTGACATTAAGGACTGCAGGGACCTTATCAGGGAAGATGTTGTGTTTGCAAACAGGCAGAGAGGTGCAGGCACCAGGGTCCTCCTGGACTACAACCTGAAGAAGGAAAACCTTAAACCTGAAGAAATCAGGGGCTACCAGAGGGAGTTCACAACCCATATGGCTGTTGCCGCAGCTGTCAAGAACAATACAGCAACAACAGGACTAGGAGTCTATTCAGCAGCGAAGGCCATGGACCTTGATTTTATTCCACTTGCAAATGAGGACTATGATTTTCTGGTACATGGAGATTCCTTGGAAATGGAGAAAATAAAGGAGTTTATCCATTTGATTAAGTCGGAGGAGTTCCAGACTCGGGTACGCCAACTTGGTGGATACGGATTTGAAGAGACAGGTAAGATAATATGGATAGGATAGGGATGATCATATGAGGGACAGATTTGGTAGAGATATAAATTATTTAAGAATATCCCTAACAGACCGATGTAATTTAAGATGTGAGTATTGTATGCCAGAGGATGGGATCAAGAACAAGATTCCCCACTGTGACATGCTCAGTCTTGAGGAGCTTTATGAGATAACAGAGGCATTTGTCAGCCTGGGAATCAATAAGATAAGATTTACAGGAGGTGAGCCTCTTGTAAGGGAGGGGGCTGTTGACCTGATAAAAAGAGTTAATGCCCTTGAGGGAGTCAGGGAGGTTACTTTGACGACAAATGGAATATTGCTGGATGATTATTTGGACGAACTCCTGGATGCCGGTGTGAAGAGACTGAACATAAGTCTTGACACCCTGGATCCGGTAAAGTATATGGAAATAACCCGTGGCGGAGATATTGCAAGGGTGCTGAAAGCCATTGGGAATGCCAAGGCAAAGGGAATAAAACCCATAAAGATCAATACAGTATTGATTGGTGGCTTCAACGATGATGAAATACCTAAATTGGTTGGAATGACCAGAGATGGAGGCGTTGATGTGCGTTTTATAGAACTTATGCCAATTGGTGAGGCAGCAGGATTTGCCAGGTCAAGATTCATTTCAAATGAGGAAATACTAAGAAGGATTCCGGAGCTTGTAGAGGTTGATAGAGATGATCCATCATCGCCAGCAACCTACTACAAACTGCCTGAGGGCAAGGGAAAGGTTGGTTTGATCAATCCAATCTCCTGCAAGTTCTGCACAAACTGCAACCGTGTAAGACTTACTGCAACCGGTAAGCTGAAGCTTTGTCTTCATTCCAACAGGGAGATAGACCTGAAAAAGGTTCTCAGAAATGGGGAGAATCTTGAAAAGGCAATCAGCGAGGCCATCCTCACAAAGGAAGAGGAGCATCATTTGGAAGACCAGAAATATATCACCAGAAACATGAATCAAATAGGAGGTTAGACAATGGACCTAACTCACTTCAATGAAGAAGGCAGGGCCCACATGGTTCAGGTGGGCGACAAGGAGGATACAAAGAGGACGGCAACTGCATATGGAAGAATAAACATGAAAAGGGAAACGGCCAGGAGAATAAAGGAAGGTCTTGTAGACAAGGGAGATGTATTAAGTGTTGCCCAGGTAGCTGGAATCATGGGTGCCAAAAGGACAAGTGACCTGATACCAATGTGCCACAATATCTTTCTTACAGGTGCAGACATAACCTTCAATGTTGGAGAGGAATATGTTGAAATAAAGGGCCAGGTAAAGACCACAGGCAAGACAGGGGTTGAGATGGAAGCTCTTTCAGCTGTCAGCATTGCCGCTTTGACCATTTATGATATGTGCAAGGCCATGGACAAGGAGATGACAATAGAGGAGATAAAGCTTATGGAAAAGACTGGAGGAAAGTCTGGAACCTTTAGAAGAAAGGGCTTCGGAAAGGTTCTAGCGGTAAACATATCAGAGAAGAAGGGTGTGGTGAAGGAGTCTGTTGGACATGGTGAATTCAAGGTAGACCATGGTCTGGTGGGGGATGCACACAGTGGTGACTGGCACAGACAGGTAAGCCTGTTGGGCAAGGAGAGCTTCGATAAGATGAAAGATGCTGGAGTCCAGGGACTAAAGTTTGGTGATTTTGCAGAAAATCTTACAACGGAAGGGATAATACTTTATGACCTTCCCGTTGGAACCAGGATGAGAATTGGGGAGACACTCCATGAAGTGACCCAGATTGGAAAGGAGTGTCACTCAGGCTGTGCCATCTCAAAAACCGTTGGCAAATGTGTAATGCCAAAGGAGGGAATTTTTACAAAAGTACTTAGAGATGGCGTAATCAAGCCGGGAGATACCATAGAGATTCTAGATATGCCAGGACTTTAGTCCTGGCATTTTGTTTAGGTCTTATATTTTAGGGAATATAATACATATACTCCTATTTACATAAAAAATTAGGAGGGATAGTAAATGTTGAGATGGTCAATAATATTTATAGTAGTGGCACTTGTAGCAGCAGTGCTGGGATTTGGGGGAATTGCAGGAGCGGCAACTGAAATTGCTAAAATCTTGTTCTTTGTTTTCCTTGTATTGTTTGTTTTATCCTTGATATTCGGGAAAAGACTGAATCCTTAAATGTATATTATAAAGGAAAACTCCAGGTGGATTACCTGGAGTTTTCCTGTAAGGAGGAGTATTGAACATAATCCAATGATTGGTCTCTGTGAAGCCTGTGGCCAACAAATCCGGCCTCCAGAAGCTCCTTTTGCTTTTGGATCATTGTCATTGGTACATTTACCATTTTATCAACTACAAAGTCTTCTTCTCTATCAATTCTTTCGTGAAGGATGTAACGCCAGATTCCATCACTGTTATCGGGAAGGGTCCCGTATTTTTTCTTCAGGTCCTTGATCTTCAAGCCATGTCTCATAATATTGTTGACACTGAAATAATTGTATGGCGATATGGTGCATGCCATATGCTTATAGCCCTCGGCTGCAACGATGGGCTTCATCAGCGAAAGGGTCATATACTGAAGGTTGTTACCCCTATAGGGAGGATCAACAACAGTTGTCTCCAGTTGACAGAGCTTCTCCAGTTCATGCTCAGACAGTCCCACATCACGGCCGAGATTCCTTTCCTGAAGTCCTGGGAAGCTAACATAACGATATGCAATCATCTGATTTTCCTCTCCGTAAATGCCGATAACCTTTGCACCCTCGTCAAGGTCCTGCTTCATATCCTCATAGGAATCCACAAAAAGCACTTCCTTGTTTGGTAATGCATTGTATACCCTCTGTATCAAATCAACCATGTGGTCAAGGGCTTCGTATGAAACCAGCTTTGCCACGTAGCTTTCCATCTCCTGTGCTCCATGTCTTTCCCTGATTAGTCTTCCTTCCTCAATTATCACAAAATCACCTCGATCATTAATATAAGAATAGCATCCCCACAAATCATCAAGGAAGCTTTTTCTGTAACTATTAGACTTGAATCATCTTTTTATAATTAAAAAAGCCCGCTACGGCACTAACCGCAGCCGAGCTTTAAATATTGGCTTTCTCAAACTTGATGTAGTTTAGCTGTTGGTCTTTCTTATTAATTTCGTAGCCAATGTATCCCTGCTCAATCAGATCTCTTTGCATCTCAAGGTTCGCCCACTTGGAAATTACAAGATCAACTGGATTAAGAACCTGTTTTTTCATGTCGCTATGAAGAATGAATCTCCACAGGCCATCGTCTCCGTCCTCTGAGGAACCGTATTTTCTCTTAAGTGCCTTTATCTTTAGGCCGTTCTTCATTATATTGTACAGACTGAAGAAGTTATAAGGTGATACAGTACAAAGGAAATGATTGTAACCTTCCTGGGTGACCATCTTCTTGGCTGCCCCCAGAGTAAGATTTTGCAGGTCGTTGCCCCTGTACTTGGGATCCACAACAGTTGTTTCAAGGTGCACCACCTTGTTCAGCTCCTCTGGACTCAAACCTATGTCATAGCCCATATTTCTTTTATCCTGCCCAGGAAATGCTATATATCTGTATGCGATTACACGGTCTCTGCTGTTCAAAACGCCGATGACCTTTGCCCCTTCTTCCATATCCGAAAGCATGTCCTCGTAAGAATCAATGTAGAGTACATCCTTGTTTGGAAGATTATCATATACATGTTGCTGAAGATCAATGACCTCTCTTAGTCTATCTTTTCCCAATAATTTCATCTTATATTCTTCAAGCTCCATGTTGGTGTGTTTGTTTTTTAATAAATTTCCCTTTCCAAGCACCATATATATGTCCTCCTTTCCATAACGCTCCAACCAACAACCTACAACTCGTTGTCAAGTTGTAAGTTTATTATATACTATGGGTTTAGTATATGTCAACAAAAATAATTTGCCTAAAAACGTGTATTTGAAGAGGCTAGGAGGATAAAACTGAGTAACTGCACCCTGGAAAACGTGTAAAAATGGGGGTGAAAACATTTGCATAAAACAGCTTGAGTTCATTAATAACAGAATATTCAAACTATATTAAAATTAATATTTTGGGTATAAATCAACCTAGGAGGTGGAAACAAGTGAGTGATAATATATACGAAAAACCATCTAAGAAAGAATTGAAAGAAAAACTTAGTGAAATATCCTACAAAGTCACACAGGAAAATGCCACTGAAAGACCATATTCAAGTGAGTATGACAAATTCTCGGAAGAGGGTATCTATGTGGACATTGTATCCGGCGAACCACTTTTTTCATCACAGGATAAATACGATGCTGGTTGTGGCTGGCCAAGCTTTACAAAGCCAATTGAAAAGGAGAATATAAAAGAGAAAAAGGATCTGAGCCATATGATGGTAAGGACAGAGGTAAGAAGCACCAATGGAGATTCCCATTTGGGTCATGTATTCACAGATGGTCCAAGGGAGAAGGGAGGGCTCAGATACTGTATAAACGGTGCAGCCCTGAGATTTATTCCAAAGGATCGGTTGGAAGATGAAGGTTACGGGGAATACCTGGAGCAGTTCAAAAAATAGTATAAAGGGAGGCTAGCCTCCCTTTATACTATTTTTTTACTCCAGCCTTCGCAATTCCACACCTCGGTTGCTACATCCCGATAAAAGTCAGGCTCATGGGATATTAACAGGATTCCGCCACGGTACTCCTTGAGGGCTCTCTTAAGCTCCTCCTTTGCATCTACATCCAGATGGTTTGTAGGTTCATCAAGCAGAAGAATGTTGGTCTCCCTGTTCATTATCTTGCAAAGCCTTACCTTTGCCTGCTCTCCACCGCTAAGAACCATTACCTTTGATTCGATATGCTTTGTCATCAGACCACACTGCGCCAGTGCTGCCCTGATTTCAAACTGGGTCCAACCTGGGTATTCCTTCCACATTTCCTCGATGCAGGTGTTTTGGTTATCACTTGAGGACTCCTGCTCGAAATATCCGATTTCAAGATTCTGTCCAAGCTCCACCTCTCCTGAATAGGAGGGTGTTAGACCTAGGATTGACTTCAAGAGAGTCGTCTTTCCAAGTCCATTGGCTCCGGTTAGGGCAATCTTCTGACCTCTTTCCATCACAAGGTCAAGCGCCTTGGTAAGAGGCTCGTCATATCCTATTACAAGGTCTTTGGTCTTGAAGATTTCCTTCCCTGCAGTTCTTCCCTCCTTGAAGTTGAATTTAGGCTTTGGCTTCTCCTTTGAAAGCTCTATCACATCCATCTTATCAAGCTTTTTCTGTCGGGACATGGCCATGTTTCTTGTGGCTACTCTGGCCTTGTTTCTGCGGACAAAGTCTTCAAGGTCTGCAATCTCCTGTTGCTGCTTTTTGTAGGCAGCCTCCAGCTGTACTTTTTTGGCTTCATACACCTTTTGGAAGTCGTCGTAGTTCCCAACATATCGACTCAGTTCCTGATCCTCTATATGATAGACCAGGTTGATCACGCTGTTGAGGAACGGTATATCGTGGGAGATAAGCAGGAATGCATTTTCATAATCATTCAAATACCTCTTCAACCATTCAATATGGTCTTCATCAAGGTAGTTGGTAGGCTCATCCAGCAAAAGGATATCAGGCTTCTCAAGAAGAAGCTTTGCCAACAGAACCTTGGTTCTCTGTCCTCCGCTGAGCTGATTGACCTCCTTGTCAAGGCCGATGTCCGTAAGGCCAAGTCCCCTTGAGGTTTCATCTATTTTTGAGTCTATGATGTAGAAGTCATTGTGGTCCAGGATATCCTGGATGGTGCCAACATCCTCCAGCATTTCAGCCAGCTCATTCTCGTCCACATCGGCCATCCTCATGTATAGGTTTTGCATCTCTTCCTCCAGATCGAAAAGGTACTTGAAGGCTGTCTTAAGAACATCCTTAATTGTCATGCCCTTTTGGAGGACAACATGCTGGTCCAGATAACCAACCCTAACCCTTTTTGCCCACTCCACCTGACCCTCATCAGATTCAAGCTTACCTGTTATTATATTCATAAAGGATGATTTTCCTTCTCCGTTGGCCCCAACCAAGCCTACATGCTCTCCTTTAAGGAGGCGGAAGTTGACATCCTTCAAAATATCACGGCCACCAAAGCTGTGATTGAGATTCTTTACAGTTAAAATACTCATTGTATGCTCCTTTCAATTAATACTCAGATGATTATAACATGACTGAGGGAAAAAATTAAATCATTTAAGAAAATTTTCGAATGATTTTACATTATAGCCTCCAGGTTTATGGCAGGACTGACTAGGGTATAGTTAAACTGAATTTTAATATACCAGTAAGGGGATTATTTTTAGGATAACGTTTACACAACCTATGGTATGACTTACAATTAATATGGAATTATTATTAATAGCCAAAACGAGGAGGAGTAAGATTATGAAACCATCAATCAATGAAAAACTGTCACTGATAGGAGTGGCAATGGATCTGGGGGCGGGAACACCTGGTGTCAGCCTGGGACCAGCTGCCCTGAGGTATGCAGGGGTAGTTGAAAGGCTCCAGAAAATAGGATACCAGGTGGAAGACAAGGGTGATATTGTCGCTGATAGAAGAGCAGTGTCATCAACTCCTGGAACAAACCTTAAGAATCTGGACGAGGTTGCAAGGGTAAACTCAGAGCTATGCAAAACAGTTGAGCAGGAGATGGCTTCAGGAAGGTTTCCTCTTGTCATAGGGGGGGATCACAGCATAGCTATTGGGACAATAGCAGGTGTTCTGCAGCACAAGAAAAACCTTGGGATAATCTGGATTGATGCACATGGAGATATGAATACAGGAGAAACATCCCCATCAGGGAACATACATGGAATGCCTTTGGCGGTAAGCTTGGGTATGGGACATGAAGTGCTCACTTCAATAGGGGGCAAGGAAAATAAGATTGATCCCAAAAATGTGGCTTTGATAGGTTGCAGAGACCTGGATGCAGGTGAGCGTGAGGTGTTGAAAGAGCTTGGGATAACGGTGTTTACAATGCATGAGATAGACAAGTGGGGTATGACCATGGTCATGGAAAAGGCCATAGAAATTGCCACTGACGGTACAGACGGCTTCCACGTAAGCTTCGATGTTGACAGCTTGGACCCTGCTTATATTCAAGGAACTGGAACAAGGGTCCCGGGAGGCTTGACATTCAGGGAGAGCAACCTTGGGCTTGAGCTGATTGCCCAGACAGGTAAGATGGTCAGTGCGGAGTTTGTTGAGGTTAATCCCTTGATTGACAACAAGAATCAGACGGCGCAGGCGGCAGTTACATTGATGGGCTCCCTGTTGGGAGAATGGTTGATTTAATTTAAGGATAGAAAAAAAGCTACTGGGAGGTAAACTCTCCAGTAGCTTTTAACCTGTGCAATATTATGCAAGTTTCTTTGAGAATATGGCAAGAAACACGATCAGAGCAAGTCCGAACAGCATCAGACCAGTCTGTGTAACTGATATTATTCCAGCCACAGCTACAAAGGATATGGCAATGGGAATAACGTATTTAATCAGATTGTACCATACATTGAAGAGGCCAAAGCTTATCTTGCCTTGGTTGGTTAGCTCGTCCCTTAGGTCCTCCTTATTCATAAACCAGCCAACGAACACTGATATCAGTAAGCCACCTATGGCAAGGAAGATTTTGTCAGTAAGGATGTCGAAGAAATCGAAGAATCCTACCCCAAGGATTGAAACTCCGCTCATTGCTCCAAGTGAAAGGGATGCAAGGGTATTTGTTACAACCATGGAAGCACCAATTCCATAAACGGCCTTTTTACGGTCCATTCCCCTCTCGTCTATGAAGTAAGCTGTTACAGTTTCCAATAGGGATATTGAGGATGTTAGTGCAGCTACCGCCAGAGCTATGAAAAACAGGGTAGAAAATACTGGACCTAAAACTCCCATATGGGCAAAGATGGTTGGTACCACAACAAATACAAGTCCGGCTCCCGCTGTAGGCTCTAGTCCAAATGCAAAAAGTGCTGGGAATATTGCCAAGCCCGCTAGTATGGCTACCAATGTATCCATAGATGTTATTATGAATGCATTCTGTGGCAGGTTTTGGTCTTTTCCCAGATATGAGCCGTATGTCAGCATGATGCCCATTCCAAGGCTAAGTGAGAAAAATGCCTGTCCTAAGGCTGCCAGGAATGTTGTGGCTGTAACCTTGCTGAAGTCGGGCTTTAAAAGAAAGTCGATGCCAGCCCCCGCGCCAGGAAGGGTTACACTTCTTATTGCCAATAGAACCAAGAGTGCAAAAAGCATTGGCATTAGAACTTTTCCGGCTTTTTCAATTCCAGCTGCAATTCCTTTGGCTACGATTGTGATATTCATTGCCAGAAAGAGTAGCATCCACAATAATGGTTCAACTGGATTGGATATAAAGATCCCAAATGCATCTGGTATGGTATCAGGAGTTGCCAATATACCCGAAAGAGACTTGACAATATATGCCAGGGACCAACCTCCAACTACTGGATAGAAGCCGAGTATCAGGAATGCTGAAAGCACCCCCAGAACTCCTACGAAGGTCCAGTTTCGGTTTTGACTCTTCAGTGCCCCTACAGCTGCCAGACTGGTTTTTCTTCCCAGTGCCAATTCGGCTGTCATTACACTGATTCCAATAACAAATACAAATCCCAGATAAATTAAAATAAATGCTCCACCACCGTTTTCGCCGGCAGTATAGGGGAAACGCCATATGTTACCAAGGCCTACGGCAGAACCTGCTGCAGCCATGATAAAACCAAGGCGGGATCCCCAGTTTTCTCTTTGTTGTTGCATATGATCCCTCCTAAAAATTAGTTGTAATGATAATTTAAATGTCATGTGCAAGAGACTCCCCCTACACAAGACGTCTAAAATATATACATATTTTAGACGCAATACACAGTGTATCATACAAAAATACAATCTACAAGCTATTTTCCGAATTGTCAAATAATTAACTAAATTAGATAATTAATGTAACCCGATACAGTGTGAAATACAGACTAAAGAAGTAATTATTAAAAAAACTTAAAAAATCAAGTTGCTTTTTTCTCTTCTAGCATATATACTTGATAAGGTTAACAACAAGGAGGAAAATTATTTTAATGGAAAAACTAAGATTCGAAGAAATGCAATTGTCAGAGGAAATCAAAAAGGCTGTAAGGACCATGGGTTTCGAGGAAGCCTCACCGATACAGTCACAGGCCATACCATTACTTATGGAGGGCAAGGACATAATCGGGCAGGCACAGACAGGAACAGGTAAAACGGCTGCCTTTGGCATTCCCATATTGGAGAAGGTCAATACAGATGATAAGTCAGTGCAGGCACTGATACTGTGTCCCACAAGGGAGTTATCAATACAGGTGTCCCAGGAAATCAGCAAACTGGGCAAGTTCAAGAAGGGCTTGAATATACTTCCGGTATACGGAGGTCAGCCTATTGACAGACAGATAAAGGCTCTGAAAAAGGGAGTTCAAATAGTGGTAGGTACCCCGGGAAGGGTTATTGACCACATAAACAGGAGAACCTTGAAGCTGGGCGGATTGAGTATGATGATACTTGACGAGGCGGATGAAATGTTTGACATGGGATTCAGGGATGACATTGAACTTGTAATAAACAAGATACCTGAAGAGAGACAGACAATATTCTTTTCAGCTACAATGCCTCCTGAAATCAGGAGATTTGCTGAAAGGTACCAGACAAATCCGGAATTTATAAAGGTAGTTCACAAGGAAATGACGGTTCCAAGGGTGGAACAGGCATACTTTGAGCTGAAGCAGCACATGAAGACAGAAATACTGAGCAGGCTTATTGATATAAACAATCCAAAGCTTACAATTGTTTTCTGCAACACAAAGAGAAAGGTTGATGAGCTTGCTGGAGAGCTCCAGGCCAGAGGATATTCCGTCGATGCACTTCACGGAGACCTAAAGCAGAATCAGCGTGACAATGTTATGGGTAAGTTCAGGAAAGGAACCATTGACATCCTGGTTGCGACGGATGTTGCTGCTAGGGGCTTGGATGTTGACGATGTTGACATGGTAATAAACTACGATATCCCACAGGATGAGGAGTATTACGTGCACAGAATCGGCAGAACCGCAAGGGCCGGTAGGGATGGAGCCGCTTTCAGCTTTGTTTCAGGCAGGGAGATCTACAAACTTAAGGACATTCAAAAATACACCAAGACAAAAATAGAGAGAAGAGACCTGCCAACCTTGAAGGATATCAAGGAGCAGCATACTGACACTATTCTTGGGAAGATCAGGGAGGCAATTGATTCAGAGGATATTGCAAAGCACTCCTCAATGATAGACACACTGCTTCAGGAGGAATACAATTCCTTTGACATCGCCAGCGCACTTTTGAAGATGTACCTTGAGGAAAACAAGCTGATGGAAAACCACCAGGAGCTGGACATGGTTGATACAGCCAAGAAGTACAAGTCAAAGGGTACCAGCACAAGGGTTCATGTAAACGTTGGAAAACAGCAGGGAATAAGCCCGAGACACTTGCTTTCAGCCATATTCCAGGAGACTGGACTAAGCAAGAAGCTTATTGGTAACATCGATGTGTACGATAAGTTCACATTTATGGAGATTGAGGGTAACTATGCTGATGTGGTCATGAATGGACTCAATGGCAAGACAATCAAAGGCCATAAGGTCAAGATTGAAAGAGCCAGCGAAAAGAAGAACAAAAGAAAATAATCCTTTAAAAAGCAACAGCCACAGGACCTTGTCCTATGGCTGTTTTTTGATGGTTGCTCGGAGGTAATAAACAAAACAGAATAAAATTCTGGTTGACAAGATTGATTATTCAGAATAAACTTATGGAAAACGTGTGTCAATTTTGTGGGAGGTTTTTTATGTCTGAAACAATACTGTCCGTTGAAAGGGCATTGGATTTACTGTTGCTTATGTACAGAAATGGCCATGGAATGGGGGTTTCTGAAATAGGCAGAGAATTGGATTTACATAAAAGTACTGTTCACAGAATTCTTGCGACCCTTGAAAAGAAGGGATTTGTCTACAAGAATGAGAAGGATGAAAAATATTGGTTTGGACTAAAGATATATGCAATGGGTCTTCTTATAGGTGAGAAGCTGTCCTTGGCTGAAGTAATAAGACCTTTTGCAAAGAAATTGTTTGATGAATTTGGAGAGGTAGTTAATGCATCGATTCTAGACAGAGATCCTGAGGGAGGCTACAGAAGCATTATTATCCTTAAGGAATCTGATAACGACAAGGTTTTGTCCGTAAATCCCAACGTAGGATCCAGCACAGAGCCCTATTCATCATCAGTTGGAAAGTGTCTTTTGGCATACAACAGTGAAGTAGACTGGGATGAGCTTTCAGGTATGGAATTTAGGAAGCATACTCCAAGTACAATAGATAACTATGAAGACCTGGTTAAGGAGCTAATTGAAACAAGAGAAAAGGGCTATGCAATTGATAATGAGGAGCAGGAGATAGGTCTTTATTGTATAGGCGCGCCAATACTTGACAGAAATGGAGAGGCTGTCGCTGCCATAAGCATATCGGGACCCACGGCTAGGATGAAGAATGACAAGATTCAGGAAAAAATTGAAAAATTGTTGGAGATATCGGATCTAGTAAGCAAAGAAGTTGTACAGATAAGGTAAAAAGAAGGTTCTGAAAGTCCTTTGGGGCAAAGAACTTTTCTTTACGGTTTAATATCGGAACGATGTTCCGAAAAAAGGAGGATAAAATGAAAAAATCGAAGGATTACTCACGACATAAAGTCTTGTGGGCTGCTGTAACACTAAATTTCATATCAGGGTTAATCTACATGTGGAGCGTTATAAGCAAAGCATTGATAGAAAATCATGGCTTTTCCAGCAAACAGGCATCCTTGCCTTATACGGCATTTACAATATCTTTTGTGATCGCCATGGTGGTATTCGGAAAGCTGCAGGATACCAAAGGGCCAAGAGCAATTGCAAGTCTTGGTGTGGTTTTGATGGGTTCAGGACTCATACTTTCAGGAATGTTCATGAGCCCGGTATGGTTGGTCCTGACAATGGGAATAATCACAGGTACAGGAATAGGGATAATAAATGCATCCACGTCACCTCCAGTAGTCAAATGGTATCCACCAGAAAGAAAGGGAAAGGTACTGGGAATTGTAGTGGCAGGGGCTGGATTGTCATCAACCCTATATTCACCTTTGACCAACAAGCTCATAAATGGCATAGGCGTTGAAAAAACCTTTATTTACATTGGACTGGCTGCCCTGTTTGCATCAGCTGTTTTGGCCCAGTTTCTAAGGAATCCTCCTAAGGTCTATCAGGAAGGGAGTTCCAATATAAATAAACAGATGCACGATTCATTTGATATTGGGTGGAGGGATATGGTCTGCACCCCAGGATTCTATAAACTCTGGCTTATGCTTGGTCTTTCAGCGTCTGCTGGACTCATGATCATAGGGCATATCACCAACATCGCAAAAGTTCAGGCAGGATGGGAGGGAGGTTTTCTCCTGGTTATACTTATATCGATATTCAACACTGCCGGAAGGATAATTGCAGGGAGGTTGTCCGATAGGATGGGAAGGGTGAACCTAATGAAGATGGTATTTGGGATCCAGGCACTGAATATGCTACTCTTCCAGTACTATTCCACACCAGGGACCCTGGCAATTGGTGTTGCCGTGACTGGAGCCTGTTACGGAGCCGCATTTCCTCTTTTCCCTTCAATAGTCACGGATATATATGGCTTGAATAACTTCGGCATCAATTATGGACTTGTATATACAGGTTGGGGTCTTGGTGGAACAATCGGACCAATGGTTGCAGCAGTCATGTTCGACTCATTGTCAAGCTACAGGCTTGCATTTGTTTCTGCTTCTGTCCTTATGATAATGGCTCTTGGTATTGCAGCAACATTTAATCCCGCAAGGGAAGGAAGATTGAAAGCTATTGATGCATAAAATAAACGTTTTAAGAGGAGGGAATCATGTTAATATTGACAATCAATCCAGGTGGGACATCTACAAAGATAGGATTGTTCCAGGGGGAAAAAGAGGTTTTTAAAAAGAGTATTTCTCACATACAGGAAGATTTGGAAAACTATGAAACGGTATTCCATCAGTTCGCCTTCAGGAAGTCACTAATTGAAAAGGCTCTTGCAGAGAACAACTACTCTTTGGATCAGCTGGGCTGTGTGGTGGGTAGGGGAGGTTTGATGAAACCTGTGGAAGGAGGGATATATCCTGTAAATGACAGAATGCTACAAGACCTAGAAGGTGCAATCAATGGGGAGCATGCTTCAAATCTGGGTGCTGTCTTGGCAAAGGCCATAGGTGATGAGCTAGGTGTGCCTTCCCTGGTTGTGGATCCCGTGTCTGTTGATGAATTTCAGGATGTTTCCAGAATAACAGGAATATCTGATATTGAAAAGGCAAGTTGGCTACATTCATTGAATCACAAAGCTGTTGCAAGAAAAACCGCAGCAAAATTAGGAGGTGATTACAAGGACTTTAACTTCATTGTTGCTCATCTTGGGTCTGGAATATCAATTGTAGCCCATAAGAGGGGGAAGATGATAGATGGAAGTGGTGGACGAAGCGATGGGCCATTTTCACCTGAAAGAAGTGGCGGTCTTTTGGCATATCCCCTGGTAAAGCTCTGTTATTCAGGAAAGTATACAGAATCTGAAATGATAGACAAAATAAGCAATACCGGTGGAATGTATGATTATCTTGGAACCAAGGACATGATTGAAATTGAGGGAATGATCGAGTCAGGCCACAAGAAGGCAAGATTGGTAATGGATGCTTTTGTCTACCAGGTATCAAAGGAGATCTCAATGTATGGAGCTACCCTCTCAGGACAAGTGGATAGGATAATACTGACAGGAGGAATTGCCTACTCAAGTCACGTTGCAAGTGAAGTCTCCAAGATGGTTTCTTATCTTGCCCCAGTTGAGATAATTCCTGGAGAGATGGAAATGGAAGCTTTGGCACTGGGTGCAATCAGATATTTTACAGGTCAGGAGACACCAAAGGAGTATGTATAAAGGAGGGTGTAAATGATAAAAGATTTTAAGGAACTGATTGAAAGGGCCAGTAGGCAGGACAGGGTGACCATTGCAGTAGCGGGAGCACAGGATGCAGAGGTTATAGAGGCTGTCAGCATGGCTGAAAACTTGGGTCTGGTGGAGCCCATACTTGTAGGTAATAAAGGCGAGATTGAAAAGATAGCCAATGGAATGGGACTTTCAAACTATAGGGTTATCCATGGAGAAACCCCTGAGGAGTCTTCCTCAGAAGCCGTAAATTTAGTTAGGTCTGGTGAGGCCAAGGTACTTATGAAGGGATTCGTCAATACAAGCATCTATCTCAGGGCGATTCTTGACAAGGCCAATGGCCTTAGAACTGGCAGACTCTTGTCACTCCTGGCTGCCTATGAGATTCCACAATATCATAAATTGCTTTACTGCACGGACAGTGGAGTGAACCCAAGCCCTGATCTTGAGCAGAAAAAGGTTATTCTACAGAACTCCCTAATGGCACTTCAGGGCTTTGGGATGGAGATGCCAAAGGTTGCAGCACTTGCAGCCAATGAAAATGTGGACCAGAAAATCCAGTCCACAGTGGATGCGGACGGTTTGGTTAACATGGCAAAGAGAAACGAAGTGGAAAGATGCATAATTGAAGGACCAATGGCATTTGACGTTGCCTTTGACCCTAAGGCTGCTGCCCACAAGGGGATTGACAGCAAGATCACTGGAGATGTCGACCTTCTGTTATTTCCAAACATGGAGACTGGAAATTCCCTGGGTAAGTCATGGCTTCTGTGGAATAATGCCAAATGGGCAGGTATAATCCTTGGGGCATCTGCACCTGTGGTTCTTGGGTCAAGATCAGATACAGCGGAAATAAAATTGAATTCAATAGCACTGGCGTGTTTAGCATCAAACATCAAAGAAAGGGGGAATTAAAAATGAATTATGCTAACAGAATGAATGATTTAAAACCATCTGACATTAGACCAGCTATTAAAAGTCAATAATAATTTAGAATTTATTTTGCCTTTGAGATTATAAAATTTATGCTAGAACCCGTCAAGGAGAAGGAGTCCTTGACAGAACCTATCACAAACTTTCAATTAAA
>Ga0334893_1000632_pt1 | contig 43380 bp, 34 predicted proteins | sample GraSluR3_MG_5_FD_207218 | JGI IMG/M metagenome (GOLD analysis project Ga0334893, IMG submission 207218) | Sludge microbial communities from methane-producing bioreactor in Wageningen University, Netherlands - Granular Sludge_09_05-R3 | ecosystem: Engineered > Bioreactor > Anaerobic >...
TCCATTCCCTTATATTATAACATAATACCTAATAATACTCAATCAAAACTTTATAAAAAACGAAAAAAAATAAGCCCTGTCAAGGCTTTCAGAACTTTCTTATTGATGAAACTGTCAAACTCCCGGATTATGACGAGGACGTCGATTTAGAAGAACTTGCTAAGCTGGAGTTGCTTTAAGAAATTTATAGTTAAATAAGAAATTATAAATGCCCCTTGGCGTTATTACCTTAATAGGTTGCGCGGAGGGGTTTTTTGCCCCTTATCACATTGGGCGGGTAGTGTTATAATAAAAAGATAATACAAATATTGGAGCTATTAAATGGAAAAACTGTCCGGTTACATAGAAAACGTAATATATCACAACGAACAGAATAATTTTACCGTAATGGAATTAGACTGTGGGGGCAACTTGGTAACGGTAACGGGAAGCTTCCCAACCCTTAATCCGGGTGAGTACATAACAGTGAAGGGTGCATGGAGCGAGCACCCCTCTTTTGGCGTGCAGCTTAAGGCCCATAGCTTTAAGGTGGAGATACCCGAGACTGTCGCCGGGATGGAAAAGTATCTTGCTTCAGGTCTCATAACAGGCATCGGAGAGAAAAAGGCCAGGCTGCTGGTGGAGCGGTTCAAGGAAGATGTACTGGATATAATAAGGTACAATCCGGACAGGCTGACTGAAGTGGAAGGGATAGGCAAAAAAACCGCCAGCATGATAAGTGAATCCTTCAACGAGCACAGGGAGGTAATGGACATCATAATGTTTCTTGGGGAGTACGGAATATCCTCTTCCATGGCGATGAGGGTGTACAAGGTTTATCGGGACAATACCATATCGGTTATAAAGGAAAACCCCTACAAGCTGATACGCGATGTCCCGGGAATCGGATTCAAGCTGGCAGATGAAATAGCAATGAGCATGGGCGTAGAGCAATTTTCCCCCTTTAGGGTGATGGCGGGCATCAAGCATATGCTTCAAAGCTGCTATAACGATGGGAACATGTATATGGAAGAAGAGGAGCTTGTCTTTAAATCCGCTTCTGTGTTGGACATTTCAGAAGATCTCGCCTATGACAATGTTGAAGATCTTGTCCTGCAAGGGGATATAAAACTTGAAACAATTGAGGACAAGAGAGTTTACTACACGATTCCCCTCTTTAAGGCGGAGGAAAGCGTGGCGGAAATGACTGTCAGGATTTCCAGACACAGATACGAAAATGAGATCATAAACGTAGATAATATAATATCCAGCTACGAGAGTCAAAACGACATAGAGCTTGATGAAGCGCAAAAAAATGCGGTTAAGGCCGCAGTTGAAAACGGCGTGGTCATAATAACAGGAGGGCCGGGCACAGGCAAGACAACGATAATAAAGTGCATACTTGAGATATTTCAGCATCTTGATTACGATATAGCCCTAGCAGCTCCCACCGGAAGAGCTGCTAAAAGGATGAGCGAGGCCACCGGATTTGAAGCTAAGACTATACACAGGATGCTGGAATTTGGATATTCTGAGAACGAAGCGGAACAGACCTTTGATAAAAACGAAGAAAATCCACTGGAATATGACGTTGTTATCGTAGATGAGGCATCGATGATAGACATACTTCTGATGAACCATCTTTTAAAGGCCATAAGCCTTGGCACAAGGCTTATTCTGGTAGGAGATATTAACCAGCTTCCGTCAGTAGGCCCGGGAAATGTTTTAAAGGACATAATAGACAGCGATCAGGTCAGCGTGGTTGTCCTCAACAAGATATTCAGGCAGGCCCAAGAGAGCATGATAGTAGTAAATGCCCATAAGATAAACAATGGGGAGATGCCCATGGTAAACGACAAGGAAAAAGACTTTTACTTTATCAACTGCAATACAGGGGAAAAGGTGCGAAAGACCATATTAGACATATGCACCCACAGGCTTAAAAATTACAACGGATACGATTTTTTTGAAGATATACAGGTGGTAACCCCAATGAAAAAAGGAGCCGCCGGCATCAATGAGCTGAATACGCTCTTGCAGCTTAACTTAAACCCACCCTCCCCGGACAAGGAGGAACGGACGTTCATGTCTACGGTATACAGGGAAGGGGATAAGGTGATGCAGATCAAGAACAATTACAATATAGAATGGCTTGATTTAAATACCCAAGAAGAGGGTCAAGGGGTTTTTAACGGTGATATCGGCATAATAAAAAAGATAAATCAACAAGGTAAAAATGCTACCGTAATCTTTGACGATGACAAACAGGTAATATATTCATTTGAACAAATGGACGAACTGATACTCTCTTATGCAATTACCGTTCATAAAAGCCAGGGAAGCGAGTTCAAGGTAGTGGTGATGCCCGTATTTCAAGGGCCGAGAATGCTTCTTAACAGAAATCTCCTTTATACAGCTATCACAAGGGGCAAGGAACTTGTTGTTCTGGTGGGACATAGAACCTACTTAAAGGCTATGATAGAAAACATAAACACTGTGATGAGAAAAACCGGGCTTCGGGACAGAATCAGAGCCCATGCCATTATGGAGGACTAAGATGTTAGATATCTTAAAGGAGGCTTTGTTTCTAGAAAACGGAAGATGCCCAGTGTGTAAGCGGGTACTTTTTTTCACAGAGGACCACCTTTGCAGCAAGTGCGTGAAAGGGTTGGAGGAAGTTGCAGGAAAGGTGCAGGGCGACGACTGGGAGAACACCTCGATTGAAAAGGTGTATGCTCCTTATCTATACGAAGGAAGCATAAAGGATATAGTGCACCTGATGAAATTCGGTAACAGACCCGGGCTTTGCGCCTTCATGGGAGAATTGGTAGGGGGGCATATCTCGGGGTTGGGGCGCCCGGATTTTGAAGTGATAATGCCTGTGCCCCTCCATGAAAACAGTCTGAAGGAAAGGGGCTATAATCAAAGCGAGATGATGGCAAAAGGGATATTTCAAAAGGTTTCGCAAATTTCGTCCCGTTCCCCTGAAGTGGATCTGAAGGCACTGGCAAAGGTAAAAGATACCCTCCACCAGAGAGATTTAAAGAAAAGCGAGAGGTTGGTAAATCTCAAAGACGCTTTTGAAGTAAAAAACCCCGAAGCAATTCGGGGTCGAAGGGTTCTTTTGGTTGATGATGTTTTTACCACCGGTGCGACGGTCCGTGCCTGTTCTAAAGAGCTTTTAAAGGCAGGGGCAGTCAAGGTGTCGGTGGGGGTGTTGGCTAGGGTAGAAAAATGAGATTAATCTTCACCGATTATCTTTACCTCGGGCTCAAGGATAACGTTAAAATTGTCCTTTACGGTTTTAATGATATGATCGATCAAATCCAGGATATCTTTGGCAGTAGCGCTGTTTATGTTCACTATGAAGCCGCAGTGCTTGGTGGAAACCTGAGCTCCGCCTATGGCGAAGCCTTTGAGTCCGCTGTCTTCTATGAGCTTGCCCGCATAGTGGCCGACAGGACGCTTGAAGGCGCTTCCCGCGCTGGGCAGCTCCAGGGGCTGCTTAGATTTTCGTTTTTCATCGAAATCTTCCATCTTTTCTTTGATTTTCTTTTTGTTTCCGCTTTCAAGTCGTATCTTAGCGGATAGAACCACTAGATTCCTTTTTTTCACGGCGCTGGTTCTGTATCCAAGCTCTAAATCTCCGTTTGCTAATTCTATGATGTTTCCGTCCATGTCCAGTCCTCTGATGCTTACTAGAACGTCTTTCATCTCCCCGTCATATGCCCCTGCGTTCATGGTGACGGCACCTCCGAGAGTGCCGGGGATTCCACTTGCAAACTCAAACCCGGAAAGTTCATTGTCCAGGGCGATTTTTGCCAGTCGAGACAAGAATACCCCGCTTTGACAGTCCAGGTCGTTGCCGATCAACGTGCATTTGCTGAAGTTCTTTCCCAGCTTTATAATGACGCCTCTGTAGCCCTTGTCCTTTACCAGTAGGTTGCTGCCATTGCCCATAATATAATAGGGCATATTGTTTTGCTTGCATATCTCTATGATGAGCTTGATTTCATCCTCGGTATCAGGAATCAGCAGATAGTCGGCACACCCTCCCGCTTTAAAGGAAGTATGATTTTTCATAGGTGCATCCGTCAAAATCTTTTCTGAATCCAGCACCTTTAAAAACTCAGTATATATATATTCATTGTTCATTAATTTTGTTCCTCCGAAACATATGTCTTAAAGGACATAAAGTCCAAACCTATTATACAAATTCTAGAGACATTAAGCAAGGAAGAATTAAGGATGCTTTATGTAAATGGATAAATGTATTATAATGATGAAAAGAAGGGTGGGACTGATCATGAAAATAAATGGTGACAACCATACACATACAGTATACAGCCATGGGAAAAATACCATCGAAGATAATGTGAAAAAAGCAGTGGAGCTTGGTCTTGAAAAGGTGGCCATCACCGATCATGGCAGCGGACATATATTCTACGGCGTGGACAAAAGAAACTGGCATAAGATGAGAGATGAAATAGATGTACTAAAGAAAAAATATCCCCAAGTGGAAATAGTGATGGGGGTTGAAGCCAATATAATAGGGTCTGACGGCAGCATAGATGTAGATGAAGAGCACCTGGAGCTTTTCGACGTTATAAATGCGGGTTTCCATTATGGCGTGAAGCCTAAAAGAGTAAGAGATTTTTTTAGTCTGTATCTTCTTAATTTCTTTGGGAAGATTTTGCCATTCTTAAAGAAAAGAGCCATGGATGCAAATACAAAGGCCCTTGTAAATGCAATGGAAAGAAACCATATTCATATGATAACCCATCCGGGGGCAAAAGTTCCTGTAGACATGGACAGGGTGGCAAAAAAAGCCCAGGATAAAAATGTGATCTTGGAAATAAACGCCCATCACTTGCATCTTGATTTAGATGACTTGAAAAAGGCGATGAAATACGATGTGAAGTTTGCAATCAACAGCGATGCCCACCAAAGCGTTCATGTAGGCATGGTTCATAAGGGGATGGAAATTGCCCAGGCAGCGGGGCTAAAAGCCCATAGAATAGTCAACGGAGAGGAAGATTAAAATGAGATTTGTAATTATAACCGGCTTGTCAGGTGCCGGAAAGAGCCATACTATAAGAGCCTTTGAAGACTGGGGATACTTTTGCGTGGATAACCTGCCCCCTAAGTTAATTCCCACATTTGCAGAGCTATGCAGCAGGTCGGATAACAACATCGAAAAGGTAGCCTTGGGAGTTGACAGTAGGGGCGGGGTTTTTTTCGACGATTTTGCAAATGTCATAGCAGATATGCACAATAGAAAGTTCAAGTTCGAAGTACTTTTTTTGGAAGCTTCCGACAATGTGCTAATAACCAGGTACAAAGAATCCAGAAGAAAGCACCCTTTAGCCACTGATTCCAGGATTTCCGTAGCGCTGAAGCTTGAGCGGGAAAAGCTGACTAAAATTAGGGAAAAGGCCGATCACATAATCGATACATCGAATTTAAGCGTTAAAGATTTGAAAGCAGAGCTTTCAAAAATCTATTTAAGCGACATGGAGGCTTCGGGACTCCTTGTAAACGTCCTTTCATTTGGGTTTAAGTATGGCATACCCCTGGATGCGGATCTCGTTTTTGATGTGAGGTTTCTTCCCAACCCTTTTTACGATGAAGAACTCAGAGGAAAGACAGGAAACGACAAAGAGGTTCAGGATTATGTCTTAAAATACAGCCAATCAAAAGAATTTATCGATAAGCTAATGGATATGCTGGAATTTTTGCTGCCTTATTATACTGAAGAAGGAAAGTCGCAGCTGGTAATTGCAATTGGGTGCACCGGAGGGCAGCACAGGTCTGTCACCATTGCAAATATAATCCACGGCAAACTGCAAGAGAACAGGCACTGGGCTGTCATAGACCACAGAGATGTAAAAAAGAGTCTGGGTGGACATCAACCATGAAAGACGTTAGAAAAAAACACAGCAAACGGGTAACGGTTATAGGCGGCGGCACAGGCAGCTCCGTTATTTTGCGGGGGCTAAAGAAATATACCGAAAACATCACGGCCATTGTGACGGTGGCAGATGATGGAGGAGGCTCAGGAGTGCTCAGGGAAGACCTTGGGATGCTTCCGCCTGGAGATATCAGAAGCTGCATACTGTCCTTGGCAGATGAGGAGGGCATAATGCAAAAATTGTTAAATTACAGATTCGAAGAAGGGCGTCTAAAAGGACAGAGCTTTGGCAATCTTTTTATAGCGGCGATGAACGGAATAAGCGGAAGTTTCATGGAGGCAATAAAGAATGTCAGCGACGTTATGGCAATAAAGGGAACCGTACTTCCGGTGAGCCTTGAAAGCGTGACGCTGTGCGCCGAGCTTGCTAACGGAGAGATAGTCAACGGAGAGTCTCAAATACCCCTTAAAGCTATGGAAAAGAAAAGCAAAATAAAAAGGGTCTCAATCAGCCCACATGAGATCAACCCGCTTCCGGAAGCCATCGAGGCAATAATAAATGCCCAGGCAGTTATAATAGGACCAGGGAGTCTTTACACCAGCATTATACCTAATCTTTTAGTGGAGGGAATAGAAGATGCGCTTAGGAGAACCAAAGCCAAAAGGTTCTATATACCCAATATAATGACTCAACCTGGAGAGACCGATGATTACGATGTGTTGGACCACGTTGAGGCTATAGAAGCACATCTGAAAAATCCTAAGGAGAGGATATTCGACTATGTGGTAATAAACAGGGGCAAGGAAATTGGAGAACCTCTTGATATATATAAATCAGGAGGCGCTGAAAGGGTCAGGTTCATAGAGGAGAAGTTTGAGGGAAAAAGCTACAAGCTGATAAAAGGAGATTATATAGACATCAAGCAAAATTACATTCGTCACGATGCGGATAAGATTGCTGAAGTCATTCTTGAAAGAGTATGATTTGGAGAGGATATTATGAGTTTTTCATCAAAAACAAAGAATGATCTGTGCAGGATAGAACATACAAATAACGAGACATCTGCTGCTGAGCTTTCAGCCATGATACATATGGGAGGGAGCCTTCGATTCGAAGGGCATAAGAGGATGACGTTTCAAATAAAAACCGAGAATCCGGCCATAGCAAGGTATGTTTTCAAGCTGATAAAGGCTTTGTACAAGGTGGAGGTGGAAGTCAGGACTGTAAAGAGCAAACAGTTTAAGAACCGAAACCAGTATATAGTAAAAGTTGTATCTGCCGAAGAATCCATGTCCATGCTGAAAGATTTGGGGATAATAAAAGATGTAGATGGATATACGACTTTGAGCTACGAAGTACCCGAGAGGTTTAAAAGAAATCGTGAGCCCTTGAAAGCTTACCTTAGAGGGGCTTTCCTGGGAGCAGGTTCAATATCTGATCCTGAGAAGGCATATCATATGGAATTTGTCACATCCAGCGAAGAGTTTGCCACGGAGCTTATGGTGCTCGTCAATTCCTTTGAACTTGGTTCGAAGATGATCCAAAGGAAAAACAGCTACGTAGTTTACCTGAAGGATTCGGAACAGATAGTGACGCTGCTAAGCGTGATAGGGGCTCACGGAGCTCTGCTGGATATAGAGAACATAAGAATCATGAAGGGCATGAGAAACAACGTTAACAGGATCGTAAACTGCGAAACAGCGAATCTTACAAAAACGGTGGAAGCTGCATGGAAACAGGTTGAAAGCATAGAAAAAATAAAAAGCAGGATAGGGCTTGAAAGGCTGCCCAATAATTTGCGGGAAATAGCAGAGCTTAGACTCAACAATAAAGAGGCTTCCCTGAAAGAACTAGGGGAGATGATGAATCCACCCATGGGTAAGTCCGGAGTTAACCACAGGCTTAAGAAAATTGAAGAAATAGCACAAGGGCTTTGATTTCTTGTGTGGAACACAAGCGTCCCGCTGGGTCAAAAAGTTGACACGGGGACGCTTTAGATTTATAATGTAGGAGTGAAAATGTATGCTTAGGCGCGTGGGAAAAAAACGATGAAATTCGCAGTCTTAACAGTCTTAAGATATTAATCCTCTTAGGAGTATGTGATATAATGAGGCTATAAGCGTTAAGGGAAGGATTAATCATATGGACAATTTTACTCATCTGCATCTGCATACGGAATACAGCCTGTTGGATGGTTTTTGCACAGTCAAGGATTTAGTGGCACGGGTCAAGGAAGCTGGCATGAACAGCATTGCCATAACCGACCACGGAGTAATGTTCGGAGCTGTGGATTTTTACAAGGAATGCATCAAAAATGACATCAAGCCGATAATAGGTTGTGAAGTATATATATCTCCAAGAAGCATGAAAAGCAAGGAATCCAAAGTGGATGCAAACCCTGCTCACTTGGTGTTGTTGGCAAAAGATCAGGCAGGATACAAAAATTTGATGAAGATAGTTTCGGCGGGCTTTGTTGACGGATTTTATTACAAGCCCAGGGTGGACAGAGATTTCTTAAAAGAACACTCTGCAGGGTTGGTTTGCCTCAGTGCATGTCTTGCCGGTGAAATCCCACGGCTCATAATGGGAGGTCAGTTTGAGCAAGCGCTTGAAGCTGCCCGAGAATATAAAAGCATATTCGGTGAGGATTATTACATTGAACTGCAGGACCACGGAATGGAAGAGCAAAAAAAGGTTAACAAGGGTCTGGTAGATTTGGCTGAAACCTTGAATATACAATTGGTTGCAACCAATGATGTGCATTATGTACATAAGGAGAACGCACGTAGTCATGATATACTGTTGTGTATACAGACTGCCACCAATATAGATGATGAGAACCGGATGCGATTTCCCAATGATGAATTCTACCTTAAGACCCAGGATGAAATGATGGAGCTTTTCAGCTACGTTCCCCAGGCTGTTGCAAACACGAACCTGATAGCTGAAAAATGCAATCTGGATTTTGATTTCAACAGCATTCATCTGCCGAGGTATCCGTTGCCCACAGACCTAGGACCTAAGGAATACTTGGAGAGCCTTTGCAGGCAAGGATTAAAGGATAAATATCCTAATATGACAAGTGAGCTTGAAAAAAGGCTTGAGTACGAGCTGGGCGTAATTGACGAGATGGGATACAACGATTATTTTTTAATCGTATGGGACTTTATTAAGTATGCCAAAGATAATGGAATAATGGTGGGGCCGGGAAGAGGAAGCGCTGCCGGCAGTCTTGTATCATATACTTTGGATATAACCACTGTCGACCCGATTAAATACAATCTTATATTCGAAAGGTTCCTAAACCCGGACAGGATATCAATGCCTGACATTGATATCGATTTTTGTTATGAAAACAGACAGCGAGTCATTGACTATGTAGTTGAAAAGTATGGTCATGACCATGTCGCACAAATAATAACATTCGGTACAATGGCGGCGAGAGCGGCAATTCGGGATGTAGGCCGATCAATGAATATGCCCTACAACAAAGTGGACAAAGTGGCAAAGCAAATACCCATGGAGATCGGAATGACAATAGAAAAGGCCCTTGAAACCAATCTCAAGCTCAAGCAGATGTGCGAGGAAGACGAGGAGACCAACACCCTAATCGAAATGAGCAGATCTCTTGAAGGCTTGTCAAGGCACGCCTCCACTCATGCAGCAGGTGTAGTGATATCTGACAAGCCGGTGGTGGAGCATGTACCACTTTACAGAAACAACGACAGCATAACCACTCAGTTCACAATGACTCTGCTAGAGGAGCTAGGACTTTTAAAGATGGATTTTTTGGGTCTCAGAACCCTTACAGTGATCAGGGATTCCGTAGACAACGTATTTTTAAGCCGAAAGGTAAAAGTCGACATTGACGATTTGGATTACGGCGAAAAAGAAGTCTACGACCTGATATCAAAAGGGGACACCCTTGGCGTGTTTCAACTGGAAAGCGCCGGGATGCAAAAATTTATGACGAATTTAAAGCCGGACTCTTTTGAAGACATAATAGCCGGGATATCCCTATACAGGCCAGGGCCTATGGATCAGATTCCCACTTACATCAGAAACAAAAAAAATCCAGACAGAATTACATATATTCATGAGATATTAAGACCAATACTCGACGTGACATATGGATGCATGGTTTACCAGGAGCAGGTAATGCAGATAGTAAGGGACGTGGCTGGGTATTCCATGGGCAGAAGCGATCTTGTTAGGCGGGCCATGTCTAAAAAGAAAATGGATGTAATGGAGGCTGAGAGAAAAGTTTTCATTTATGGAGAGCAGGATGAAGATGGAAATTGGATAGTTGAAGGTGCCCTTAAAAGAGGGGTTGAAGTGTCCCGTGCAAACAAGATTTACGACCAGATGATAGATTTTGCCAAATACGCCTTCAACAAGTCTCATGCGGCAGCTTATGCGGTGATAGCCTATCAGACTGCCTGGCTTAAAAAACATTATCCAGCTGAATTCATGGCTGCCCTTCTAACCAGTGTTAGGGGAAATGAGACAAAAGTAGCCCAGTACATTGCCAATGCAAGGAAGATGGGGATTGAAGTTCTACCTCCGGATGTGAACGAAAGCTATGAAAACTTTACAGTAGTATCCGGAAAAATAAGATTTGGACTGACAGCGGTGAAAAATGTGGGAGAAAATGCGGTAATGAGCATAATAGAAAAAAGAAGCTCAAAGCCATATTCCTCGTTTTCGGACTTTTGCACAAGGTCGGATTTCAAGGTTCTAAATAAAAGAGCATTTGAAAGCCTTATAAAGTGCGGAGCCTTTGATTCATTCGGTGTATACAGGTCTCGGCTGTTGGCTTCATACGAAAAAACCATAGACAATATACAAAGTGATAGAAAAAACAAGATAGACGGGCAGATTTCCCTTTTTCAGACTATGGAATCATTTGCTCAGACTGAAGAATGTTACCCGCAAATTGCCGAATTTGATGAAGGGTACAAATTGTCTCTGGAAAAGGAAATGCTGGGTTTATACATTACAGGGCATCCCTTGGAGCCTTATAGGAGCATACTGGAAGAAAAATGCAGCATTAACGGCAGCATAATAGAAAATCTAAATGAAATGATGGAACTTGGAATAAAAGACGGGCAAATGATCACTATTGGTGGTATAATAACTGGTAAAAAGATTTTAGTCACAAAAAACAGCAACACCATGTGCTTTATTACCTTGGAAGATTTGTACGGGGTCATTGAAGTCGTGGTTTTCCCGGGGGTGTTCGCTAAGTACGATCATATGCTGGAAACAGACAGCAAAGTCCTTATAAAAGGGAAGCTGAACATAAGCGAAGACCAGGCTTCTTCTGTAATCTGCGAAGAGATGACCGAACTTGAAAACTTTAGAAGAAAAAAAACGTTCCAGGCTGTTCAAATTTCAGTAGTAGACATGAAAGACAAGCGGATAGAGATGATCAAGGAAATACTGTCAAAGCATAAAGGGGACAAGCCTATTGTGCTTTACTCCATGCGAGAAGACAGAAAATATAAAGCAAGCAAGACACTTTGGGTCAGGGAGAGCAATGTCCTGATTGAAGAGCTGACCGGGCTGGTTGGATCAGACAATATTGAACTTATCAATTAATTTTTTTTCAAATCAAGGGAGGTAAATCATGAAAAGAATTGGAATACTCACAAGCGGCGGGGACGCACCTGGGATGAACGCCGCAATTCGTGCGGTAGTCAGAACAGCAGTTTACAACAAAGTCGAAGTTTTTGGAATTAAAAGAGGTTACGCAGGTTTGTTGGAAGGGGACATAGAGCCTTTAAACATCTATTCTGTAGCGGATATAATCCATCGGGGAGGTACGATTCTTAGATCATCAAGAAGCGAGTACTTCAAGACTGAGGCAGGACAAAAGAAGGCAGTCAAGACACTTAGCGATTTTAACATCGAAAGCCTCATCGTTATAGGTGGAGACGGTTCTTTCAAAGGAGCTAGAGCTCTTAGCAACAGAGGTGTGAACACCATATCGATCCCTGGAACTATAGATAACGACATCGGCTGCACGGATTATTCCATTGGATTTGACACGGCGCTTAACACCGCATTGGATGCAATCGGCAAAATCAGGGACACTACAAGTTCTCATAACAGGGTAAATGTAGTAGAGGTAATGGGCAGAGACTGCGGTGAGATCGCATTATTTGCAGGCCTTGCAGGTGGAGCCGAATCAATATTGGTTCCCGAGAAAGACTATGACCTTGATGAAATCAGCGACAAGCTTTTAAGAGGGAAAGACAGAGGCAAGCTTCACAGTATAATCGTGCTAGCTGAAGGCGTAGGTAATTTCGATGATTTCTGTCATAAAATAGAAGAGAAAACAGGAGTATCTACTAGGGGAACAAACCTTGGATACATACAAAGGGGAGGAAATCCCACAGCATTTGACAGGATTCTAGCCAGCAGGATGGGCTACATGGCTGTAAATCTACTGCTGGATAACAAGACGAACAGGGTAATCTGTATCAAAAACAATGTTTACACGGATTTGGACACAAATGAAGCGTTGGAAATCAAAAAGAATTTTGACGCAGAAGCTTACAAGATTGCAAATATCCTTTCAATCTGACTATAATTGATAAAATGATAAAAGCGCATAGAGCTACGAAAAAAACGGAGGTAGATGAATGAGAAAGACGAAAATAGTATGTACCCTTGGACCGGCAAGTGAATCGAAGGAGATGATCACAAAACTGGTTGAAACGGGAATGAATGTTTCCAGACTTAATTTTTCCCATGGAAGTTATCCGGAGCATAAAAATAAAATTGATTTGATTAAGGAAGTAAGAAAAGAGCTAAACACCCCTATCGCAATCTTGCTTGACACAAAAGGTCCTGAAATAAGGATCAAGCAATTTGCTCAAGGAAAGATCAACCTGGAAAAAGGGGATGACTTCATCCTTACTACCGAAGATGTTATTGGAGATCAGTCTAAAGTCGCTGTTACTTATCCTAACTTGTCCAATGAAGTGAAAGAGGGCAATGTGATTTTGGCAGATGATGGACTTATTCAGTTCAATGTAATTAAAGTTGAGGGATCAGATATTCACTGTAAGGTGGAAAACGGAGGAGAGTTGGGCAACAACAAGAGCCTTAACTTCCCGGATGTTAACATCCAGTTGCCTGCGATCACTCAAAAGGACATCGACGATATAGTGTTCGGCATCGGCGAGGATGTTGATATCATAGCAGCATCTTTTGTGAGGAAAAGAGAAGACGTGCTGTCCATAAGAAAAGTGCTGGAAGACAACGGCGGGGACCATATCCAGATAATATCAAAAATCGAAAACCGCGAGGGAGTCAACAATATCGACGATATTTTGGCTGTATCAGACGGAATAATGGTGGCCAGAGGAGACTTGGGAGTTGAAATTTCTCCTGAAGAGGTTCCGCTGGTTCAAAAGGATATAATAAAAAAATGCAACATGGCAGGAAAGCCGGTTATTACCGCGACGCAGATGCTAGATTCCATGATAAGAAATCCGAGACCTACAAGAGCAGAGGTTACAGACGTGGCCAACGCCGTATTTGATGGAACTGACGCTATAATGCTTTCAGGTGAAACCGCTGCAGGAAAGTATCCTCTAGATGCTGTTGCAACAATGAATAGGATTGCGCTTAAGACTGAGACGTCAGAAGAATACAAGAGATTGGTCACCCACAAGTTTACCGGTGAGATATCGGTAACGAATGTAGTAAGCCACTCCACCTGTGCAACAGCGGAGCAGCTTAAGGCATCTGCGATAATAACGGCAACTTCTTCAGGCCATACCGCAAGAATGGTGTCTAAATTCAGGCCGACTTCACCTATCATCGCAATTACCGATGATGAAAGAGTTCAAAGAAGGTTGGCGGTAGTGTGGGGAGTTCACTGTGTGGTAACTGAGTTCTTTGAAAACACGGATCTGTTATTTGACGAGTCTCTTCTGATAGCTGTGCAGGAAGGACTGTTGGAGTGTGGAGACTTGGTTGTTATAAGCGCTGGGGTACCTCTGGGAGTCAAAGGAACTACCAACTTAATGAAAGTTCAGACTATTGGCAATGTGCTTCTAAGGGGAAGCGGCATTGGGAAAAAAGCGGTAACTGCTAAGGCAAGGGTATTCAGGGGAGAAAACAATTCTTTTGAAGAAGGTGACATCGTCATTGCCGAAGGAATAGACGAGACTTTGATTCCATATGTAAAAGGCGCTTCCGGTATTGTTACTGAAGAGGCGGGATTTACGTCTCAGGGGGCAATAGCCGCTCTTCAGTTTAACATTCCAATAATATTGGGGGTTGAAGGGGCTGTTTCTCAAATCGAAGATGGAGGACTTATCACCATCGATCCTCAAGGAGGATATATCTACAAGGGCAGAGCGAGAGTTCTGTAGGCATAGTAAAAATTTAAAGCTCATCGAAACTTGATTTCGATGAGCTTTTTTAATCTGTGGATGTGGAATAGTCTATCATATAGACAGAGTAGCTTATTCTTCTGTTTTCAGAATTTTCTTCGCTTAATGTAAATACGGTAAAGTATACCGTTGTCTTGTATGGATGAAATACTATCCTGTCTCCCGTTATGTTCAAGTTTGATGCAAGCTGTGTCTGGCTGTTGCCATCCACGTCCATGAACCATAAATTTTGGCTGTTGGATGCAGAGTCGCTTTTTTCGCTGTATATTATCTTGTCTCCAGTGCGGTTGAATGAAAACAACCCTATATACCCTTCACGAAGGGTCGTGCGGGTATTGTCCAATATATCAAGACGCACAAGCTTTTGCGTGTCTTTTTCTCCTGCGGTAGAATACAGGAGAGAATTCTTCTGATTGGAAAGATCGAAGTGGTATACGTTTTTTTGTATCAATACCGGCTCCGGATTCTCCTTAGTGAGGTATACATAGTAAAGATCGTATGATCGGCTATCTTGGTTGTAAGCCATAAAGAATGCTATATCGTGTTTCTCCAAGAAGTCGATTCTTGCGATAGGCAGCCTCTTGGTCATCTTATAGGTATGGCTGGTGCCGTCAGGATTAAATAGAGTCCTTTGATGGTTTACCAGTTTTATTTCCCCCTGCTGGTTCCCGTAAATAACTAAATCGTCATTGATCATTGAAAAACCGGGAGAGATGCTTTCGCTTGATGAAGATATGTTCTTTGTTGTATCACCTTCAAGGTCGCTCCATAAAAGGCGAGCGGAAAACTCCTGGGTATTGCCTTCTTGATTAAACTCAAGATAATAGTATCCCTTGTTTTTAAAGTCGATCAAGCCGTTTGCCTGGTTTTTGCTGGAATACAACAACGGGTTTGGCTGGTTCGTTTGAAAGTCGTAAGTGCTCAAGTTGTAAAAAATTTCAGCAGGATCTCCGCTTTCGTTGGGTGGGGATTCTGTCTGGGTTCCTACCAGAAGGTAATCTCCATCCCGGGATATATCGTATATTATTCCATCAGTCAGCCTGCTGTTTATGCTGTCTATTGTAATGGAGCCGTTATTTGTAGTTTTATTTCGCGTATTATCTTCGGTCCTTTGAGAATTGCTTATTATAACTGGCTCGCCATTTCGGATGAAGAATGGAGCACAGCCGCTAAATACCAATGCTATTAAAACCGTAAAGAACAAAGTGAATGATTTTTTCATGTGAAGCGTCCTTTCCCAGGTTAAGTTCTTGCCTACCCATTGTATGCATTAAATATGTACAAAGCAACCCTCAAGGTGTAAATAATATGTAAAACCTAGTATGGAAGCCTGATTAGGATCATGGTACCCTCGCCGGGCTGGCTCTCAACGTATACGCTTCCACCATGCCTTTCGACTATGTCTTTGACGATTGCCAAGCCTAGACCACTACCGCCTTGTTCTCTGGACCGGTCTTCGTCCACTCTATAGAATGGATCAAATATCCTATCTTTTATATCAGGTGAAATTCCAGGACCAAAATCCCTAACCGAAATATCTACATGATCTTCATCGGAAGTGGCAAGGACTTTAATGATATCTCCGCTGTTGGAGTATTTGATGGCATTGTCCAAGATGTTTATCATAACCTGCTTCAACCTGTCATGGTCGCCTTTTATTGGAGGAAGTTCGGTATTGTTGTAAAAAATGTCGATGTTGAACTTACCGGATTTGATCTTCATCTGTCCAATGACGTCCGTTAAGAGAGCATTTAAATCCACAGCTGAAAAGACCATCTTGAAATGAGTGTTTTCATATTTTGACAGGTCCAGCAAATCGCTAACCAGTCTTAAAAGACGTTTTCCTTCCTCGTTTATGGTCTGGAGGCTCTTTTGTAGTAGTGCAGGGTTTTCAGTAGCTCTTCTTTGCAGCAAATCGCTGTAGCCGATAATCGTCGTAAGAGGCGTTCTGAGCTCGTGAGACACGCTGCTGATAAAGAGTCTTTGTTGGTTTTCCAGCTCAACTATCTTGGTTATGTCCCTAATCACAAGGAGTATGCCTATTACGTTTTCCGGACCTTTAATAAGGTTGGAATAAATATGCAGATTTTTATTATTGTAAGATATCTCCTTTGAAAAGTCTCGTTGTTCTCTGGCGACAAAATCTATGATATCACCGAATTCCTCTTTTTCCAGCAACATGTCCAGGTTCGCTTTTTCGGAGTAAAGGTTTAATATTTTTCTGGCCGTATCGTTTATTATGAAAGCTTTGTTGTCTAAATCAAGGGCGATTACGCCATCTTCTATTGAGCTTATTATTGAGGAAAGCTTCTGCTTTTCATTTTCTATTTGAGTTATCTTTTCTTTAATATGAAGGCTCATCTTGTTGAAATTCGTAGTGAGGTTTCCTATCTCATCATCAGCGTCATAATGCAAAAGCTCGTCGAAGTTGCCGGCTGATAGTTTTTTTGCGGAATTAACCAGTTCCTTTATAGGGCGAAAGATTGAGTTGGACAATACGTTGCTTACTATCAATACCACGATGAAACCTACGAATGAAGCGCCCATAAACAGCAAGATAATTTGCTGAACAATGTTGTCTATGAAAGACATAGACTGTATGAAGCTGAAAGCTCCGACTTTTTCGTTATCTATGAACAATGGCGTGGCATAATATATGCTGCTGGATCCGTCCACTCTCTTGTAAACAGACACAGACTTTCCGGAGTCAAGCTCCAAAGCTATTTCAATCTCCTCCAAATAGTCGATATCTTCTCGTGAATCGACGTTTGCGGAATCTGCCAAGAGATTTCCTTCAATATCGAAGAGCAGCACCCTGGTGTTGTTGATTCTAGACAAATCTTCAGAAAGCGCAAGGGCATTGCTTAAATAAGCTGCGATGTTTCCTCCCGGGCTTTCGAGAGCCCTTATTTCCTGGGAAATATAAAACTGGGAGTCTTCACCCATGGAGACCAACTGATTTTGCGTCGTATTGAATGAATAGTACATAAGTCCCTGGATTACAAAAATAGCCAAAAAGATCATCGTAAGGAATACGACGACCATGTTGGCTAATATAAATTTTGTTCGGAATGTAAGCTTCATCAAAATTTCCTCATTTTATATCCTACGCCAAATACTGTTTGGATGTAGTCGTGGGTTGAATGCTCTGCAATTTTCTTTCTGATTCGCTGAATGTGCATATCTACCGTTCTGGTATCTCCGAAATAATCATAGCCCCAAACCTTTTCCAGAAGAGATTCTCTTGAAAAGACCTGCTCGGGATTTGATATCAAAAGCATTAAAAGCTCGTATTCCTTGGGTGTCAGATGAATCTCCAAATCGTTAATGAGTACTTTCCGTTCATTGAGGATCAATATTATTTCGTTGTTAGTCAATATATCCTGATCCGGAAGGGAAGTTGATTTGGACCTTCTCAAAAGGGCCTTGACCCTTGCCAACAGCTCTCGGTTGTCAAAAGGCTTTGTCATATAGTCGTCTGCACCCAGCTCTAAACCCAAAACCCGGTCGATTACATCAGTTTTTGCGGTAAGCAGTATTATGGGGATGCTTTTTTCAATATTGATTTTCTTGCATACATCAAAACCGCTAACTTTCGGCAGCATAACGTCTAGAATGATTAAATCAGGGTTAAAGCTGTCGACTTTAGCCAGGGCCTCCTGCCCGTCGTAAGCGCTTTCCACTACATATCCTTCGAACTCAAGATCAAGCTTAATCAAATCGTTGATTGACTGTTCATCGTCCACTACAAGTATTCTTTCGTTCAAAATAACACCGCCTTAATTTCTATTGTTTACTATCATTATATATTATTTCATTTAAAAATCGAGAAAAAACAGATTAAAATAAAAAACAAAAAAAATTACCTAAAAGTATTGCATTGTGAGAAAACCTCTGTTATTATGAAAAAGAAGTCAAAACAACTTGTCACCGAAAAGGCAAACTTATCGAAAGATAAGGACGCAAAGCTAGATAGGGCCTAAACGAAAATCGTATGGTAGCCAGCTGTCGAAAGAGAAGTTTTTTATATGTAAAAAATTATTATAATAATAATACAGGGATGCGTAATGCATCCCCCTTTTTTGCGCGAAAAGCTGAGAAACAGCAAAAAAACAGATGTATCGAGCACAAAGCTTGCTTTAAATGCTGGATACATCTGTTTTTTTATTGGGCGAAGCCCGCGAGCTCGGACAGCGAAGCTGTACGAGATGCTGTTTCGCTGTATGCTAGGGAGAAATAAGTCCAAGAGCACAAAGCTTGCTTTAAATGCTGGATACATCTGTTTTTTTATTGGGCGAAGCCCGCGAGCTCGGACAGCGAAGCTGTACGAGCTGCTGTTTTAGGTGCCTTTGGCACCGTCTAAGCCGCTTAAGCGGCTGTTGGGCGGTAGGGAAGCAGTCGTTGAACAATCGTTTAGCCGCTGAAGCGACTGTTTATTGTCCGGCTCTGCCGCACGGGAAATGACTGCTATGCAGTCGAGAAATGAGACTCCGTCTCGTAAAAAGTTGTAAGATACGAGTTAGAAGTGTGAATGGAATTATGGTTAAGCGGTGGTGAGGCAATCGGGAAACGGTTGTCAAGCAATCGTATTGGTCCCTTTCCAACTTTCCAACTTTCCAACTTCATGCTTTCCACTTTAAACTTAAATCTTATAACTTGAATGGCATGGAAACCGGACCCTAAGAAAACTTTGTGTTCCCTCGTGGTAAAAAATATTTTCTTTCCCACTTTCTACTTTCTACCATACTTACGACTATTTCCTGTCCAAGCTTATTACAAAATAATCTTTTAAAGTGACCTTCATGTCTTTATAGATCTCGTATGTGCGCTTTAGTATATCATCTATTTTCTCGTTGCCTATTCCCATTGAATTATACATGGTCCTTATCCTGAAATCAAAAAGCTCTTCCTTCGGGATTTGAAGGTAACCTTCAATATGTTTTTTAGCGATGCCTATTCCTATTGATGTATTGGCTACCCAAATCAGTCGAATCTGGTCTTCGGTAATGGGCAGTTGATACTTGTCTACGTGCAGCCTGAAAAAATACTTAAATACCTTCATATCGTATTCAACACCCTCAAGACACATCTCATAGTAAAAGCGATTCATATTTTCATCTTTTTCAGCCAAGTCTGTAAATATGAGTATCTCAAGACATGTTCCTACCTGAAGATCGTATTCCCCGTAATTTTTTATCATGTAGTTTTCCACTGCGGTCTTTATATCTACGTAAAAGTTGCCATAAATGATCTCAGCAATTTTTTTCTTGGTCTTAAAATAATAATTTATAAGGCCAGGATTGCTATCCGCCTTTTCACATATGTCCTTGTAGGTCGTATTTTTGTAACCGTTAAGATAAAACAGTTCTTTGCAAGTCTCGATTATCTTATTTCTGGACTTTTCACCAGTTTTATAAACAGCCATAACATCACCCTGCCCTGTATTTGATTAATTAATAATTATACAGTATCAAAGCTTTAAATACAATGCCGGCACGGTTGTTTCCATAAAATGTGACATTTTATCAAGTGAATCTAAAGGTGACATTATCACAAGTTAACAACACATAAGAAAAAAGCATGTTTGACAGGGATGGAATCAATGTTATAATGTGTTTTGGCGATTTATGAAAGGAGAAGAAACAATGGATCAAAGAAGTGAATTTTCAAGCAAAATCGGATTCATCCTGGCAGCTGCAGGATCTGCCGTAGGGCTTGGAAACATATGGAGGTTTCCGTATTTGGCGGCAAAATACGGAGGAGGGCTTTTTGTACTTATATATATTTTCTTTATAACGACTTTCGGTTATGCTATCATGACATCTGAAATAGCTATTGGAAGGAAGACCAGGTTAAGTCCTATAGGGGCGTATGAAAGCTTGGATAAAAAGTATAAATTTCTAGGAGTCATAGCTGTTTTGGTTGCTGCTCTCATAGTTCCTTATTACAGCGTAATAGGAGGCTGGATAATAAAATACCTCGCGGTATTCTTGACGGGTGGATACATGATAGCTTCACAAGATGGTTTTTTCATGGACTTTATAACAAGTCCCCTGGAACCGGTTCTGTGGCAGGCGGCTTTTGTATTTATAGCAGCGGCTGTAGTTCTTAAGGGCATAAAGGACGGGATAGAAAAAGCCAATAGGATTTTGATGCCTGTACTTATAATCTTATCTTTGGGAATCGGAGTATATGCCATGACCCTGCCAGGTGCGGTGGAAGGGCTAAAATATTATGTGATTCCTGATTTTTCACGATTTTCAGTGGAAGGAGTTCTTGCTGCCTTGGGGCAGATGTTTTATTCCCTATCCCTGGCCATGGGAATAATGATTACTTACGGATCATATCTGAATAAAGGCGATGACATAAAAAAATCGGTAAAGCAGATTGAAATCTTCGACTCGGGAGTTGCAATCCTCGCAGGATTTATGATAGTCCCCGCGGTATTTGCATTTTCCGGGGGAAGCGAAGAGGCTTTAAGCGCTGGACCAGGGCTGATGTTCATTACGCTGCCAAAGGTCTTTGAGAGCATGGCGTTCAGTTCATTTATAGGCAGCACTTTTTTCTTGATGGTTTTGTTCGCGGCCATTACCAGCGGCATATCTTTAATGGAGGTAGTTGTTTCCACGATTTGTGACAAATACGAAATATCCAGAAACAAGTCTGTACTTCTTACTACTCTGTTCGTAATAGTAATGGGCATACCTTCTTCTCTTGGAAACGGGATATGGAGCGGCTTTACGCTGCTGGACTTGCCTATTTTAGATTTTTTTGATTTTGTCACAAATGCAGTATTGATGCCTATCGGAGCTCTTCTGATGTGCCTTTTTATAGGATACAGGTTGAAAGCGGATGTTATTTTAAATGAGATGCAGCTTGAATCGGATATGAAAAGCAGGAGGTTCTATACATTCATGATAAAATACGTGGCCCCTGTATTCATAGTAGCAGTTCTGTTAAGCTCAGTATTGTCTACGTTCGGTGTTATAACAATTTAATGTTTTATAAAAAGCAAGCACTCGAGCTTGCTTTTTATAAATTTAAAATAAACTATTCAGCTCAACAGATGATATCTATTAAGCTGATGAAGAGTGAAAATCAAATATAACTGATGAATTGTCGGGAACTATGTGCTGTTTGCAAAAAAATAATAAAAAATATCTATTGCTGCAAAAGCATCTCTGCTTAATGATAAAAAATTGTGGTATTATTGTATCAGAAGGGAGGCAGGACATGAATTATTATGACAAAAACAAAGCGGCATTAAAAAGATATCTGAAAAGTGGTGAAAAATTCACGGATGAAAAGTACCTGGGCTTGGAATTCGAACATATAATTACCGAAAAAGATTCCTTAAGAAGCATCTCTTATTACGGTAAGGACGGAATCGAAGAAATATTAAAGGATCTTGAAAATTTAGGATGGGAGACGGCAGGGGAAAATGGCAGAGTTCTGTCTGCCAAAAAAGGCAAGGAAACCATAACTTTGGAGCCAGGAGGCCAGTTTGAGCTTAGCACCGATAAGGCTGCCAATTTGGAAGATATTGAGACAAGCTATTCTGACTTCATTAAAGACATTTTGCCCATCCTTGAAAAAAGAGACCGGAAGATGCTAGCCATTGGATACCACCCGGTAAGCAAGATCGATGAAATTGACTACATACCTAAGGAGCGGTATGGCTACATGTCCGATTACCTTTCGAAAAAAGACATATGCGGAATAAATATGATGAAGGGAACTGCGTCCATACAAGCTACCATAGATTATTTTGATGAAGATGATTTCATCAAAAAATTCAGAGTCGCCAACTACCTTACTGTTCTTTTTTCGGTCCTCTTTGACAATTCTCCAATATTTGAAGGGGATTTGTGGAGAGGCAACTTGGCAAGAGTCCACATTTGGAATCATGTTGATACCGATCGAAGCAGGATCATGCCCGGGTCATTGGATAAACGCTTCGGGTATGAGGATTATGCAGCATATCTCCTTGAGAGGCCTCTTGTCATAAGTCTTTTGGATGGCGAGATGGTATATACTAAAGATAAACCTATGAAAGAGGTTTATCGGGATAAGGAAATGGACCAAGGGGAAGTGGAGCATGCGCTTTCTATGTTCTTTCCGGATGTTCGAGTTAAAAAATATATAGAGTTGAGAATGTGCGACAGCGTTCCCTATCCTCTTAACCTTTCGGTGGGAGCGTTGGTAAAGGGAATTTTTTATGATAAGGACAACCTGGATTTTTATTTTGAGAAATCCATGGAAGCTACAAACGAGTCAGTTCAAAACATTAAGGACGCAATAATCCGAAATGAAAAAATACCAAATGAGGTACTGGAGGATATCAAGATTCTCTTAGGGAAAGCCGAAAGAGGCTTGGTCGAAGATGAAAAAAAATATATTAAGGCCTTAGTAAGACTTTTTGAAGAAAGCGTCAATCTGGCCAGGCTGATAAAATCGGAGTATAAATCCAGGGGAAAAGAGGCTTTTGATAGGTTAAAAATGATTGATATTGCACAAAAAAACTCATATAATATAAATGACGAAAATTAATGCCTGAAAATTAAAAAACGTACGTCCAGATAATTTTCCACATTAAAAGCAGATGGACGGTTTTTTATTTATCGGGTAAAAAATGTTAGGGGGAAAGAAATGAAAAAGTTTAGTATTCTCTTTTTAGTTTTGATCATGGTTTCATCCCTGGTCCTTGGATGTTCTTCAGAAGGCGGTTCAGGTGGCGGCGATGAAGAGCAGGTCGTAGCAGGCTTTATTTATGTAGGACCTACCAATGATGGCGGGTACACTACGGCTCACGACAATGGAAGGCTCTATATGGAAGAGCAGCTAGGGGACAAAGTCAGAAGCATCTACAGGGAAAATGTTCCTGAAGATAGGGGCGAAGTAGTAAGGGTAATCAGAGAAATGGTGGACCAAGGAGCAAATATTATATTTGCAACCAGCTTTGGACATATGGACGGATTAATAGAAGCGGCAGCAGAATTCCCGGAGGTTAAGTTTGCCCATTGCAGTGGCTATCAAACTGCAGAAAATGCAACGAACTACTTTGGAAGAATGTACCAGGCTAGATACCTTTCGGGTATAGTCGCTGGCATGAAGACTGAAAGCAATAAAATCGCATATGTCGCGGCATTTCCAATTCCTGAAGTAATCAGGGGCATCAACGCATTTACTTTGGGAGCCAAGTCTGTAAATCCCGACGTTGAAGTACATGTAAGATGGACGAATACATGGTATGATCCGGCAAGTGAAAAGGCTGCTGCGGAAGCTCTTCTTGATGAAGGCTGCGATGTAACGGCTCAGCACCAGGATTCTACCGCTACGATGGTAGCAGCTGAAGAGGCAGGGGCTTTTTCAATTGGTTACAATGTAAGTTCTAAAGATGCTGTTCCTCAAGCATACATGACAGCGCCACTTTGGAACTGGGGAGAGTATTATTTGACTGCTGTTCAGCAGGTCATAGACGGAACTTGGACCAATGCTCCATACTGGGGCGGCATGGACGAGGGAGTTATTTTGTTGGACGAATTGACGGAGCTTGCGCCACAGGAAGCTGCAGAAATAGTGGCTGAAATGGAAGCAAAAATAAAATCAGGTGAATTTGACGTTTTTGACGGACCTGTTTACAATCAAGCGGGAGAAGAGGTCGTAAAAGAAGGCGATTCAATGACTGACGCTGAGATGCTTGGATTTGACTGGTTTGTGCAAGGTGTTGTGGGTAACATACCAGCAGGAAATTAAAGACTAAGAAATCACAAAGGGGCAAGGTCAAACTTGTCCCTTTGTTTAACAAAGGTGGTATAAATGAGCGAGATATTGGTAGGGATGAAAGAAATATCAAAAACGTTTGGCAAGGTCAAGGCTCTTGACGGTGTGGATCTGACCCTGAGAAGAGGAGAAGTACACTCTCTTTTAGGAGAAAACGGAGCGGGAAAAAGCTCTCTGATGAACATATTGGCTGGGATTTACACTCCCGATGAAGGGAAAATATCCATCAAAGGCAAGGATGTTTGGTTAAACTCCCCCAAAGATGCTATAAATCTAGGGGTAGGAATGATACATCAGCATTTTAAGCTGGTTGAAGTAATGACAGCAAAGGAAAATATAATTGCGGGCTACGAAAAGAGCTTTTTTGTAAAAGGTGCAGAGCTTAGCAAAAAAATAAGAGAGATATCCGTAAAATACGGACTTGAGATAGATCCGGACAAAAAAATATACGACATGTCAGTAGCGGAGAAACAAAGAGTTGAAATACTCAAGGTGCTCTATAGAGGAGCGGATGTTTTGATCTTGGATGAACCTACAGCTGTGCTTACTCCCCAAGAGACGGAGAAGCTGTTTGATATTATCAGAAACATGACAAAGCTGGGCTGTGCTGTGGTTATAATCACACATAAGCTTAATGAAGTCATGGAAATCAGCGATGTCATAACAGTTCTTCGAAAAGGACGGGATATAGGGACTGTTGACAAGGATAAGACGGATACCATGGAATTGACAAAAATGATGGTAGGCAAAGCTGTGGATTTATCAATAGAGAGACCCCCCAGAGGAACTCAAAGAGAAGTTTTGAAGGTAGCAAACTTGACAGCGCTGAAAAGCGACAAGACGGAGGCTTTAAAAAATTTGAATTTCAGTATGTTCACAGGGGAGATATTGGGTGTCGCAGGAATCGCCGGAAGCGGACAGAAAGAACTTTGCGAAACACTTGCAGGACTTTACCCTGTAACTAATGGAGATATCATATACGAAGGAGAAAGTCTTCTTGGGAAGAACCCTAGAGAAATAATAAGAATGGGCATAAGCATGAGTTTTGTTCCTGAAGACCGGTTGGGCATGGGGCTGGTGGCATCCATGAACATAGTGGACAACATCCTTCTTAAAGAATATCAAAAACAGGAAGGCCTCATTATTACCAGGAAGCCTTCCAGGGAAAAAGCACAAAAGATAGTGGAGAAGCTTAATATATCCACCCCGAGCACAGACGCGCACCCTGTACGACTTTTGTCAGGGGGAAATATCCAAAAGGTTTTATTGGGACGTGAGATAGAATCTGACCCACACGTGATAATCACTGCATATCCGACGAGAGGGCTTGATATAGGCTCTTCCTATTTGATATATGATCTTCTGAATCAACAGAAAATGAAGGACACGGCGGTATTGTACGTAGGCGAGGACCTGGATGTGCTATTAGAGCTTTGCGACAGGATTTTGGTAATGTGCAACGGAGAAATCACCGGGATAGTGGATGCAAAAGAAGCAGACAGGGAAAAAATAGGCTTGATGATGTCCGGTGCTCATAAAGAGGAGGTGATCTGATGAGGATAGCAAAAAGAAGCGAATTGAACAAGAATCAGATCGCCTTGGTGAGACTCGGAGCTGTTTTCGGAGCATTGGTGTTCGGAGGGCTATTCTTGGTGGTTTTAGGAGAAAATCCTTTAAGGATATATGTATCCATGGTACAAGGAGGCTTGGGGTCGTTTTTTAGATTTAGAGAAACCGTAAATATAGCTATTCCGCTGCTTATTACCTCTCTGGGAGTAATGATAGCATTTAAAATGCGATTTTGGAATATTGGGGCCGAAGGCCAAATATTCATGGGAGGATTTGCAGCAGCATATTTGGCGTTGAATTTTTCCCACCTTCCTAAGCCCGTTTTATTGACATTGATGGCTGGAGCGGCGATGACCATGGGAGGCGTCTGGTTGATTGTACCCGCATGGTTCAAGGCTAAATTTGGGACGAATGAAACATTGTTTACGCTGATGCTCAACTATATAGCGTTGAGATGGGTAACCTACCTCCAATATAGCCTGTGGAAGGATCCTAGTGCCATGGGATTTCCCAAGATAGCAAGTTTTGAACAAAGCGCTCTGCTGCCTAAAATCTTTGACATACATGTGGGCTGGATAGTCGCTTTGGTACTCATATATTTGATTCATATGTACCTTAACCATACGAAAACCGGATATGAAATTGCGGTAATCGGCGAGAGTGAAGATACGGCTAGGTATGCGGGCATAGATATAAAGAGGGTCATCTTGAAAACCATGTTTTTGAGTGGTGCCGTATCTGGGCTTGTTGGCATGATACAGGCATCCGGAATAAGCGGAACCTTATCAGTAGATCTAACCGGAGGAGTTGGCTTTACGGCTATAATAACGGCATGGCTGTCGGGACTAAATCCTATCATGGTGGGGGTGGTGTCATTTCTCTTCGCTATGCTCCGTCAGGGGGGGTCGTTCATACAGACTGCGTATCAAATACCAGCATCTGCAGCAGAGATACTGCAGGCGCTGATTTTGTTCTTTGTTTTGGCAAGCGAGTTTTTTCTAAGATATAAAGTTGTGAGGGTTAAAAAGGCGGGAGGAGATTTGAAATGAATGTGATATCTTTTTTAAGTGCCGTTGTTCAGGCAGGAACCCCGCTTTTGTTTGCCACTGTAGGTGAGATATTCAGTCAAAAGGTAGGCAATTTGAATCTAGGGCTCGAAGGTATGATGCTGATGGGAGCGGTGACGGGGTTTGCCGTAGGATATGGGACGGCAAATCCGTTTTTAGCATTGATGGGAGCTGCTCTTGCAGGTATGGTGGGAGCCTTGGTGTACGCATTTATAACTGTCACATTAAAGGGAAATCAAGAGGTAACCGGACTGACTCTTACTATATTTGGCACAGGATATGCCAGCTTTGTAGGGAGCAGCTATGTTGGTTACAAATTGCCTGAAAGCGTGACCAGTGTATTTGCAAAAGTTTCATTTCCGATTTTAAGTGAGATACCGGTATTGGGAGAGATCTTCTTCGAGCAGAGCCCATTGGTGTACTTGTCTTATCTAAGCGTTCTGATTTTGGGCATTTTGTTATATAAGACAAAATACGGACTTAACCTTAAGATGGTAGGGGAGAATCCAGCGGCAGCTGATGCCAGCGGCATAGGGGTTAGCAGATACAAGTATTTCTACATCACTTTGGGAGGAGCCATGTCGGGAATCGGCGGAGCATTTTTATCCCTGGCCTACATACCTGTATGGCAGGAAAACATCACTGCAGGAAAGGGCTGGATTGCGGTGGCATTGGTCATATTTGCTGTGTGGAACCCTTACCGCGCGGTTGCAGGGGCTTACTTTTTCGGAGGTCTTGATATAATTGGATTTAGGCTTCAAAAGTTTGCCTTGCCAGTTCCGATCTATATAATAAACATGCTGCCATATGTTGCGACGATACTGGTTCTTGTGCTCATGTCCATGAAGAAAAGCAAGGAAAACAAGGCACCTTCATCGATAGGCCGAGCATATTTTAGAGAAGAAAGATAAAAATGCGAGCTTGAGATTTTACCTTAAGCTTATACATGTGATATAATATTTATTAAAACATTTGTCAGGAGGAGTCGCGTATGGAAGGTATTAAAGTCGAACTGCACAGGGATTATCGCTATACGATTGATGTGGAAAATGGAGTTTTAGAGGAGTTGGAGAAATATAACGATACATTTTTCAGGTACGAGAAAGCAGTGATAATTACCGATGCCAATGTAGCTCCCCTGTATTTGAAGCATATAGCTAAGCAGATATCCCAGGCAGGATGCAAAGTTCATGAACTGGTCATTGCCCCGGGTGAACATAGCAAGAGCTTGGCGAAGGCAGAAGAGATTTACCATCACTTTTCCGAGTACAATATGACCCGATCTGACTTGGTGGTGGCTTTGGGAGGAGGCGTCGTAGGAGATTTGGCAGGATTTTGCGCATCTACATATTTAAGAGGCATAGATTTTATTCAAGTGCCTACAACGCTGTTGGCTCAAGTGGATAGCAGCGTAGGCGGTAAAGTGGGAGTAAATCTCAGCAAGGGAAAGAATCTCGTGGGAAGCTTCTATCAGCCGCAAGCGGTCATCGTAGACCCAAACGTAATCAAGACGCTCCCAAAGAGGAACATTAGCGAGGGCATGGCAGAGGTAATCAAATACGGATGTATTTACGACAAGGATCTTTTTAACCGGCTGTATTACGATCGGGAAAATGAGATAAAAAATGGTCTTGCTGAAATAATACATAGATGCTGCGTGATCAAAAAAGAAGTTACGGAAGAAGACGAGCGTGAAGGTGGTCTGAGAAAGATACTTAATTTTGGACATACCATCGGACATGTCTTGGAGGCGTACTTCAACTACCAGAAATTCTCCCATGGAGAAGCTGTTGCCATCGGCATGTATCATATCACCGTTAAAAGTGAGAAGAAAGGCATAACAAAAAAAGGCACTGCCGACAAGATAAAAAGCATCTTGGAGAAAAACGATCTGCCTTATACTATGCCGTATCTTGAGCAGGACAAGGTTGAGGAGATACTCTTCAGGGATAAAAAGTTCAGTGGAGACAAAATAACTCTAGTGATGCTGAAGGAATTAGGCGAAGCCGTGTTGGTGAAAATGGATAGAAACCAGCTTATCGAGTTTATCATATAAAGGAGAATACCATATGAAGATTGTTGAAATAACACCATCTACCTTAAGAGGTACCGTAAACATACCACCTTCAAAGAGCATGAGCCATAGAAGCATTTTCTGTGCAGCTTTGAGCGGAGGGATAAGCAACATTAAAAATGTTTTGTTGTCAGAGGATATAAAAGCTACGTGCGAAGCTATGGAATCTTTGGGTGCAAAGATTAAATACAAGGTAGTGGATGAAAAAAAAGAAATCTACAATTTGAGGATTCAAGGTACGGGCAGGATGAAGCTGAAAAACGACAAAATAGACTGCGGCGAATCCGGTTCTACGATCAGGTTCATAATCCCTTTGTTGGCGTTGCTGGATGAAACAGTAACGGTGACTGGAAGAGGAAGGCTCATAAGCAGACCTCTAGATGCATATTACGACATTTTCGACCAAAAGAAGGTTTATTACACCAATAAGTACGGGGAACTGCCGCTTACGATTAAAGGATCTCTAAGTTCGGGAGAGTACAGCATGGAAGGGGATGTGAGCTCTCAGTTCATTACAGGACTGTTATTTGCCCTTCCGCTTTTAAAGGGAGATTCCAAGCTTGTGATAACTACTGAACTTGAGTCCAAGCCGTATGTGGATATGACTATAGAGATGCTAAACCGATTTGGAATCGATATAATAAACAAGGATTATAAGGAATTTATCATCAAGGGTTCCCAGGAATATACAAGCGCCGACTACAGCGTTGAGGGAGATTTTTCTCAAGCCGCATTTTGGCTTACGGCTGGGATTCTCGGGGGAGAGATTTATAGCAACGATTTGAAGTTCAGCTCTTTGCAGGGTGACAAGGTGATAGTAGATATAATAAAAAAAATGGGCGGGAACATCGAGAAGCTGATCCTGGGCTACAAGACATCCAGAAGTGACACAAACGGTACTACAGTGGATGCTTCCCAATGCCCCGACTTGGTTCCCATTGTAAGCGTGCTGGCAGCTTTGAGCAGCGGGATGACAGAGGTTGTAAACGCCAAAAGGCTTAGGATCAAGGAATCGGACAGGTTGGACGCGATAACCCAGGTGCTTTCTACTTTAGGGGCGGATATAGCCCAATATACCGATGGTCTTGTCATCAAGGGAAGAGGCAAGCTCAAGGGCGGAGAAGTGGACAGTTTCAATGATCACAGGATAGCGATGGCTGCCGCCGTAGCTTCGATAAAATGCGAAGAAAAAGTAGTCATCAGAAATGCGCAAAGCGTCAACAAATCTTATCCGAAATTCTGGGAGGATTTTGTCAGCTTAGGAGGGGTAATAAATGAGCTCGAACTGGGGGAATAAAGTCAAGTTTTCCCTGTTTGGTGAATCTCACGGAGCAGCCATAGGGGGCGTTATAGACGGATTGCCACCAGGGATAGAGTTGGACATTGACTTTATCAAAAAAGAAATGGACAGAAGAAAGCCGGGAGCGGATCCATATAGTACAAAACGAAAGGAAGACGATTCCTTTGAAATACTAAGCGGATTTTTCAACGGCTATACCACCGGAACTCCTTTGGCGTTTATAATAAGGAACCAGGACAACAGATCCAAAGACTATTCCAAGCTTAAGGATATAATGCGTCCGGGACACGCAGACCACACCGGAAGCATCAGATATAAGGGTTTTAACGACTACAGGGGAGGCGGGCACTTTTCCGGAAGAATTACTGCTCCTTTGGTATTCTACGGAGCAGTTGCAAAGCAGATACTCTACGACAATTACGACATAAGAATCTTGTCGAGAATCAAGAGGATTTCGGATGTAGAGGATAAAGAGCTGGATCATATCAACGCTGACGCAGATGATCTTTCAGGGGTCCTATCCAACAAGAAGATACCGGTATTGGATGCAGATAAGGGCAGGAAGATGGAAGAGGCGATAGAAAACGCCAAGAACTGTTTGGATTCGGTGGGGGGGATAATTGAATGCATGGCATTTAACGTGCCGGCAGGGCATGGAATGCCCTTTTTCGAATCTTTAGAAAGCAAGATTGCCCATCTCGTGTTTTCTGTTCCTGCAACAAAGGGGCTTGAGTTCGGCAAAGGATTTGAAATCTCTAAAATGAAGGGATCAAAGGCCAATGACAGCTTTTTTTATGATGAAGACAACCGCATTAAAGCTAGAAGCAACAACAACGGTGGAATCCTTGGAGGAATCACCAACGGCCTGCCGGTAGTTTTTTCCACGGCCATAAAGCCCACGGCCTCTATTTCAATAGAGCAGAATACCATTGATATAAAAAATAAGCAAAACGCAAAGCTTGCGGTTACTGGAAGGCACGATCCGTGCATAGTTCCTAGAGCACTTCCGGTCATTGAAAGCTGCATGTCCATAGCTCTTTTGGAATTATTGCTAGTGTAGGAGGAGAAAATGTATAGCATCGAAGAATTGAGAAATAAAATAGATATAATCGACGACAAGATTTTGGATCTTTTTTTGGAAAGAATGGTGGTTGCAAGATCCATAGCCACCTATAAGATCGAAAACGATATGAAGATATTTGACGAAAACAGGGAGAAAGAAGTCCTTGAAAAAAACCTTGAAAAGATAAGGCTTGAAGAGTATAAAAAGTACACAGAAAAGTTCTTGAATAATCTTATGGATATAAGCAAAGATCTTCAAAAGGATATAATAGACGGAGTGATGAAATGAATTACCTGCCGATCACTGGAATAATCTTTATATTTGGATTTGTATTTGTCAAGAGACTCTCGCATATGATCTATTACAGCAACAGGTATACCAAGGCTCTAGATCAAAAGTTTAATTACGATGAGGTGGTAGTAGACAAGGAAATAAAGATGGAGATAGATGAGAAAGCAGATGATGAGGAAAGGTAAAATCTAAGATTGAACTTTTTTTAAGACATAAATTCTGTTAGAATGATAAAAATACCTTAAAGGAGGGTGAAACATGAATAAGTTTAAAAAAGTGCTGATAGCCAACAGAGGCGAAATAGCAATCAGAATAATACGTGCATGCCAGGAACTTGGAATATCCACTGTTGCAATATACGCTGAAGAAGATAAACTGTCTTTGTTCAGAAGGAAGGCCGATGAAGCATATTTAATCGAAGATCACAGGGGGCCGGTAGATGCTTATCTGAATATGGATAAGATAATCAATCTTGCAAAGAAGAAGAACGTAGATGCCATACACCCGGGTTACGGATTTTTATCTGAGAACCCTGAATTTGCCAGAAAGTGCGAGTCCGAGGGCATAGTATTTATCGGACCAAACCATATAATGATGAAGCAGCTAGGAGACAAGATACAGTCTAAGATCCAGGCGAATAAAGTGGGAGTTCCCACGATCCCCGGCGTTGAGAAGCCTATTGAAAATGACGAAGAGGCTGTGGAATTCGCTAGAATTGCCGGTTATCCCATTATGCTCAAGGCAGCTGCGGGTGGTGGAGGCCGCGGGATGAGGATTGTAAAAGATGAAAAGAATCTATTGAGGGAATTTCACTCTGCGAGAAGCGAAGCTTACAAAGCTTTCGGCAGTGGCGAGATATTCATTGAAAAATATATCGAAAATCCAAGACATATAGAAGTTCAAATTCTTGGAGACAATTATGGTGACATAGTCCATTTGTTCGAAAGGGATTGTTCCATACAAAGAAGGCATCAAAAGATAATTGAGTTCACTCCCTCTCAGAATATCACCGACGAACAAAGACAAAAAATTTGCGAAGATGCAATAAAGCTGGCCAAATCCGTCAATTACAGAAATGCGGGAACGGTAGAGTTTTTAGTGGACAATAGCGGAGAACATTACTTCATTGAAATGAACCCGAGAATTCAGGTGGAGCATACTGTTACGGAGCTGGTAACGGGAATCGATATAGTGCAGATGCAGATATTGATAGCCCAAGGACATTCTTTAATATCCGAGGCTGTCAATATTCCGGATCAGGACAGCATAACCATGCGGGGATCTGCCATTCAGTGTAGAATAACAACAGAGGACCCTCAGAACAACTTCATGCCAGATACAGGAAAGCTGGAAGTTTACAGAACCGGTTCCGGAAACGGAGTAAGGCTTGATGCGGGGAACGGTTTTACGGGAGCGATAATTTCTCCATATTACGACAGCCTGCTTGTTAAGACTACAACCTACGGCAGAAATTTTGAAGATGCCAGAAGAAAGGCTGTCAGAGCGGTAAAAGAACATGAAATCGAGGGAGTCAAGACGAACATGGACTTCATCATAAACGTTCTCGAGCACCAGGATTTCATCGAGGGAAAATGTGATACCAAGTTTATTGACACTCATCCCGAGCTTTTCAAGCTTGAAACCACTTCTTCCCATGATGAAGTGAGGCTGCTTAAGTTCCTTGGAGAAAAAATCGTCAACGAGACTTTCGGCAATAAAAGAGATTTCGACAAACCGATAATTCCAAGTTATGACCCAAGCGAAAGACTTTACGGCACTAAACAGATACTAGATGAAAAAGGACCTAAAGGATTAGTAGAATGGATCAACAAGCAAGAGAAGCTTCTTATAACCGACACAACCATGCGAGATGCCCATCAGTCGCTTCTTGCCACCAGGGTAAGGAGCAGGGACATGATAAAAATTGCCAAGGCTACGAGCCATTTGGCAAAAGATCTTTTCTCACTGGAGATGTGGGGTGGAGCTACCTTTGATGTCAGTTACAGATTCCTGAAGGAATCACCGTGGAAGAGGCTGACGGAGCTGAGGGAAAGAATTCCAAACGTGCTTTTCCAAATGCTTCTTAGAGGCTCTAATGCCGTCGGATACAAGAATTATCCCGACAACTTGATCAGAGAATTTGTTAAGGAAGCTGCCCAAAGCGGCATAGATGTATTCAGGATATTTGATTCCCTTAACTGGCTTGAAGCTATGGAAGTATCCGTAGACGAAGTCCTTAAGCAGGGCAAAGTAGCGGAAGTGAGCATTTGCTATACAGGAGATATCCTTGATAAGTCCAGAACAAAGTACGATCTTGAGTACTACGTGCGAAAGGCGAAAGAAGCAGAGGCCATGGGGGCACATATTCTTGGAATTAAAGACATGGCTGCCCTTTTAAAGCCTGCCGCCGCATACGAACTTGTGAGCACTTTGAAGAAGGAGATAAAGATACCTATTCATCTGCATACTCATGATACGTCAGGCAACGGCGTAGCTACGCTTCTAATGGCTTCCATGGCAGGCGTTGACATAGTCGACACGGCGATAAATGGAATGAGCGGTCTTACCAGCCATCCTGCCCTTAATTCCATCGTAGCGGCTGTTGAGAACACAAAACGCCATACAGGAATGAGCCTGGATGACCTTCAGCAGATAAGCGACTACTGGACGACGGTAAGGGATGTTTATTACGAGTTCGAGTCCGGGCTGAAATCAGGTACCACGGAGATATACAAGTACGAAATTCCGGGAGGTCAGTACTCTAACATAAAAGCTCAGGTTGAAAGCTTTGGCCTTGGACATAAGTTCAAGGAAGTCAAGGAAAAATACATAGAGGCAAACGAGCTTTTCGGAGATATAGTAAAAGTTACTCCTTCTTCCAAGGTCGTTGGGGATATGGCTATATTCATGGTCCAAAACGAATTGGACAAGGAAAACATTTACGAAAAGGGCAAATCCATGTCTTATCCGGATTCTGTAGTGGATTTCTTTAGAGGGATGATCGGCCAGCCTGAAGGCGGTTTTAATGAAAGACTGCAAAAAATCGTCCTCAAGGGTGAAGCTCCTATCGATGTAAGACCTGGCACGCTTCTTCCTGATATCGACTTTGAAGAAATCAAAAAAGAATACAAGGAAAGCTTCAATATCGAAATAGACAAAAAAGATCAGCTAGCTGCGGCTTTGTATCCAAAAGTCTTCAGAGAGTATGTAGAGTATATGTGCGTGAACGACGAGTACATGAGGATGGAAAGCGACGTATTTTTCCATGCATTAAAGGTTGGAGAAGTATCTCAAATTGAGATGGCCTCAGGCAAGAGCTTCGTTGTAAAGCTTGTTGAACTGGGCAAGACCGATGAAAACGGAATGAGGACGGTTGTTTTTGAGGTGGATGGTTTTAGAAGAGAGATCCAGATTGAAGACAGAAAGTCATTCATCGCTCAGACGAGGGATTCTCACAAGCAAGTTGACAAGAACGATCCCTACCAGGTGGGCTCAAGCATACCTGGAACGGTAGTTAACGTTCTTGTAAAAGAAGGCGATGAGGTAAAAGAGAACCAGCCGCTTCTAATAATAGAAGCCATGAAGATGGAAACGGAGATAGTAAGCAATACCGACGGCGTGGTGGAAAAAATCTATGCAACCAAGGGTCAGTCGGTAAAATCCGGCGAGCTTGTAATTCAGCTTGCCTAGGTCACTTAAATGAAAAACGCACTTTAAGCCTGTTTGGGCAAACGGGCTTAAAGGTGCGTTTTTGTTTACAAAGGGTCACAAAATTATTTTGGCATTATGAGGTTTTGGTATTTATAAATGTGAACTTACGCCGATAAAATATATGTAAAAGAATCGAATATACCTGTAAAGAAATTGTAAAAGATTAGTGAAAATATGCTATAGTATCAGTAGAGGGAAAATTCCTAATAAATTATCTGATGCGGAGGAGTAATATGGAAATTCATGTAGCGAGACAACCTATTCTCAACAGGGCGAAGGAAACTTTTGCCTATGAGCTTTTTTACAGAAACAAGAACGAAAATAAATCCTCAGAGATCAATTAGGATTCAGCAACAGCTACGGTTGTGGCTAACTCGCTGCTGACGATAGGAATGGAAAGGCTCACTGACGGGAAAAAATGCTTTATAAAATTCACGGATATGCTCATCGGCTATAATCTGCCCACCCTTCTCGATCCTCGCACGGTGATCATAGAGCTTATGAGAGATGCCGTACAGGCTATAGACCTGGTTGAGGCGTGCAAGGCTCTTAAGGAAAAGGGGTATACCCTGGCGTTGGATGATTATTACATTTACCAAAAGGATTTTCCATCTGAATCTTTGGAATATCTTGACTATGTGAAGGTGGATTTTACAAAAAACAGTCCTCTTGAAAGAGATGACATAGCGAGATTGCTAAAAAGAAAAAACATTAAGCTAATTGCTGAAAGAGTGGAGACCAGTGAGGAGTTCTTAGAAGCCCTTGATATGGGATATGATTTTTTTCAGGGATATTTTTTTAAAGAGCCGGAAATAATATCACATAAGGACATACCCGCATCAAAGCTCAATGCTCTTCACATAATAAGCGAATTGAACCAAATGGAACCTAGCTTCGATATTATCGAAGACATAATAAAAAGAGATGTTTCCCTGTCCTACAAGCTTTTGAAGCTTATAAACTCGGCGGCGTTTCGAGTAAGCGCTACTGTGACTTCAATCAAGCAAGCCCTAGTCAGGTTGGGGTTCACAGAGATAAGAAAGTTCATGTACTTGGTATTGCTGTATGACATTTGCGAAGACAAGCCAGATGAACTGGTTAGAAACGCTTTGGTGAGGGCGAAGTTTGGGGATTATCTCAGCAGTAAATTTGTTGGAAAAGTCGAACTGGGAGAGATATACCTCATGGAGCTATTTTCATCTATTGATGCCATGTTAAACAGACCAATGAACGAAGTGATGGAGGAATTGCCCCTAAGTCAGCACGTTAAATCCGCTCTGAGAGGTGAAAAAAACATGTATCAGGATATTCATCAGCTGATTTCTTGTTATGAAAAAGGAAATTGGCAAAAATATTACGAATACCTGGACAAGTTAAAGATTAGCGATGAGGGAGTAGCGGAGTATTTTCTCTTGGCCCTTGATTGGACTAGAGAAATTTTTCAGGTTTGGAACAATTACAACATATAGATGAACTCCAAGGGGTAATGAGATGGATATTTATGTAGCCAGACAACCGATTTTTGATAGGAATCTTAAATTATTCGGCTATGAGCTATTATATAGGGACGGAGCGTCAAATTCCTTTGATTCAAGCATAGACGATGATACAGCTACCGCCAGAGTGCTGGTGAATAGTTTTTTTGATATTGGATTCAGTCAAATAACAGATTCCTCTGCTGCCTTTGTAAATTTTGGCACGGAGACATTGAAAAACGGAAGCATATTTTTTTTCAATAGCCAGGAGCTAATAATTGAGATTCTCGAAAATGTAGGGATAGATCAACAAATATTGGACATCTGTGTTTCGCTGAAAGAGAAAGGGTATAAAATAGCCATAGACGACGTGGCATACAGTGAAATGGAAAACTACCAAAAGTTGATGCCTTACGTAGATATCGTCAAAGTTGATTTTTTTAGAAATAATAATTATGAAAGAAAGAGAATCGTCGAGGTATATAAAAAAAGGGGCATCAAATTCCTGGCGGAGAAGGTTGAAAGCCGGGAAGAGTTCGACCAGGCCTTATGTGACGGCTATGATTACTTTCAAGGATATTTTTTCAGCAAGCCGTTGGTGGTCAAGGGCAAAAAAATCTCAAGTTACAAGATTAGATGTTTTGAGATTCTTAAAGAACTCCACGGGAAAGAACCGGACTATAAGAGGCTATCGGATCTGGTAGAGCAGGATGTCAACCTGGCTTACAAGTTTTTAAAAATCATGAATTCCCCTATGTTCTATCTGCGAAACAAGGTAACATCTATAAAACAGGCATTGGTATATTTGGGCATCAACGAAATCAGAAGGTTTATTTCAGTGCTCTTATTATACGACATAAAAGACGGAAAGCCGGAGGAACTTGTGAAAACAGCCCTAATAAGAGGCAAGATGTGCGAAATCATATCAGAAAAGACTAAAATGGCAAACAGAAAGTCAGAGATGTTTCTGATGGGGTTGTTTTCATTAATAGATGTACTGCTTGACAAAGAGATGAAAGATATCGTGGGAGAGCTTCCTTTAAGCGAAGATATTAAGTTGTGTTTATTGTCTGGGACTGAACAGTGTAAAAGCTATGACCTGTGCGCCACCCTAAATTTGGTTAAGGCTTATGAAAAAGGGGACTGGGAATCTTTAATAAGTCAACAGACGATATTGAAGCTAAGGGACAATGATGTAGCAGACAGTTATGTGGAGGCTATCAAGTGGGCTCATCAGGTCGCAGATATATATTAAAAAGTAAACAAAAGGTAAAAAAACATAACAAAATATTTTTATTAAACTTTAGACAAGTTTCATGATGTATAATATGCGGGATATATTAGCAAGTAAGGATGTGGAGCAAATTGACCCAGGTACAGGATTTTCTGATGGATTTGTCGGTATTGATAAAGCCGGCTAACGTCATCGACATTTTAATAGTTGCATTTGTAGTCTATAAGATAATAGGCTGGATAAGCGACACCCAGGCAGAACAAGTAGCCAAGGGCGTCGTGATATTACTTCTTTCTACTCAATTGAGCGAGTGGTTTGGTTTGCATACGGTAAATTTCTTGCTCAGAAACTTGATGACTGTAGGTTTTATAGCACTTATAATTGTTTTTCAGCCTGAACTTAGGAGGGCGCTCGAACACATCGGAAGGACAAGCTTCTTCAAGACGAAGTGGATGGAAAATGTAACTGAGACGAAAAAGACCATCGACGAGATAGTAGAAGCTTTGAAGATGATGTCTGATGAGAAGACGGGAGCTTTGATAGTACTTGAAAAAGATACCGGCCTGGAAGATATAATTTCTACTGGAACAAAGTTGGATGCGGCCATAAGCAGTGAAATTCTAATGAATATATTCACGCCGAACACACCTCTTCACGATGGGGCAGTGGTCATAAGAATCGCAGAAAACAAGCTGAAGGCGGCGTCTTGCCTCCTGCCCTTGACGGAAAACAAGAACGTAAGCAAAACCTTGGGGACTAGGCACAGGGCGGCAATGGGAATGTCGGAAAATTCTGATGCGATCATTCTTATAGTTTCAGAGGAATCCGGTGTCATTTCATATGCCAATACAGGAAAGCTCTACAGATATCTAGATGCAAATTCCCTTAAGGAATTTTTAATTGAAGAGTTCATATCGAGGGAAGAAAAGACCATCAAGATTAAATTCTGGGGGACGCAAAACGATGAAAAAACAAAACAAGACGAGTAGCAGGGCAAATGTAAAAATAGTTATCTCTCTCATAATAGCCATAGTGCTTTGGATATACGTAATAGGAGATCAGGATCCTAGGCTGAACCAAAGATACAACAACATTCCAGTGGAAATAAAGAACGAAGACGTCCTTAATGAAAAAGATTTGCTATTGATTAGTGAGACTGAATTTTCTGTTGACATAACTGTTAACGGCAGAACCAGTTCCTTGTATAACCTTCCTTGGAGGAATATCAGGGCTAGTGTAGATCTTGTGGATATTGAAGACAAAGGCAGCTATTCTCTCGCAGTTGAAATTGTTGGAATCCCGGAAGATATAGATCTTATAAGCGTCAGTCCTGCTCAGGTAGAAATTGAAGTGGATAGGCTCTCCAGTCAGACAAGGCAGATCAACATCGAATTCGTAGGCAGCCTGACGGAAGGAATAAGCCTTTTGGATTACTCTATAAATCCCCAAAATGCATTGGTGGAAGGCGGAGAAGAGCTTCTGGGAAGGATAAGGTCCGTAGGTGCAGCTCTTGACATAACAGGAGAGACAGATGAAACTACAAAGAGGGTAGAGCTTAAAGCATTTGATGCAGACGGAAACGAAATCTCCGGGGTGGATATAAGTCCTAGAGAAGCCAGCGTTTTGCTTAAAATAGGGAAAAATTCAACTGCAAACATTGTGGTACAGACCACGGGCGAGCCTGCAGAAGGATTTTCGATCAAAGAAATAACTGTGGACCCGGCAAAAATTGAGATAGGTTCCGACTCGGATTTGGATATCACGGAAATTAAAACTGAGCCCATAATGATAGACGGACTGGATACCGATGCACAGATCAGAGCAGAACTGATTTTTCCTCAAGGCGTGGAGCCTTCAACGGACATTTCTGAGGTGACGGTGAACATAGTGGTTGAAAGAATAGTTGAAGTTGAATTCGAAGTAGGATCCATAGGCATAGACAATCTTGGAGAAGGCCTAGTAGTCAAGGATGAATACCTTGATGAGAGGGTAGCAATAGTGGTATCCGGTGCCCAGAGCGTTCTTGAAGGACTAGAAGCTCGGAATTTGAGAGTGTTTGCAGATTTGGGAGGATACCAGCCGGGTCAATGGACAGTAGACCTTAAGATGGAGCCGATTGAGAAAGTAGCTCTTGTTAGCATACAGCCAAGCTCCATAGATTTAATAGTAGAAGAGGAATGAAAATGACCCATAAGTACATCGTTAAAAACGTAAAAATAAATCTTAAGGAACATCCCGAAGATCTCGAGAGTTTTTTGCCCAGTTTCTTGAGGATAAAGCCGAAACAGATCAAGGGGTGGAAAATTAAATCCAAATCTATAGATGCCAGAAAAAAAGACAAGGAGGGAATATACATAGTATATTCTTTTATCATTGAGGCAACAAGCAGGATAGAGATCGATAAAAGGGCAAAATACACTTTGGAAAAGTGGACTGTAGAAATTGCAAAAAACGGATCTTACACTGCTACGAAGAAGCCGGAAAAGCCTCCTATAGTAATCGGCTTTGGACCTGCCGGGATTTTTGCGGCATTGAAGCTTGCACAAGCAGGATTAGAGCCAATAGTATTTGAACGAGGAGAAAGACTTGAAAATCGGGTGGGAGATGTAAAGGAGTTTTGGGAAAAGGGACTGCTTAACGGAGAAAGCAACGTCCAGTTTGGAGAAGGGGGAGCCGGTACCTTTTCCGACGGCAAGTTAACCACCAGGACAAACAGCCCCATAAATGATGAAATATTAAGATGCTTCGTTAAGTTCGGAGCGCCTGAGGAGATATTGTATTTAAATAAGCCCCATATAGGCACTGACAAGCTTAGAAAAGTGATCGTTGGAATAAGGAAGCATATAGAGTCACTGGGTGGAAAAATCATGTTCAATTCCAAAGTTACAGATGTTATTGTAGTGGATGGCAAGGCGATTGGAGTGGAAGTGAACGAGGAGAAAAAGTATCAAAGCAATGATATAATAGTTGCTACAGGACACAGTGCTGAGGATATTTACAAGATGTTTATAGACAAAGGTATGTTCTTAGAACCTAAAGGCTTCGCAATAGGTCTTAGAATCGAGCATTTGCGGGAAATGATAGACAAAACCCAGTACGGCAAGTACCGAGATGATCCGATTCTAGGAGCCGCATCCTACCAGTTGGCCTATAGAGACATTTCCGGTAGGGGTGTATATTCTTTTTGCATGTGCCCCGGAGGAGAAGTCGTAGGAGCTTCCAGCGAAGTTGAAAGTATTGTTGTAAATGGGATGAGCTATCATGAGAGAAAGGGGAAAAACTCCAACAGTGCCATAATAGTGACGATAAATCCTAATGATTATGGAAACACCCCTGAGAAAGCCTTGGATTTTGCCGCGCATTGGGAAAAGAGGGCTTATATCGTCGGGGGTGGTAGTTACAAGGCTCCGATACAGACAGTAGGCGATTTCCTGCAAAGGAAAAAAAGTGTTTCGTTAGGAGAGGTAGAACCCACGTATCGTCCAGGGACTACTTTTTCAGATTTAGAGGAATGCCTTCCCGGATACGTAACGGACCCTATAAGGAATGCTTTGACGGATTTTAATAAAAAGATAGAAGGGTTCTCCCGTTGGGACAGCGTGCTTACAGGGGTGGAGACCAGGACTTCAGCTCCGGTAAGAGTTACCAGGAACAACCAAAGCAGAGAATCGATAAATATTTCAAATCTATATCCTACAGGTGAAGGTGCCGGATATGCCGGTGGGATAATAAGCGCTGCGGTTGATGGAATAAAGACTGCGGATGCAATAATCGAAAATTACAAGAAAAAGTAAAAGATATTTCCTTGAAACAGAAAATCCCATAGTATATAATAGGTAGAATAAATCAAAAGGCGGGATGTTATATGGATATAAAAATAATCAAAAATTCAACCCCCAAGGCTAAGCCAGATCAAAATAGCTTGGGGTTTGGAAATTACTTTACAGACCACATGTTTATAATGGATTATACAAAGGGCATTGGATGGCATGATCCCAGAGTGGTACCTTATGGACCATTGGAGCTAGATCCATCTGCAATGGTTTTTCATTATGCCCAGGAAACTTTTGAAGGACTCAAGGCATACAAAGCTATAGATGGTAGCATACAACTGTTTAGGGTAAGGGACAATCTTAAAAGACTTAATATATCAAACGATAGAGTGTGCATACCTCAAATAGATGAGAAGATGATGTTCGAAGCAATCAAGACGCTAATAGAAGTCGACAGAGATTGGATACCATCTGCGCCGGGAACATCTCTCTACGTTAGGCCATTTGTAATTGCCACGGATCCTTATCTTGGGGTAAGGCCAGCCAGTACATATAAGTTCATGGTCATACTTTCCCCTGTAGGAGCCTATTATAAAGAAGGACTCAACCCCACCAAGATTTATGTGGAAGACAAATACGTAAGAGCTGTGCCGGGAGGAATAGGATTTGCAAAAACCGGAGGAAATTATGCAGCGAGCCTTAAAGCTCAAGTAGAGGCTAACGAAAAAGGATATTCTCAAGTATTGTGGCTTGATGGCAAGGAGAGAAAGTATATCGAAGAAGTTGGAACCAGCAACGCTTTTTTCAAAATAGAAGGAAAAGTATATACAGCTCCTTTGGAAGGAAGCATACTATCCGGCATAACAAGAGATTCCGCCATTAAACTGATGAAAGACTGGGGCTATGAAGTGATAGAACAGAGGATGACCATTCAGGAACTCAAAGATCTGTACGAAGAGGGAAAACTAGAAGAGGCTTTTGCTACGGGAACAGCGGCAGTCATCTCGCCGATAGGCACTTTGGGATGGAACGGAGAAGACATGGTCATAAATGAAAGTAGGATTGGAGAACTATCACAAAAGCTCTATGATGCTATAACATCTATACAGTATGGGAAAGATGAAGATAAATTTGATTGGATTACAAAAATTTAACTATATGCGCATTTAATCGTAGGCTAAGGTTGACGATTAGATGCGTTTTTTTGTGAAAACAAACTAGTATGTCATAATAAGCGATTTAAAGGCAATGTGACACACTAAATACTATGATAGAAATATATTTCATCCTAAATGTTTAAATTAATGTCCCATACTGTATAGACAATTGCTCACTTTGTGTGTTAAAATATTAATAATTCATGGACAAGTGAAGTTAGCCCTTCATCGTTAGTTATAACAGTTGTCTGTGGAGCTATTTCCCCATAGCCCTTTTAATAAAGGGCTATTTTTCGTATTAAGCTGAGAAACAGCATAAACAGACTATCCAAGAGCATAAAGCTTGCTATTGATGCTCATGGATAGTCTGTTTATATTGGGCGAAGCCCGCGAGCTCGGACAGCGAAGCTGTACGAGATGCTGTTTCGTTGTATAGCAAGAAGAAGCAAGTTGTAGAGCATAAAGCTTGCTATTGATGCTCATGGATAGTCTGTTTATATTGGGCGAAGCCCGCGAGCTCGGACAGCGAAGCTGTACGAGATGCTGTTTCGTTGTATAGCAAGAAGAAGCAAGTTGTAGAG
>Ga0334893_1000634_pt1 | contig 43315 bp, 26 predicted proteins | sample GraSluR3_MG_5_FD_207218 | JGI IMG/M metagenome (GOLD analysis project Ga0334893, IMG submission 207218) | Sludge microbial communities from methane-producing bioreactor in Wageningen University, Netherlands - Granular Sludge_09_05-R3 | ecosystem: Engineered > Bioreactor > Anaerobic >...
GTGACCTCGTCACCATCAATAAAGAGTGAAATGCTTGTTGAGCTATTTGCCTGAACATCAACAGTAACATTGCTCCCAAATGCATAGAAAGGTTTTTCCTTATCGGGGGATTTAATTTTTACCGATAAACCCTCTTTCACAACATCAACAAAGATGTCCTCGGTTTGCTTGCTGGCATCACTTGAGCGGAAAACAAAGCACATCTGCGTAATGCTCTCGTTGTCTGGAACATTATAGAACTTTCGAACCGATTCTTCAATTAGTAGCGTGTAGGTATTGGCAGCTACACGGGTTAGCTTGGGTTGGGTGGTGTTATTTCCCCAGCTACCAATTACGTAGCGCCACGTGGTGCTTCCCTCAATTCGAACCCCTGTATGTGCGTACACATCGCCAGTGTACCCGGCTAGGTCGCTACTACTCGCATTAAAAGTAATAACCACCTCGTCGGATGCTGTGGGTAGAGTGGGAGAGGTTGTGACTTGAGCACTCGTAGCTATTGCAAAGGCTAAAGTAGCAAATAGGCCGAAGAACTTCTTTTTATACATGATTTTTTGTGAAATTGGTTGAAAAAATATAAAAAGGCTGTCCCATATTTAGGACAGCCTTTTAAGAGGATTGAAACTAGTTTTTAACCATTGTTGCAATGTTATTCCAAGGATCGAGGGTTATTGTGTAATTACCATCCTCAGCTACGGCAATATCACCGCCTCCAGGGGTTAAACTACCTAGGCTTCCGCCAAGATTAACAGCCCAATCATCGTTTGCTCTAAATTTAAACAGATTAGCAGTTAAGTCAACCGTTACAGTAAATACACCGTTAGCGGAGTCCCAAGTCATATCGGTGTCATCGCTCCATCCACCAGGAGTAGCATCGCCAATAAGCCCCCAGCGATTCGCGCTGTATGTATATTCGTTTGGAACGCTAAGGTCTAGCGTAATTGCATAGTCATTATTCTCGGTAATTGCAATGTTAGAACCACCAGCATCTAAGGTGTTATCACCAGCAGTGCTCCCGTAGTTTAAATCCCAATCATCATTAGCACGGAACTTAAATTCACCAGCCAATAAGCTATATCCGCCAATCCACTTATCAAGTGTTTCATTATAAGTAAGAGCGGTTTGTGCACCCCAGCCACCTGGTGTTGCATCGCCAATTATTCCCCAATTCATAAGGGTTAGTGAATAGCTCATATCATTTAAACTTGCCTTTATCCAGTAGTGGCCATCAGCTGGTACTGTAATATTGTCACCAGGATTGGTAAGGTTACCTGCTCCATCATCACCAAAGGTGCTTGCAGAGTCCCAACTATGATCTGTGGTAAGTTTAATACCACCAGAGGTTAGGTAGATATAGCCTTCGGCCATACCTTCACTAGTTTCCGTAGATATAATGTATTTTGCTGTTTCACTATTATTCCAACCATTGTAATCACCAACCACAAAGAATTTGGTTATATCTGCTAGTGTTTTAAACGAAATGTTATCACCATAAGCAGTACCAGCACTATTTATTGCATAAGCCCTTACATGGTAAGTTGTAGCAAGTTCTAGTCCGGTCATATTGCTAACAAACTCCCCTGTGCCATTGGTTGCATCAATAACCTTTTGGTCTTCAGTAGTTGGGTTTTCAGAAATACCAAATACAATACCACGCTCGATAATATTGGCACCTCCATCGTCGGTAACATTTCCGCCACTTATTGCAGAAGTTTTAGTTACGCTTTCTACAGCAGCTGTAGATACATTTGGTAGGTCAACAAGAGTTGTGAAAGAAACAGCGGGTCCATAACCAGTACCTGCACTATTTGTGGCATAAGCACGGACAAAATACTCTGTATTGCCTTTGAGATCGCTTAAATCACTTGTGAACTCGCCAACACCTTCGCCATTTTCGGTTTTACTATCATCAATGGTTGGGGTGTCATGAGTGGCAAAACAAATTCCACGAACAGTAACCTCGGCACCTCCATTGTTGGTGACGTTTCCTCCACTTTTAGCTGAGTTACCTGTGATTTCAGTAGCCTCTTTGGTCGTTAATTCTGGAGCAATTGGCAACGTTGTAAAGGTTATCTCTTCACCGTAAATTACTCCATTATAACCAATAGCATAAGCTCTGGCATAATAATCAGTAGCATAATCAAGGGCTGTTAACTCAACATCGAAGGTAGCACCCTCTGCGAGTTCTTCATCAAAAATCACCTTGTCATTATCAGTAGTTGGTTCAGGCAGGGTGTTGTAGCATACACCACGTTCGGTAAAGCCATCACCTTGGGCAATAACAAACCCTGTTATGGTGGCCGACTCGGATGTTATGTTTTGAACCTGAGATGTTGACAACTTAGGGTCAAGCCTTACATCCGACGACTCCTCGGTACACGCAATCATGAATACACTTGCTGTAAGAAGGAGTCCTAGAATTCTATGAATGGATTTAACTTTCATAAAGATTAATTTTTCTGATTAAATAATTAGTTCTTAACAATGGTAGCACTTCCGGTCTCATCGTTGATAATGGTGAGGGTAATGGTGTAATTACCCGCAGTTACAGGAATATCGCTACCGCCTTGGGTGAGGTTACTTAGATCGCCACCCAAGTTCCATGCCCATCCATCATTTTTACGGAACTTTATATATCCATCAATTAGTTCGATGGTAATGGACCATGTTCCTGTTTTGGGGTCGTAATCCATTTTCGAATCGGGTGCATCCCAACCATTTGGTGTTGCTGAACCAACAAGGCCAATCATATAGGCTTCTGTAGCATAGGTAAGCGTGTTTACATCAGCTGTAAGAATATGCCAACCGTTGTCATCAATGCTAATTCCTGCACCGTCAACTTCAAGTGTACCTGCAGCTGCCGCTTTACCATACTCAGTATCAGTGTCAGGGTCAAGTAACGTAAACGCATTGGCACTATTAAGTTTTACGTAACCAGTGTAAACACCATCGCCATTAGCCGATTCAATTTTCTGATCCATACCAGATCCAATTAAATCTAATCGGGGAAGACCATAAGGACTTACATCTGCTGAGGTAACCTCAGAAATGTATTCGAATACACCATCGTTTCCAGTACCCGGGGCACCAGTTCCTCCATCAACAACAAGTGTTCCTCTAATTCTAAAGTCGGCAGAGGTAACCATATCGGCTTCAAATGCTTTAAGAAGGATTGAATTAAGTGCACTAACTTGCATTTGAATAGAATCGATGATTGCACCAGCATATATTGTAACTGGATTAGCGAAATCAGTTCCAGTTTCAGCTGCTTCGAAGAAGTAATTTGCCGAAGCAGTAAATCCAGGATCTATTGCCTTTGCAGTAAAAAGCACAGTGTTGGTTGCATTTGTTCGTTGTAAAATTAAGCTCTCAGGCATCGATAGGATTACCGGCGGAGTGGGTTCGCTGTCGAGAATTACCTTTACCTCATCCTTCTCGCAGCTAGCAAAAAGACTTAGCAAGCCCACAATACTTATAAATGTTAATATTTTCTGTTTCATTGCTTTGCAGTTTAAAGATTTGTACTAGTTATACGAAGGATTCTGCTCAATGAATGGGTTTGTAGCCACTTCAGTTGCAGGTAGAGGGAATACATTACGGTATGAAGGTGTGCTGATTCCTTCCTGAACACCACCTTTCCATGTCCAGTTATATGTTCCATCGGTAAATTGGCCAAAACGTACTAGGTCAGTACGGCGATGGGCTTCGTAATAGAACTCACGACCTCTCTCGTTAAGTATCTCTTCGGCAGTAAGGTTAGTAAGATGATTTGCGGGTTCAGAACCAAAATCACCTGACTGGAAAGCTCTATCCCTGACGTAGTTAATGTCGTTAAGTGCAGTTGCATCATCTAAGTGGAATTTAGCTTCGGCTCTCATCAGGTATGCGTCTGCCAAGCGGAATACAGGGAAGTCTGTACAAGCATAGGCAGGACTATAGTTGGCTGCTTGTGAACCATCGGTATTAACTCCGGTAAATTTATATACTCCAATACCATAATCGCCGTTTGATGATGCACTAGGAATATTTACATCTCTTTTAACTTTCATTAGGATGCGAGTGTCACTCGATTGTTCAAACATTCTGTCAGTATACCAAGGGATAGGATTATTTCCATAAATGGCTATCGTATCCCCAAGCGCCATTTGAACAAATTCTTTACGGGCACGGTTTCCGTTCCAGTTTGTGTTAGATGTTAAACCGTGGAAAGTTTCGGCAGGAATGTACTCAGCATCACTGCTAGACATAATAATGAAAGTCGTTCCAACCGATCCCTGAGTGAAAATACCATCTTGTTCCCAAGCTAAAATCATTTCAGGGTTTGCTGGGTAGTTGTTGTCTGCACTAAAATTCTGGCGGTAGTTCTGAGCCAATCTGTAGGGGCTATGATTAATAACGCTATCGGCATAAATTTTTGCCTCTTCCCAGTATGGGGTGCCTGTGAAAACTTCACCATTCAGATAAGTTCTGGCTAGCAACATCCATGCTGCTGCACGGTTGGCTTGGGTTGATGCTGTGCCACCTGGCTCAGCAAGAACAGGCGCAATTTCTTTTAGTTCCGATACAATGTAATCGAAAAGCATAGGTCTTGCCAAGTTGATGTCAGGATCTAGCTGCCTGGGATAAAATTTACCCACACCATCTGCTTCCGTAGTAAATGGAGGATTGCCAAATAAATCCATCAGATAATAGTATGCAAGTGCTCTTAAAAAGCGAGCTTCAGCAACGTACTGCTGGACATCTTCATCTGGATTACTTTGAGCAAATCGAATAAAATCGTTTGCATAGGTAACCGATAGCACTAAACGTTGGTAAAGAGCCGTAAGAAAAGGGTTCTGAGGGTTCCATGTTTGGGTATTAAGGTCTGCAATACCAACATCGCCCCAAGCACAGATGGCCTCATCGGTAGTAATCTCTTGTAAGTTCCAAAGAGCACGTGTAGTCGTGAAGAAGTCATTGTCAGAAGCGCTAATATCAGCACCACCACCAGTAACATTACCTTGACCAGCGATGATGAAGCTGGCGTAAATTTTACCCAAAACTTGCTGCATATATGCCGGGTCATCGCTAAGATTACCAGCAAGAATAGAGTTGGGATCCTTTGGCTTTACATCGAGGTCGTCTACACACGATGTGATTATCAGTGCCGAAAGGAAAATTCCAAGTATTGTGGTTATTCTTTTCATGTTATCAATTGTTTTTGAGTATTCTTAAAATGTGAAGTTAAGACCTAGTAGGATAGTTCGAGGTCTGGGGTAGAAGCTGTTGTCAACACCGCCATCAACCTCTGGATCCATTCCTTTATACTTGGTAACGGTAAGTGCATTTTGCACTGATAAGTTCAGGCGAAGATCAAATGTGTTTAGCAAGTTTTCGAAATTGTAGCCTGCAGAAATGTAGTCAACTCTGAAGAATGAAGCATTTTCAACAAAGTAATCACTAGTGAACTGACGCTTAACAAATCGAGTATCACTAAGTTGAGTAGTGAAATTTTTCCAGTATCCTATTTGCTGCATTTGATCGTACGAGGCACCAGCTGCTACGCCATTGTAAACATAGTTCCCAATGTTTGCTCTTGTTGATGCTGATAAATCAAAGTTTTTGTAGCTATAACGGAAGTTAAAGCCAATAATATAATCTGGGGAGGGGCTTTTGAAAATGTATTTGTCAGCGTTATCACCATTAACAACTCCACCTTCGCCCGATAGGTCAACATACATCCCTTCTACTGGATAACCGTTTGCGTAGTAAACTTGCTGGTTAACAAAGAAAGCGTATGCGGGATAACCTACGCGGGTTACTTGTTTAAATCCGGTGAATGCATCTCCGTAAAGAATTCCAATAAAGTTAGGATCGTCTGACATTAACAGCTTGGTAATCTTATTCTTGTTATAGGTAAAGTTTAGCCCAATAGTAAGGTTCATATCTTTTTGTGATATGGGAATAAGGTTAAGAGCTGCTTCAATCCCTTTATTCTCAAGGCTACCCACGTTGGTAAGGAGAGTGTTAGAAAAGTTGCTACCGCTAGGTATGTCAATTGTATTCAGTAGGTCTTCGGTTACCCTTTTGTAAACATCTACTGAACCAGTAATCCTGTTATTAAAGAAACCAAAGTCAAGACCAATATTTTGCGTTGTTGTTTCTTCCCATTTAATATTTGGATCGTATGCGTTTGGCCTTAGGGTGGGAAGGAATATGCCGTTAATGGGATAGTATGATCCCTCGGCAGAGGCAATGTACTGAGCTTGTGCAGCGTAGTCGTTACCAATGTTTTGCTGTCCTGTAACACCCCAGCTAGCTCTAAGTTTTAAGACCGATAAGCTGCTAATACCTTGCATGAATGATTCCTCATTAATTTTCCAAGCAATTGCTGCCGATGGGAATAGCCCCCAACGGTTATCACCAGCAAATCTTGATGAACCATCATTTCTAAGGGTTGCAGTAACGAGATACCTGTCTTTAAAGGTATAGTTAACACGTCCAAAGAATGAAACAAGATAGTTTTCGGTAATGAACGATGAACTATCTGATTTTTGGTATGGATGTAAATCATCTTCAATGCCGCGGGTATAGCTACTCCCTTCGCGCTCGAAGTGTTGCCAAGAGTAACCAGCCATAGCGTCAACTTTACTATCAATCTCTTCAAGATCTTTGGTGTAGTTCAGGAAAAAATCAAGTAGCTGATTAGTGTTTTTGGCGCTATAGTCTGATAATCTACCCCAATCAAGTGGTGATGTTAATACAGATGGCGATGTATAAGGTCGATTGTTGTGACCTTCGCTCTCAGTGTAATCGGTAGCCATATTTAAGTTGGCACTCATTCCTTCAACAAACGGGAGTTGATAGTCAACCTGAATATTTCCAATGAACCTATTAACAACAGACTTGTTGTCGGCAGCCATTAGCTGCTCAACAGGGTTTGGTGTTCCTAGATTGGCACCATAATTTTCCCATTGGAAGTAACCATCGGAATCCTCATTACCATCATAGATTGGCTGTGTAGGATCCATATTAATTGCTGAGCCAAGCGCACCATGATCACCGAAGTTGTTATTTGTTGTCATTCCCTTTGCATTAACACTTACCTTAAGGGAGTTGTCAAGGAATGATGGGGTTAGGTTTACCGAACCAGTTATTCTTTCCATTCCAGTATTCTTCATTATACCATCTTGGTTAGTATAACCTACCGATACTTGGTATGGCAGTACTTTGTATGCCCCGTTTAAACTGAGGTTGTGGTCTTGCGATAATGCATTACGGAAAAGTTCACTCTGCCAGTTTGTGTTTTCGGAACCTAAAAGATGTAGGTTAGACAAGCCGTAAAGTTCTTTGTTTTCGTATGCAATCTGACGTAGTTCATCACCAGAATATACATCCATTAGTTTAATGGCCGATGCAACGGAGGTGTTCACGTTGTAGCTAACCCTCAAAGGTGTTCCTTCTCGGCCAGATTTTGTTGTAATTATGATAACACCATTTGATGCTCTTGAACCGTAGATAGCAGTTGATGATGCATCTTTCAGAACGGTTACCGATTCAATATCATTTGGGTTTACAAACGACAAAAAATTTGAACTACCTGATACGTTTGCGTTATCCAATGGCACACCATCTACTATAATAAGGGGATCGTTTGAAGCGTAAAGGGACGACCCGCCGCGAATACGAATTGTCGATCCAGAACCAGGAGCACCACTATTCGAAGTAATAACAACGCCAGCAGATTTTCCTATTAATAATTCTTGTGGCGAGGTTATAGCACCACGGTTAAAATCTTTTGAGCTTACCGTTGTTACAGAGCCAGTAAGATCTTTCTTTTCAACTGATCCATAACCAATTACTACAATTTCCTCAAGCAATTCAAATGCTTGATTCAATGTTACATCAATTGTTGTTCTTCCATTTACAGGTACCTCAACTGATTCGTAACCAATGTACGAAAAAGCCAATGTTGCTGAAGATTCTACTTCTAAAGAGAAGGAACCATTTAAATCACTTGTTGTTCCCTGGGTTGTACCTTTAACAACAATAGTAACACCAATAAGAGGGGAACCATCCTCAGAATCAGTTACCTTCCCTGTTACTGTGTGCTTTTGCGCCCAAGCCATTTGTTGGGAGAATGCAAGCAGCAAGAAAAGCGTAACACATTTAAAAACAGTACTTTTCTGTTTCATATTCAAATTTATTTGATTTGATAATTAATTAAAGGTTTGGCTACTCTTAAAAAATCCAAAATCTTTCACAATTAACGAAAAATTAACATTCAATACATCTAGTTACAACTTTAAAAACCTTAAAATCACTGCAATCGTTAACGCAAACGAGTGCGCAAACGTTTGAAATTTAAACGAATGTTTAGGTTCTTTTTTGTTCTTATTGAACAACAATTGGCACAAAAACTTTGTTCATTGCGGGTTTATGGCTATATTTGGTTGGGATAAAATATCAACTAAGGCTCAAATAAAATCAGAATATGAAATCACCAAATGTAACCATCAAGGATATTGCTAGATTACTGGGTATTAGCCCATCAACCGTTTCTAGAGCGCTTAAGGATCACCCAGACATCAGTCAGGCTACCAAGGATCAGGTGAATAAGCTAGCCGCTGAGATGAACTATAGGCCTAACCCCATTGCCCTTAGCCTTAGGAATAGACGAAGCAATGTGATTGGTGTGGTAATCCCTGAAATTGTGCACTTCTTCTTTTCATCGGTTATTAGTGGTATCAATAAGGTGGCCAACGAGCATGGTTTTAGCGTAATGGTTAGCCAGTCGGACGAAGACTTTAACAAGGAGGTTGAGGTTTGCGAAACGTTCCGACATAGCATTATTGATGGGCTACTTATTTCAGTGTCGAAGCAAACTACCGATTATGAGCATTTACGGAAGCTCGATGAGGAGGGTATTCCCGTGGTGTTTTTCGATAGGATGATCGAGGAGTTTCAAACCGATCGGGTGCTTATAAACGATTACCAGGGCGCCTTTGATGCCACTCAGTACCTGATAGTGGAGGGGCGAAGAAGGATTATCCATTTTGCTGGCCCTCAAAGCCGACTTATAGGCAAGAATAGGCTAAAAGGTTACCTGGAGGCTCACAAGAAGAATGGTGTAGTTATTGATGATTCGCTTGTTATAAATTGCGATAATTTTGAGAATGCTTTGGTGCAAACCCAAAAGATAATTGATGATGGAGTTAAGTTCGACGCCATTTTTACCGTGAATGACTTTACCGCCGCAGGAGTTGTTAAAACCCTTATTAAAAATGGAATTAGAGTGCCCGATGATGTTTCGGTAATTGGGTTTGGAAACGACTACATGGCCGAGATGATTGAACCGACGCTAACCACAGTATGTCAACCCGGATTCACCATGGGCGAAAAGGCCATGCAGATGTTAATCAATAGGATTAATAGTGAAAAAACGCAGGAGCCAAAAACCGAAGTTCTGCCTACGGAGCTGATTGTGAGGAATACCACCCGAAAAAGGTAAATACACCATTGTATATATTGTGACATGTACTGCTTATGTAAATAGGCAAAATACTTTTAAAGTAACATCCAACTATTGTTGAGTAGGGCGATTCTTATGTCAAAATCGCCTTTTTTTTGATAAAATAAAAAAACATGATCATCCACTATAATGCCTATGACAAATGAGTTGACTACAATGACGCTAAGGCTTTAGGTATCATAGCGGACAATCATCAAAAAAATTATAAATTTTTTTCTCCCCTTCGTAAACGATTGAAATAGTCTTTTACTTGATAGATAGCTAGCTTTTAGAAGTTTCGATGCCTTAAATTATTTGCAGGGAATCATTTTTCGCCCTATATTTGACTGGCTACATTTTATCCCTTCCAAAATCTTTCCATTTCCTGGAAAAGATATTTCTGTGCATCTAACTATAATACTATATCGTAATGACAAAGCGACCTCGTTTATCATTTTGGCAGATATGGAATATGAGTTTTGGATTCCTAGGTATCCAGTTTGGATATGCTCTGCAAAACGCCAATGTTAGCCGAATTTTCGAGACTCTTGGCGCTAATATCGATGCCATTCCCATTCTTTGGATCGCAGCACCGGTAACTGGACTTATTGTACAACCTATCATTGGCCACATGAGTGATAATACATGGGGTAGGTTGGGCCGAAGAAGGCCATTCTTTTTATTTGGAGCAATTTTAGCTTCGGTTGCTTTAATATTTATGCCTAACTCACCCGTTCTGTGGGTTGCTGCTGGTATGCTCTGGATTCTTGATGCATCCATTAACGTTTCGATGGAACCTTTTAGAGCCTTTGTGGGCGATATGCTTCCAAGTGAGCAACGTACCCAGGGGTTCGCAATGCAAAGCTTCTTTATTGGAACCGGTGCTGTTATTGCCTCGGCATTGCCCTATATTTTAACTGAGTGGGTTGGTGTGGCTAACACTGCCCCCGAGGGGCAGGTGCCTCCATCCGTTAAATGGTCTTTCTACTTGGGAGCCATAGCATTTTTTGGATCCGTAATTTGGACAATTGTTAAAACCAAAGAGTACTCACCTGAGGAGCTTAAATCATTCGAAGAGGCAGAACAAGCTGAGGTTCGAGAAAAAACCGGAATGGACTCCATAGTGAAGCAAGAGGAGTTGCCCTCAAATGTATTCTTTAAGCATAGCTTTATATGGCTTATCGTTGGTCTTCTACTTTCGTTTGGTGTTTGGTATTTTAGTCTCGACTCCAAATTATATATTGTTACTGTTGGTGTTGTTGTATTTGGGGTAATTCAGCTAGTCGTTGCATTGCTAAAGAAATCGGGTAAGAACAATGGTGGCCTAGTGGTGGTAATCAACGACCTATTCAATATGCCAAAAACTATGGGGCAGCTGGCCGTGGTTCAGTTTTTCAGTTGGTTTGCCCTTTTTGCCATGTGGATTTATACAACTGCTGGTGTTACTAGTCATATCTACGATATGAAGATTGGCCAAGGAGAATTAAATCAGCTTAAGATTGAGCAGGAGAGGCTTAACGAAACTGCCGCATCATCTGACTTTAGATTCACTGTTTTTGAAGAGGAACTTGAGAAAATTGAGCAACATTTTGCCAAAGGTAAAACAGAAGTTGCTGTTCCTCTCCGAATGGTAAACCTTTTTCTCAGGGAAGGGGCAAAAGCCGAGTCGAGCGATGAGATACAATACGAAAACGTTTATCAGATAGATGAGTCGCTATTCAACCGATTTATTGTAATCCTAAAGGAGTATAACACTGGTGCAAACTGGGTAGGTATATGCTTTGCAACCTACAATGGGTTTGCCGCAATTATGGCATTTCTTCTTGTAATAATTGCCAGGCACACAAGCCGAAAGTTTACACACTCCATTTCGCTTGTTGCAGGGGGTATCGGGTTAATCTCTATCTTTTTTGTCACCAACCCCACAATGCTTCTGGTATCAATGTTGGGCGTTGGGTTGGCATGGGCAAGTATACTGTCAATGCCCTATGCAATTCTTGCAGGTTCAATACCATCAAATAAGATGGGCACCTATATGGGTATCTTTAACTTCTTTATAGTTATTCCACAGATACTTGCGGCGAGTATTCTTGGTTTCTTTGTTGGAACGGTATTCAGCGGACAGGCTATTTACTCACTGATTCTTGGTGGTGTTGCAATGATTATTGCTGCTGTATCTGTTATGTTTGTAACCGACAAGGATGATGTGGTTGCACATTCATAGTGAGCATGCTTTCGTAGCTTTTTAAGCTCAAATTTTATTGTGAAATCTAATTATAATATATGAATCCATACTTAAAGCCCGATGAGTGGTGCATTATTGAGGAGGGGTTTAATCCTGAGAATTCTCGTGCATCCGAAAGTATTTTTAGCATCGGCAATGGGGCCATGGGCCAACGAGCCAATTTCGAAGAGCAGTATAGTGGCTCAACTCTCCCGGGTAGCTATGTGGCTGGGGTATACTATCCCGATAAAACTCGCGTAGGCTGGTGGAAAAATGGTTACCCCGAGTACTTTGCTAAAGTTATCAACTCAACCAGCTGGATTGGTATTGATGTTGAAATTAATGGGGAGCCGCTAGACCTTGCTCAGGGCACCGTTGATGAGTTCCGCCGTGTGCTCAACATGAAGGAGGGTTACCTTGAGCGCACCTTCATTTGCGAGATGCCATCGGGGGTAAAGGTTGCCGTGTCGGCCAAACGATTTCTGAGTATTGTTAACCCTGAGCTCGGCGCCATACGCTACTCCATAAAACCGCTTACGGCTAATGCCGTAATGGTCCTAAAGCCTTACCTCAATGCTGATGTTAGCAACGAGGACTCAAACTATGGCGAAAAGTTTTGGGATGAGGTAGAGCAGAAAGCCACCGATAACGAGGCTTTTATAATAACCAAAACCAAAAAGCTCGATTTTCAGGTTGGCCATGCCATGCGGTACAACGTGTACATCGATAACGAAAGGCAAAGCCTAAGCCCCGAGATAGTTAGCAAGGAGAAATACGTTGGCTCAAAGGTAACTGTAAGCGCAAACGCCGGCCAAGAGGTCACTGTATATAAGTACGCTGCGGTAATCTCTAACCTAAACCATGCTAAGGATGCATTCCCAAAAGCGATGGCTAGCCTGCTCGATCAAGCTATATCTAAGGGCTTTGATGAAATGCTGAACGATCAGGCCTTGGCCTGGGCCGATGTATGGGCCCATAGTGACATTACCATCGAGGGTGATGTGGCAGCACAGCAGGCCATTCGTTTCAATATCTTCCAGCTAAGCCAAACCTACACGGGTAAGGATGAAAGGTTAAACATTGGCCCCAAAGGATTTACCGGCGAGAAGTACGGTGGATCTACCTACTGGGATACCGAGGCTTACTGCCTACCCTTCTACATGATTACCCATGGCCAAAAGGTTGCTCGTCAGCTTTTGCTGTACAGGTATAAGCAGCTTGGCAAAGCTATCGAGAATGCTGAGAAGTTAGGCTTCTCAGGTGGCGCTGCGCTTTTCCCAATGGTTACCATGAATGGTGAGGAGTGCCACAACGAGTGGGAAATTACCTTCGAGGAAATTCACCGCAATGGAGCCATAGCATTTGCCGTTTACAACTATGTTCGCTATACTGGCGATAAGAGCTACCTGGCCAATTTCGGTCTTGAGCTCCTTATTGCCATTGCTCGTTTCTGGGCGCAAAGGGTAAACTTCTCGCAGGAGAAAGGGAAGTATGTAATGCTAGGTGTTACCGGGCCAAATGAGTACGAGAACAATATCAACAACAACTGGTACACCAACCTAATTGCTACTTGGTGTATGGAGTATGCCGATGAGGTAGCTGCTTACGTTAAGCAAACCGAACCCGATAAGTATCATGCCTTGGCTCAAAAGATTTCATTCGACGAAGTCAAGGAGCTTTCGAAGTGGAAAGATATTCGTGACAACATGTTCTTTCCTGTGAATGAGGAGTTAGGTATTTTCCTTCAGCAGGAGGGATACATGGATAAGGAGCAAATACTGGTTAAGGATCTCGATCCAAAGCATCGACCTATAAACCAGAAGTGGAGCTGGGATCGCATACTACGGTCTTGCTTCATAAAGCAAGCCGATGTGCTGCAAGGGCTATATTTTCTTGAAGATCGTTTCGATTTAGACACCATTCGTCGTAACTTTGAGTTCTACGAGGCGCGTACGGTGCACGAGTCTTCCCTTTCACCTTGCGTACACTCCGTGCAGGCAGCTCTTATAGGGAATATCGATAAAGCTTACGAGCTATACCTACGCACCTCTCGTCTCGATTTGGACGACTACAACCATGAGGTGAAGGAGGGATTGCATATTACCAGTATGGCCGGCACTTGGATATCGATTGTGGAGGGCTTTGGTGGAATGCGAGTGAGGGACAACAAGCTGGTGTTTAATCCGCTAATCCCAGAGCAATGGAAGTCGTACAGCTTCAAGGTATGGTTTAGGGAGAATGTGCTAAAGGTGAATGTGAATGGCAACGCCATAACCATTACCAATGAGGAGGGGCCTTCAATAACGGTTAAGGTATTTGGCAAGGATCATGCAATTGCCACCGGCTCATCGGAACTGATAGCCAAGTAGTAAGCATTCTTTCCGAATTGCAAAAATTAAGAGGTCCTCAGCTATTGAGGATCTCTTAATCTTGCGTAACTTTGACAATCATCACACCTTGTCACAACCTTAGGGAATGGAGCATATCTATGTTTTTGTCACATTGATAGCTGTACTTGGGCTATTTGTCTGGGGACGAGTAAGGCATGACTTTGTTGCCCTTATCGCTCTATTCGTGCTGGTTATATTTGGATTGATCCCTGCTGACGAAGCTTTCGCTGGGTTTGGTCACCCTGCTGTAATTATAGTAGCTGCGGTTTTGATTATTGGCAAAGCGCTCGAGTACTCAGGGCTAATCGATATTCTGGGTAGCTGGGTTACCAAGGTGGGCAATAGCCTTACCCTACAAATTATCACCCTTTCGGTTTTGGTTGCTGTTGCATCGGCCTTTATGAATAATGTGGGGGCACTGGCCATACTCATGCCTGTTGCCCTACATATAGCTAAGAAAAGCGGAAATCCACCATCGTATCTGCTTATGCCCATAGCTTTCGACTCGTTACTTGGTGGAATGACAACGTTAATTGGTACTCCACCCAATATTATTTTTTCCACTTTTCGTGCCGAGGAGATGGGTGAACCTTTTGGTATGTTCAGCTTCTCACCTGTGGGCGTTGGGAGGTATTGCCTTTTTGCAGATCAAGGACTTCATAGCATTTCGATGGATGGGTTATGTAAGCCATGGGCTTAGCGTAGTTTTGGCAATTTTGGGATTAATCCGTTTTCTGCAGATTAGAATTCGATTAGATAGATACTACAAAAAGTCCAATGACGTTGACAACAATATTGAGCTAACTAAATAACTAACAACTAATATTACAATACTATGAAAAGATTCCCTGCAGGTGTACTTACCGGAAAACAAGTACAAGAGGTATTTGCTACAGCAAAAGCCGAGGGTTGGGCTATACCCGCCGTTAACGTAACCGGAACCGATACTATCAACTCCGTACTGGAAACGGCCCGCGAGGTTGGCTCGCCTGTTATAATCCAGTTCTCTAATGGAGGTGCGTCGTTCTATGCAGGCAAAGGGCTTTCTAACGATGGACAGCAGGCTGCAATCCTTGGAGCAATTTCAGGCGCCCAGCACGTGCACCTTATGGCCGAGGCTTATGGCGTTCCCGTTATTATGCATACCGACCATGCCGCCAAAAAGCTATTGCCTTGGATTGATGGCCTTTTGGATGCTGGCGAAAAACACTTTGCCGAAACCGGTAAACCCCTTTACAGCTCTCATATGCTCGACCTTTCTGAGGAAAAGCTAGAGGAGAATATCGAGATATCGGCAAAGTATCTTGAGCGAATGGCCAAGATTGGGATGACCCTAGAGATTGAGCTAGGCGTTACCGGTGGCGAGGAGGATGGCGTTGATAATACCCACGTTGATAGTTCCAAGCTTTACACACAGCCCGAGGAGGTTGCCTATGCATACGAGCAGCTAATGAAGGTTAGCCCCAATTTCACCATTGCCGCTTCGTTTGGCAACGTGCATGGCGTTTACAAGCCTGGTAACGTTGTGCTAAGCCCCGAGATTTTGAGAGATTCACAAGACTTTATTGAGAAGAAGTTTGGAACCGACCCCAAGCCTGTTAGCTTCGTTTTCCACGGCGGAAGTGGTTCGGAGAAGGAGAAGATTGAGGAGGCCATAAGCTATGGCGTTATCAAGATGAACCTCGACACCGATTTGCAATGGGCATTCTGGGATGGTATTCGCAACTACTATATCGACAAGGAGGGATATCTACAAGCACAGATTGGTAACCCCGATGGCGACGATAAGCCCAACAAGAAGTACTACGATCCCCGCGTATGGCTCCGTAAAGGTGAGGAGAGCATCATTAAACGTTTAAAAATATCTTTTGAAGATTTGAACTGCCTTAACAGAGGTTAATATTTTACTTTGCCCCTTTGGTGTGCTTGCTGTACCCAAAGGGGCTTTTTATTTTTTATTGCTTATCCGTAAACACACCTAAAGGCTAAATTAAATGTGTAACGTCATTGCGAGGGTACTTTCCGAAGCAATCCCTTTTTAAATAGATTGCTTTAATCCTCAAATTACGAGGTTTTCGCAATGATGCTAAGGCTTTAGGTATCATAGCGGACAATCATATTATTTTTATTGCTATGAGAAATTTATTTATTTTTATCATTTTAATTGTTTCAATGTCAATGTCCCACGCGCAAAGCTTAAGCAGGGTTGAGCCACCTAGCTGGTGGGTGGGGATGAAGCATAACGAGATTCAGCTGCTTGTGCATGGTAAGGATATTGCAACATCAGAAGTTAGCTTCGAGTATCTGGGTGTTAGATTAATTAGCATCGAACGGGTAAAAAACCCCAACTACTTATTTATCAACCTTGCTATTGCCGATGAAGCTATGCCCGGTAGTTTTGACATTAACTTTAGAGTATCGAGACGAAAAACGCTAACCTACACATACAGGTTGGACGAGCGCCGTGAGGGCTCAGCCCAGCGCAAGGGTTTTGATGCATCCGATGTGGTGTATCTGCTTTTCCCCGATAGGTTTGCCAATGGCGATCCTAGCAACGATCAAATATCAGGAATGCGCGATAAGTTTAACCGTTCTGACCCATACGCTAGGCATGGAGGCGATATTCAGGGCATTGCTGAACGGTTAGACTACTTTAAACGCCTTGGTGTAACCGCACTTTGGCTAAATCCTGTGCTTGAGAATAATCAGGTTTCACAATCGTACCACGGATATGCAATTACCGATTTTTATAAGGTGGATTCTCGAATGGGGAGCAATGAGCAATATCGTAATCTTGTTGAGCAGGCGCATGAAAAGGGGTTAAAGGTGATTAAAGATTTGGTTTTTAACCATTGCGGCGATATGCACTGGTGGATGACCGATTTGCCAATGCCCAATTGGGTTAACCAGTGGCCAAAGCATACCCAATCGAACTATCGACAGTCAGCAGCCTTCGACCCGCACGCTTCAAAGCGCGATATCGATTTGATGAACAAGGGCTGGTTTGCTCGTCAAATGCCCGATTTAAACCAGCAGAACCCTTTTGTTGCAAAATATCTATTACAAAATACCATTTGGTGGATAGAATATGCTGGGCTTAACGGGTTTAGAATGGACACCCATCCATACTCCGATAAACAATTTATGGCCAAATGGTGCAAAGCGATTTTGCACGAGTACCCAAATTTTTCAATTGTAGGAGAAACTTGGTACACCTCTTCAGCATCAGTATCGTATTGGCAAAAAGATGCGCGTAATGCCGATGGATACAACTCCCACTTGCCATCAGTTATGGATTTTCCGTTAATGAATGCCATCAATAAGGCTTTTGATGAGGAGGATGGATGGGAAACCGGAATCGCTCGCCTTTACGATGTGCTTACGCAAGATTTTGTATATGCCAATAGCAATAATCTTTTTATATTTATTGATAATCATGATAAGGGACGTTTCCAAACCGATACAACGTTGGATGTTTCTAGGCTTAAGCTGGCTATGGCTTTTTTGCTAACTACCCGAGGAATACCTCAAATTTACTACGGCACTGAAATTTTGTTGCCAGGCGATGTCGATAAGGGAGGCCATGGCGATATTCGGCGCGATTTTCCAGGTGGTTGGGAAACCGATTCTCGGTCTGCATTCAATGCCAATGGTAGAACCCCACAAGAGAACGAGATTTGGAATTACGTATCAAGAATCTTGCATTGGCGCAAAGGAGCTGCTGCCATCCATCAAGGTAAGCTAATCCATTTTAACCCAACTAATGGAGTGTATGCATACGTTAGGTATAACGACAAACAAAAAGTGATGGTGCTAATTAATAATGGAAGTGAAGATAAAGTTATTAATGGCAAATTGTATGGCGAGATGCTGAACGGTTGTTCAGGAGGTATTGATATTATTACTAATCAGAAGATAACCGATATTGGTCATATTGCAATTTTGCCTCGAACTGCTATGATTATTGAACTATTTTAAATTCAATTAAAGGGATTTATTCCAATATTTTCAAACTATTTATTATGAGAAAGATAACATTTTTTTGTGTAGCAATAATCTTAATGTCAAGCATTATGGTTTCTGCCCAAGAGTTAAGTCGAGTTGAGCCACCTAGCTGGTGGGTGGGGATGTTGCATAACGAGATTCAGCTGCTTGTGCATGGTAAGGATATTGCAACATCAGAAGTTAGCTTCGAGTATCCGGGTGTTAGATTAATTAGCATCGAACGGGTAAAAAATCCCAACTACTTATTTATCAACCTTGCTATTGCCGATGATACCAAGCCCGGTAGTTTTGACATCAACTTTAAAGTATCGAAACGAAAAACGCTAACCTACACATACAGGTTGGACGAGCGCCGTGAGGGCTCAGCCCAGCGCAAGGGTTTCGATGCATCCGATGTGGTGTATCTGCTTTTCCCCGATAGGTTTGCCAATGGCGATCCTAGCAACGATAGCTACGAAGGCATGGCCGACAAGTTCGATTGTGAGGATCTATATGCTCGCCATGGCGGCGATTTGCAGGGAGTCATTAATCATCTCGATTATCTGAATGAGCTGGGAATAACTGCCATCTGGCTAAATCCTGTGTTGGAGAGCAAGCAGCCTTGGCAATCGTATCACCACTACGCCATAACCGATTTTTACAATGTTGATAGGCGATTTGGTAGCAACGAGTTGTATAGGCAAATGGTTGAGGAGGCGCATGCGAAGGATATTAAGATTATTAAGGATATGATTTTCAATCACTCTGGCAGTATGCACTGGTTTATCGAGGATTTACCCATGGATGATTGGGTAAACCAGTGGCCAGAGTTTACCCGTACCAATTATCGTATTCCTGCCGTTTTCGATCCCCACGCCTCCGAAGCAGATAAAAAGCTGATGAGCGACGGGTGGTTCGACACCCACATGCCCGATCTGAATCAGCGCAACCCATACCTTGCAAAATATTTTATCCAGAATAGCATTTGGTGGGTAGAGTATGCCAACTTGGATGGCATTAGAATGGACACACATCCCTATCCTGATAAAGATTTTATGGCGCGTTGGACAAGGGCTGTTTTGGACGAATACCCTAATTTCAATATAGTGGCCGAAACTTGGGTTAACTACCCCGCTTGGGTTGCCTACTGGCAAGCTGGCGCGTTAAACCGCGATGGCTTCGACTCGGGAATTCCAACTGTTATGGACTTTCCGCTTTGCTACGCAATAAATAGTGCATTCGACGAGGAGGAAGGTTGGGATAGAGGGCTGCATCGTCTTTATGAGATATTGGCCCATGACTATCTTTTCGCCGATCTAAACAACATATTTATTTTCCCCGATAACCATGACCTTTCACGCTTCATGAAGCATAAGGATATGGCCATTGGGCGTTACAAGCTAGGAATGGCCTTTTTGCTAACAACTAGGGGAATCCCCCAAATCTACTACGGTACAGAAATCCTTATGGATGGCGACGATGCCAATGGGCACGGGGTGCTACGGAAAGAGTTTCCCGGCGGATGGCCCGATCATAAGCGCTCGGCCTTTACTGCCGATGGCAGAACCAAAAAGGAGAACGAGGCGTGGGACTATATGAGCACGCTGCTCAACTGGCGTAAAACAGCCACAGCCGTGCATAACGGTAAATTAGTACAATTTTTACCCGAGAATGAGGTGTACGTTTACTTCCGTCAAAACGATGAGCAAACCGTAATGGTTATTCTGCACAATGGCTATCAGCCCAAAGTGCTAAAAACCGAGCGATTTAACGAGATTCTCTCTGGCTTTACCAGCGGAAAGGATATTATTACCGGCAAGGAGCTCAACGATATTAGCAAAATTCAGCTCTCGCCTCGCTCGGCTATGGTAATTGAGCTAAAATGAGTATAGAACGCAGATGACACAGATTTTAAGGATTAACGCAGATTTTTTCTTATTTGCCCTAATCTTCGATATCAGCGTTCAGTCTCGGCAATGATAATTGAGTTAAAGTGATTATAGAACACGGATGAAGCGGATCCGATAGATTGATGCTGATTCTTTTTCTTATTTATCTGCGTAAATCTCTAAAATCTGTGTCATCAGCGTTCTGAAAAATCGAAAATATGAAAAGAGTACTATTTATTTCCATCGCATTCCTGCTAGCATCGTGCGGAGCACGGGAGGTAATTCCTCACTATGCCCAAAATTCAGAAATTTGTGGTTTGGCATCGGTTGTGCAGCTGGCTGGCGAGGAATCTGAGGTAATTCTAGGGGATTACTTCCTGGATGTATCGCTAATCGATACCATTATTGCTCCACGCAACTTCGATGTGCTTATGGCCGCCGATAAAAAGACGGTAAAGCTAATAGCGCAAAGCAACAGCATTCCTCAGCTCTCCGAGCTAAAGGTTTGGGCCAATGGTGCTTGCTACTCGCTGCTTATGCGTAAAAGCCGTAAGCAATTGGTGAACTTTACCTATCAACCTAAGGGAAAACAACCCAAATCGGTGCAGCTGGCTGGACAAATTAACGATTGGAATCCAAGTAAAACCAACCTCGTGAAGGTTGATGGAGTTTGGGAAACCACGTTGCTGCTAAATCCGGGTAAGTATCACTACCAGGTGGTGGTTGATGGTGACTGGATTCTTGATCCGGCCAACCCCGTGATTGAGGATAACAATATTGGCGGTCAAAACTCGGTGCTAAGGGTAGGGGAGAGTAACCCCAATTTACTTCCCTTTATCTATACCAAGGATACCAAATCTGAGAAGATTTTTATTGGGTTTGAGAATAAGGTGGATGAGCTGTTTGTTATTTGGGAAAACTATCGGCTCGATGAGAATTTTGTGTCGATTGAGGAGGCAGGTGCTACCATAACCATCCCTGCCAATGCCAATGGGCTAAAACGCTCGCACATCAGGGTGTGGGCTTATAATGCCGAGGGGGAGTCGAACGACTTGCTAATTCCACTTGAGGGACGCCGTGTAGTTACATCCACAGCGCAGCTGAACCGCTCCGACCTGCATACCCAGATTATGTACTCGCTGATGATTGATCGTTTTTACAATGCCAATCCCGATAACGACCAGCCTGTTGATGATCCTGAAATTCATCCCAAGGCCAACTACTATGGTGGCGATATTGCCGGGATAACCAAAAAAATAACCGATGGCTATTTTGCGGAGCTGGGCATAAACACCATTTGGGTTTCGCCCATTACGCAGAACCCGCTTGGCGCCTACGGCTTGTACCCCGAGCCCCGCACAAAATTCTCGGGCTACCACGGGTACTGGCCAATATCATCATCAAAGGTCGATTTTAGGTTTGGAACATCCGATGAGGTGCACCAGATGCTGGCAGAGGCTCACAAGCGCGATATCAACATAATTCTCGATTACGTGGCCAACCACGTGCATCAGGAGCATCCGCTTTACCAAAAGCATCCCGACTGGGCAACCGAGCTGTACCTGCCCGATGGCACATTGAATACCGAGAAGTGGGACGAGCACCGCCTTACCACCTGGTTCGATACGTTTATGCCCACGCTCGATTTGGAACGCCCCGAGGTGTACGAGCCTATGACCGACTCGGCCCTGTTCTGGGTAACCCAGTACAAGTTTGATGGCTTCCGCCACGATGCCACCAAGCATATCCCCGAGATTTTTTGGCGCACGCTTACCCGTAAAATAAAGGAAAATGTAGAGCCAAATCGTACCATTTATCAGATTGGTGAGACCTACGGTAGCCACGAGCTGATATCGAGCTACATTGGCAGCGGGATGCTCGATGGCCAGTTCGATTTTAATGTTTTCGACGCCGCAACGGCAACCTTTGGCCGCACCGATGTGCCTTTTACCAATCTGCATAGCAAGCTAATTGAGGGCTTTAGCTACTACGGATGGAATAACCTTATGGGCATAATTACCGGTAACCACGACAAGGGAAGGTTTATCTCCTACGCAGGTGGTGCTCTTTCGTTTGATGAGGATGCCAAGAAAGCAGGATGGACTCGCCATATTGGTGTTGGCGATGAAGTTGGGTATAAAAAGCTACAAATGCTTAATGCGTTTAACCTAACCATTCCGGGGGTTCCCACCATTTACCAAGGCGATGAGTTTGGCCAGCCCGGTGGTAACGATCCCGATAACCGCAAGATGATGCAGTTTGATGATCTGAACCCGCAGGAGCAGCAAACCATTGAGGTTACCAAGAAGCTAACCAATTTGCGCCGTACCAATATGGCGCTTAACTACGGAATCTTTGAGCCCGTGCTGGTGAACGACAAGGTGTATGCCTACGCTCGAACCTATTTGGGCAATGTGGTACTTGTGGTATTCAACAACTCAAATGTAGCTGCTGATATTGGAATGGAGCTACCCGCTCGCTTTGCCGAGCTGAGCTTTAGCACTAATTTCGATAATGAGTTTTCGAAAAGCAACGAGAAGCTTACAGTAAAACTCGATGGTTTTTCGTTTGAGGTGTTTACTGTAGAATAATAGTTTTGGGTAGCGTCATTGCGAGCGTAATGTGCGAAGCAATCTATATGATCCATATAGATTGCTTCACTCGTACCTCGTTCGCAATGACGTTACTTTTTGTTGATTATTTGGAAAGATAAGGATGTAATATTTGTCCTTGCTACTTACCGCAACACTTTTTATATTTCTTTCCGCTACCGCAGGGGCAGGGATCATTTCGCCCTACAGTTTTTAAAGGGTTAATGTAAGGGCTTTGGGGCTCAATGCTGTAATCGTCATCCTTATATGAATCATCTTGAGCCTCGGTATAACCAGCCCAGGTAGTTGTAATATATTGGTACCTATCGTAAATATTTAGAAATTCCCTTTTGTAAGTTTCATCAATAGGAGAGTTAAAGCTGTCCTTAATTACCTGGAGTGAATTGGCAATATATTCTGTAACATATCCTTTATTGTATAGCTCTTCAACTAAAGGTATAAGTTCAACAAGTCTAACCTCTTTGGCTTCGGTTACCATTAGGCTAATGGTATCGGTATCAATTACATTATCTTTAAGCTTTGCGTTTATAAAGAATTTGAATACGTCCTCGTACCATTCCAGCACCTCCCGGCGACGGTTGGGTTGATGGAAAACTATTTGTGAAACACTTGTAGAAATGGCTGTGCGAACGTAGCTGTAGATATTTGGTTGTTTAACAAATTCCTTCAACTTATCAAGCTGATTTGCGCCAATAAAGTAGAAAATTTCAGGTAAACTTTCTGTTATATGGTCGCTAAGCCAGAACTCTAGGAAATCGCTATTTTGGCTACAAAGTTCTAAAACCAAATCGATACTTTGTTCCGATCTGAGCTCAGCCAAAAGGAATAATGCGTGAATGGGGAACGAGAAGATTTCGTCGGAATAATCAACATCTTCGTAAACTTTACAGAAATGATCGTATCGAGCAATACTATCGATTAGCACATTCTCTAGGTCACGGATTAATTTTTCTCTGGGTAGCTTTAGTATGATATCCAGCAAAAGCGGATCAATTCTAAGACTATGCTGGTAAAGGTATTCAATCTCCTTATTCTCTAACCTTGGTGCTTTTCTGGTTTTTTTGCGAGTTAGCTTTCGGTTTGCCACCACGTCAATTGCGCCTTTACGCCTCTCTGCTAATATGTCAAAACTTTTTTTGGAAAGGTAATTAAAATAGTATTCACTAACTTCTTGCGTGTCGGGATGGTCTGGGGCTAGTTTTTCCATTAGGTTCAATCTAGCCTTGGCTGCATCAAGGTTGTCAATTGCAAGGAAGTAGTGTGTGGCCATTTTATGAAATGACAGAACTTCCCCAATATGAAAAACCTCCCTATCGGGGTATAGCTCTTGAATATCTAATGCACCTGCAAGAACTTCTTTCACCTTGTCGTACTCCTTGTTCTCAAGATGCTCGGCTGCAATATTTAGCTTGCCAAAAAGGTAATTGGGATGCTCTTTTACAATCCATCGGTTTACCTCAAAGCTTTTCTCTAGGTTACCCTGAATCTTATAAGCTGTGCAAAGGTAGTTTTTGAGTTGAGGATTATCAGGATACTTTTCGATAAGCTTTAGGAGCTTATCGATGACCCTTTTCTTGCCATTCAGAATTTCAAAATACAGGTTATTAAGTTCGTTTTTCAGCTCAGGGGTAATAGCGTACTCCTTGTCGAAATAATCTGGATCATCAATTATCTCGTAGTTATACTCTTTGTATCTTTTACTCATAATAGGTAGTGTTTATCTGTTAGTTGTTTACAAATCTGTTTATGTAATTTTTGATATTTTCTATCTCATCGGGCCTAAACCATTCAATCTCCTTATCCCTGGACCACCAGGTGAGCTGGCGCTTGGCGTAGTGGCGCGAGTTGCGCTTAATTAGCTCAATGGCTTTTCCTAGTGATATTTTCCCATCGATAAAGTCGAATATCTCGCGGTAACCAACCGTTTTTAGCGCATTATGATGGCGGTGCGGGTAAAGGCTCTTGGCCTCCTCCACAAGTCCTTGGTTTATCATCTGGTCTACCCGTGCATTTATTCGCTCGTAAAGTATCTCTCGTGGAAGGTTAAGCCCAATTTTAATGATTTTAAAGGGGCGTACCTTTTGTGGGTTGGTGCGAAAACTGCTGTAGGGTCTGCCCGTTTGCAGGCAAACCTCCACGGCCTTAAGCACTCGCTGCGAGTTTCTTAGGTCAACCTTATCGTAATGCTCGGGATCGAGCAGCTTTAGCTGTGCCCTAAGGCTTTCAATGCCTTCGGTTTTTAGCTGATTTTCGAGCGATTTGCGCAGCGCGGGGTCGGGCGTGGGAAAATCGTCAATGCCGCTGCACACCGCATCAATATAAAGCATTGAGCCACCAACCAGCAACGCCATATTATGCGATTGGTAAATGGTTTCGAGAATTGTTAGCGCCTCCGTTTCGAACATACCACAGCTGTACCGCTCGGTAATGGATTTGTGCCCCACCAAATGGTGCTTTGCAGTTGCCAGCTCTTGGGCTGTGGGGGCCGCTGTTCCAATACGCATTTCGCTGAAGAACTGCCTTGAGTCTGCCGAAACTATTGGCGCATCGAAATGTTTTGAAATGGACAAGCTGGTGCTGGTTTTGCCAACACCGGTGGGGCCAAGGAGTACAATTAAATATTTATCTGACAATGCAGAAGTGTTTTTCGGTTAGTAGTCCTCACTGGAGAATGCTTCGGAGTCGAGGTCAATATCATTGAAATCAATATCGTTGGTAATATCATCAAAAATATCCTCATCATCATCATCCATAAGTATGTCCTCTATTGAGATGTCTTCAATTTTCAACTGCTCCGGAGGTGTGCCAATAGAGGTTTTGCAAATCGGATATTTTAGGCTGGTAGTTGGTTCAACAATATCCGATAGCTCAACAAAAAAGCACCGGTCCGAGAAAATATCGAAAACGTATAGTAAGCGGTCCTTCTTGTTTTTGAGGAGTTCGCCAAGGGTGACCGATTCCATGGGGATAGCAGCAAGGCCAGCATCGTTGTCCATATCAATAAGGGTAAGCTCCAAGCCCTTGTTCCACTGCTCATCGGTTAGGAAAAACGATGCCAGCTGCGCTGAGTCGTACCCCAAATCCTTCTGAATAAAATTATGAAAGCTTAGGAATGTATGGTTATCGGGAATTTCATACTCGCGCAGAAACAATTCATCGTCACCCGAGATCATTCTAAATTTATAAATCATGGCAAATGGTTTTTTGCAAATTAAGCAACATGGTTACGAAAAAAAAATCTTTTTGTGTAAATTTTTTAAAGCTTTGCTAAGAATTCTATCGTGTCAATCCCATCGGCGTAATCGGTAAGCAACGGGTTCTGGGCCTGGCCAAATGGAATTGAATTTGGAATGCCCTCGATTGTTGATACAATGCTTTGTAGCTGTTCCGTATGCATGTCGATATAGCTTAAAATTCCAGCCAAATTGGAGTAATGCTGGTAGTATATAACACCCACTGGGCTACCAAGGCTCTCGTCGGGCTTAATAAGCGCAAAGCCTGTGTCGAGGTGTTCAACCCTATTCATTAGGTACATTGCTCGGTGGTACTCGTAGTTGTTGGCGTACTTATTATGATTTATTAAATGCTTATAATCATCAAAGTGGTTCAGCAAATCGGCAAGGTTGTAATCCCTAGGAACAAGTATTTTGGAAACGTTCCTGCATCCCAAACCAAAGTAGGCAAAAATATCGGTGGCCAGGTGATGTAGCTCCTCGGTGGTTTCAGCACCGCTAAGTACGGCAATGCTGTGCCTATTTTTGCGGATTATATTTGGATACTTACCAAAGTAGTACTCGAAATACCGCGATGTGTTATCGCTTCCGGTGGCGATTACGGCATCAAAATTTGCGAGGTTGTTTTCGCTTAGGTTGATGTAATTGCTGAACCTTGGCTCGATGGCTAGCAGCAAATTAATTATAGCCTGCATTAGCCCAGCATCTTTGGATGATATTTTGCCCACAAATTGATGACCAGCTATGAGTACGCATAGCAAATCATGTAGACCCACAAAGGGAATGTTTCCGGCCATTACCACACCTATACTCTTGGGATTTGAGGGGTTAAACGTTTGAGCGGGGTAAAGGGTAGTCCACTCTGCTAGCTGATCTTGCTTAAGCCAATGCTGTGCAATTGATGTTATTGCCATCTCACAAAAATTGGGGGTAAACCATTGGTTTGTCAGATGGGCGGTGTTTAAAGTTTGCCAGAATTCCTTGGTTTGAATCGAGGCATCACGGCTTAATATAAGTTCGCCTAGCTTGGCAAATGCCTTTATTCTTTCAGCTAATAACATTCTGTTTTTATTTGCAAAGGTAGAAGATTTTTAACCTTTGGTACCATATTTTAGTCGTAGGAAGCTTACAACTATTAGGGCCATGCGTATTTAGCAATTTAGAAAAAACATTACCTTTGAAGTTGTTACTAAATTGCCCAAATATGAGAAGTTTTGCCCTAGTTTTAGAGAACCTAAAAGTATCATTCGGTGCCATTCGCTCAAATACATTACGTACCATACTTACCATACTAATAATTGCCATCGGAATAATGGCTTTGGTAGGAATCCTTACGGCCATCGATTCCATTAAGAAGAGCATTAACGATGAGTTTACCTCGATGGGTGCCAACACCTTTAGCATCCAGAGCCGGGGTATGAATGTGCAGGTTGGGGGACAGCGTCACCGAACCCTTAACCATTCGCATATCAGCTATCAGCAGGCAACTGACTTTATCGATCGCTTTGAGTTCCCCGCCACCGTATCGCTATCGATATGGGCAACAGGGGCTGCCACCGTTAAGTATTTGTCCAACAAAACCAATCCCAATATTGGGGTAAGGGGTGTAACTTCTGGGTATTTCGAGACGGCTGGGCTGGATATTGAGAAGGGTCGAATTTTCTCGTCGCATGAGGAGGATAACGGGTGGGCTGTGGCCGTTATTGGCAACAAGGTGGCATCCGAACTTTTCGGTAAAAACGAGGATCCCCTGGAAAAGATAATTAGCGTGGGCAGCGGAAAGTACAGGGTTATTGGCGTGATGAAATCGAAGGGTGATGCCTTTGGTGGTGGCCCCGATCAGGCAGTACTGCTACCGGTGCACAATGTGGCAACCCATTTCTCGCGGCCCAATATGAACTACACCATTAACATAAAACCGAACAACCCACTTCACCTCGATTATGCGGTTTCGGAAGCCGAAGGTGTATTTAGAATTGTTCGGAATCTGAAGGCCCGCGACCAGTCCGATTTCAATATTGAGAAGAGCGACTCGTTGGCTCAAATACTTCTTGAGAACATTAAGTACGTTACCATTGCTGCCACACTAATTGGTATTATCACCCTTATTGGAGCCGCTGTTGGACTGATGAACATTATGCTAGTAGCTGTTGCTGAACGAACCCGCGAGATTGGCACACGTAAGGCTATAGGCGCAAAATCATCAACCATCAAGCAGCAGTTTCTTTTCGAGGCCATCGTTATTTGCCAGCTGGGCGGTTTGCTCGGTATTGTTTTAGGAATACTTATGGGTAACGTAATCTCGCTTATAACAGGTAGTACCTTTGTTGTTCCTTGGCTTTGGATGGCTTTGGGGGTGGTTATTAGCTTTACCGTGGGGTTAACCTCTGGTTACCTACCTGCCGTTCAAGCCTCAAAACTCGACCCCATAGAGGCGCTGCGGTACGAGTAGACTTTTGTTTAATTGTAAAACATAATCACCATGGCAACCTATGTGGTGGGTGATACACACGGATGTTTGCAGTCGCTCAGGTTCTTGCTTGAGCATAGAATTGGAATCTCCCGCTCGGACACGGTTATCCTTCTGGGCGATCTAGTTGATAGAGGCCCACGAAGCGCTCAGCTAATCGATTACATCCTACTGCTTCAAGATCAAGGGTTCAACATATTGTCTATTCGTGGAAACCATGATCAGATGTTGCTCGATGCCGCCAACAGCAGGGCTCACTATACCCAATGGTTACAGAACGGTGGTATCAGCACCTTGCGGAGCTACGAAGATTTTATGGGCGAATCGTTCCTTTTCCCCGAGGGTATTCCCAGTATCCACACATCTTTTCTTAATCAGCTGCCATATCATCTCGCTATCGACAGGTTTATGCTGGTGCACGGCGGAATAAATCCGTACCACGACAACCCTCTCAACGATACAGAGTCGTTGCTTTGGGGCAGAATGGGGGAGTTGCCAAATGACTTCATGCCCAATACAATCTTTCTTTATGGTCACATCCCAACGCCACTGGCCAGTATACAGGAGATAGTTAACAAGTCGGAGCATAGGCTAATTCCCTTGGATGGGGGATGCGTGTATGCAGGATTGCACCCTGGCGTTGGGTACCTAGTAGCGCTTGAATTGGAGACGATGAAATTGTATTGGGTTGATAGGCAGGAGGATTGAATGGTAAGAGCAATATGAACCTGCTTAAGTTTTGATATTTGGAGTGTTCTTAACCAATGTTTTTCATCTTTTTGATTTAGTATGGCAATGCTTCTGTTCGGCGTCGTTGGGCTGAGGTTTTACCTCGGTCGGAATGTAAAGACGGGCTATGCCTGCAATCCATAAAGCAGCTGCAACCTGCTAGAATACATTAGGCGCAGGCTCGGTCCCGGCCTAACTCAGGCAATGAGTATTGCAGTTCATCCCACAAACCTAAACCTTTACTCAAATCTTTATTGGGTTTGGATAGCTATACACCAGCCATTATTTCCAACAAAGGGTTGGCCCTAAGCGTACTTTTAGGTAAAAAAACTATATATTTGCTAAACGCTACCTCTACTTAGATTCTAACTTCATAGAATGCTGGGTATATATACTTTGGGTGGTGGTATAGGGGAGTTAGCAACCATGGTGGACGAAAACGAAGATTTAGCCCATCGGCAGCCTGTTTCGGGGCGTAGATGGCTTGAAAATATCGAAATGAGCGGGTAGGCTGAAAGCTCTGCATTTTGGAAACAGTTAGGAAAGAACAGGCCTTCGAGGGGCTAGAAAATATTTCACTACCCTCGACCAGAATGGCGGATAACGCCTAGCCCATTTAGCTTGCGTTGGGCTGCTTTGAAAATTGGGGTGGAAAGCCCACGCTGATAGGTGGAAAAGGTTGCTCGCATTATCGGGCTGAAAATGCAACTCGGGGCTGGATTTGAAAAATTGTTGTGATGAAACCCGCCCACGATAATTAGCACGTAAGCAGCCCTTGACAGGAAATTGTTGTGGCTAGGCGCTGAAAAGTTGAAAGGATTTGCTGGACACGATGAAATATTTCCCTTTACCCCACCGCGCATCGCTAGCACTTGGGCTTGCTGATACGCAAGTCGCTGGTTGCTGTGTAGCGGTGTATCAGGGGACATGTGGATACCGACCGCACGACAAGTTTTTTAAACCACAGGTTGCTAACAAGGGGTGTAAGCAATGTGGGGGATGCGATGACATCGAGTCAGCAGAACCCGCACGGGGGCGGCACTAACGGCGGATGACGACGCTGCGCCACGCCATCCCCCACTGCTCACAACCCCCAGCCGTTAGCAACAATGCTAGACGAACAGCCAGACAACAGATACAAATTTCAAGATGAAAAAATGAAAGAAATTGATATTTTACAAAGGTTTATTGCAAACAATTATGAGTTTGAAAGGCTAGAATCATTTTTAAATGAGTTTAATCCATTAAATGTCTTAAAAGTAGATAATTATGAAATTAGACATTCCAATGTCTTATCTTGGCTACTTGACCCTAAAGAAAATCATAAATTAGGTAATACATTCATAAGAAAGTTTTTATCCGAAGTAATTATTAATAATGATAATTTAAAAACAAATATAAACGTTTTCAATGTCCAAGAATTATCTTACTCAAAGATTGAGATAAAAAGGGAGTGGAATGACATAGATATCATAATAATTGACAAGGAAAATAAGATTGTAGTATTTATTGAGAATAAAATCTATTCATCAGAATCAAAAGACCAACTAAAAAAATATCATAAGATTATTGATGATAATTTTATTGGGTATGAAAAAATCCCTGTATTTCTAACATTATTTGGAGATAATCCATCTGATGATAGGTACGGAACAATAAACTACATTAAAGTTTTAGAAATTATCCGATTTATCATTGAAATTCAATCTGATAATTTAAATGGAAAGATTGCTGATTTCATAAATTATTATTTAAGAACCCTAGAACTTTTGACAATGGAAAACAATGAGTTAAAAGAGTTGTGTAAGAAAATTTATAAAGAACACAAGGTCGCTATTGACCTAATTTGGCAATATGCAGAAAAAAATTCTTTTGAAGAAGCAGCTAATGAGTTCTGTGAACAGAAAGAATTTACCAATAAATTTGTTAATGGCAGGTCGCTATGGGTTATACCAAAAATAATTTCTGAAAACACAAAAAAAGTAGGTGAAGAAAAATGGGCTTGGAGTTATCCCATTGCAGTATGGTTTTCAGCAAATGATAGAAAAATAGGAGTTATACTTGAAGTAGGTCCTTTTCTAAATGGCAATTTAAGAGTAAAGTTTTTGGAACATATAAAAAAAAATGGTTTTACAATTAATGAAAGGTCATTACAACCAACTGCAAGATACACAAGAATTTTTTCAAAATATTTTGCTTTCGATGATTGGGATGAAAAAGAAAGTATCGTAGAAAAAATGGATGAACTTTATGACAAACAATTGAAGAAGCATTTAGATAATGTTAATGAAGCCTGTAAAAGCTTTAACTGGGAAGAATAATTAAAGCACAGTTGCCAACAAGGGGTGTAGCCAATGCGGGCTGATTGGGGAACTTCGGAGCTTCATCGCCCGTTTGGGGCGATTTCGTCGTGCGACGAAATCGAAACTCGCGCTCCCGCACTCGCCACACCCCCAGCCGTTGTGCGTCAGTGTAAAAAGCCAACGCACAAACAGCACATTTGGTTTTTGCCAACACACAAAGCCAACGCTGAAAAAACCAAAAGAGCTGTTTTTTGCCAACGCTAGAAACTGCAATGAAATAATGAAGAACAATTAAAATATGCCTTTAGAACCAATAACATTAGTAGGAGAACAAAAGAGAGTGCTATTCTTACCACCAACTAACCCTATTCAAATTAAAGGAGTTGCAGGAAGTGGGAAAACTACTGTTGCACTTTACCGAGCAAAACATCTTCTTGAAACACAAGCAAATCTCTTTCAAGAAACTAAAATCGTCATCTTCACATATAATAAAACACTTGCAGCCTATATTAGAGCTATCAGACCACACATTAATGGAGGTTATCAACAAAATAGTAATGAAATTAAACGTAGAACACCAGATGGCTTAAATGTCCAAATAATAAATTTTCATAGTTGGGCATTTCGTTATGCGGGAATTCCTTTTGACTCTACAATTCAGCAATGGACTCAAATCGAGATTATTGAAACTATCATTAACGGATTAACTTCAAGTACTTCAAACATTCTTAGTAAAAGCCCTGAATTTTTTCAAGAGGAAATTTCTTGGATGAAAGGTAAAGTTTTCAAAAGTAAATCAGAATACCTTGAAGCAGCTAGAGCAGGTAGAGGAACTTCCGACCGTGTAACAAAAACCGATAAAGAAGTAATTTGGGTAGTTTATGAAAAGTACAACCAAGAACTTAGAAACAGAGGAAAGTTAGATTTTGATGATTACGCTATTCTAGCATTAAGGAAAATTGAAAATGACTCAAACTTTGTGGCACCATACACTCATATAATTATTGATGAAGCCCAAGATTTAAACAAAGCTCAAATGTTAACCATTTCAAAATTGGTTGACCCAACAACAAATAGCATATCCATTATTGCAGATGCTGCTCAAAGAATTTTTAAAAGTGGTTTTACTTGGTCTGAGATTGGAATAGAAGTAAGAGGAGGAAGAACCATTGCATTTAAAAAGAACTATCGAAACACTATAGAAATTGCAAAAGCGGCAAAATCATTACTAGAAAATGAAACAGATAATGAAGATTTCACAGAGATAGAATACTCAGTTCGAAAAGGAGAAAAACCTAAAATAGCATATTATTCAGATTTTGATGAACAATTGAACCACCTTGATGACCAACTGACTATATTAAATAACAATGACAATCTAAATAGTACTGTTGTTCTTCATCGGTCAACATACGGTGTTAAACGAATTAAGACTTTTCTTGATGCAAATGGCTTTTCAACTGAACTCATAAAATCAAGTCAACCTGTAAATTATGCTAGTAATAGTGTCAAAATTTGTACAATGTCTTCAATCAAAGGATTGGAATTCAACAACGTCTTTATTCTTGACCTAAATGATGATGTAATCCCCTATCCGCCAGGATTCATCGAGGACGATGATGAGTTTCACATTTCGACAGAACGCAGATTACTATACACCTGTATGACAAGGGCTAGAAATAAGCTATTTCTTTTTTCAAGCGATAAGGGCGACCCCTCTCGTTACCTAAAAGAAATTGATTCTGACCTTTTAGATGATATAAGTCCAAAATCAAATTCAACCGCATCATCCACTTATGATGATGATTTACCGTTTTAATTCCTGATATGAGTGTTAAATCTGACCATATAGACTTTAAAAATGAAATTGTGGAACGTGGCATCGAGTACTTGATTCATTTTACGCCAACAATCAATTTATTCAGCATTCTTGAAAATCAAGAATTGATGAGCAGGGCAAAATTGGAAAGTCTAGATATTGAGCAATTTGACATTTTAGACTATGTACAATTTACTGATGATGTCAGATATGATGACAAGAACTATATCAATCTCTCTTTATCTGCCCCAAACACATTCTTGTTTTCAAGATTTAGACAAAAAACTAAAGATGATTTCACTATAAATTGGTGTGTTCTAAAAATAGACCCAAAACATATTTATGATGAAAACTCACTTTTCGCTGTAACAAATGCGGCATCAAATGCAGCAAAAAGGCAATTTGGCATCACAGGCGATTTAGAAAAATTCAGAATGTTATTCAATGAACAATTGAATATCAACACTTTCAATGGAATACGTTCTATAAACAGAAACGGAGTTCATCCAAAATATCCAACAGATGTTCAAGCCGAGATATTAGTGAGAGACATTATACCATCCGAAAGTATTATTGAAGTCTGCTTTGAATCTGAAGAAAAATTAGCAGAAGCAAAAGCCGCTATGTCATCATTTGATACAAGCAATTTTGTAGTAGATAAAGATATCTTTTCACCAAATCGTTCGAAATGAAAGCAGAAACAAAATACAAAGGAAGTTTAAAACTAGCCGCCATAGGAGATGCTTTAGGTTGGATGACTGAATTTGAGAAGTCAAAAGATGCGCTTCGCAAAAAGTTTGGTACAGACTACATAAATACGTTTCACGATTGGGAAAAGAATGTTGGTGGCAGGTTTCACGGATATGTGGACAAATTAAAAGCAGGTTCTTATTCAGATGACACACAGCTACTACTTTCAGTTGCTCGGTCTATTAAATCAGATGGCTTTGTTGACCAACAGTATTTTGCCAAAAAGGAACTACCAGAATGGTTACTCTATTCAAGGGGAGCAGGTAGAACAATAAAGAATGCTGCACGCAAAATCGAAAGAAAATCTGCCAAATGGAACAAGAATTTTTTCACTTTCAAAGCAGGAAAAACGACAATTGACTATCGTGAAAGTGGTGCGAATGGTGCCGCAATGAGAATTTTGCCAATAGCACTAGCAAATTTTGGAGAACCTGATAAAATCAAAGAAGAAATATTTGGCAATAGCATCATAACCCACGGACATCCACGTGCCATTTTAGGTGCAATGCTTTACGGCTATTCTATTGACACAATCTTGAGGTTTAATCCTGAAAATTTCAATTACACAACATTCTTAACGGAACTAGGGAAAGACATTCATCAAAAATTTTCTATTGACTTTATAAGTGAGCCAAAATTTAAGACTTGGGAAATTGAATGGAACAAGGGTTCTAAAAAACCTTTCGGAGATTTGTTTAAAGAGATTGTTGAGGAAACCAGAGAATATCTCAGAACAACATATAAGCTTTTAACGAATGAGATTTCAGACTTTGAAGCATTAACCAAACTTGGTTGCTATAAAAATGAGACAAAAGGTTCAGGTACATCAACAGTAATTGCAGGTATTTATCTGACTTGTAAATACTCTAATGAACCCCTAAAAGGTATTGAACAAGCTGTGAACTCAATTGGAACAGACACAGACAGTATTGCCGCTTTTACAGGTGGATTAATCGGTGCTTTACACGGACAATCAATAATTCCATCGAAATGGAAAACGGTTCAAGATATTGACTATTTAGACGCAATGTCAACTCGCTTACTTGAAATTTCAGAAAGTCGAGCAGAGCTTAAAAGTCCACTAAAAAACGATAAACACAAACCTATTTATGAAATTGAAAGTGATAGCTTTCAACCTAATGACAAGGTTTATCTTGAAACTTTAGCAGTTGGTATTATTAAAGGAATTGACAGGCAAAAAACTTTGACAAAAGGAAAATACAACTTGATTTTAGATGTTGAGTTTGAAGTTGGACAATTTTGCCGTTTTGCCAAACTATTAAGTATTGAAGAAGAAAACAAAGCCGATTTATTTACTGAAAGTATTGAAAAGGATGTTAATTTATTCAATGGTCTAAATTTAGATTACGACACCAAAGAACGGATTGAAAAATTTATGAATCGACTAGACGAAACGAACAAAAAAGAATTTAAGGAAATAATTAAACTAATTGAGAAAAGAGCCAAACGCTAAAAGCCATACCCATTTGCAATTCGCTCAAGCCAACACACAAGCCAAAAATTGCAAAAGAGTATGTCTTTGCCAACGCTGACAGACGACCGAAAAAGAACACCGAACGCACAACAGCGTGTATAAGAAATAGCGGGTTCAGTGCTAAATCAAAGGTCTGAACTTTTAATAAAAGTCAGTACCAAACTGAAAGTGAAGTGCTCTTAAATCCGCTACTTCTCATACACGCAAACCGTTGTGCACAAGCTTAGAAGACGGCGTATAAGCCTGTTTGACAAGACATTAAAAGTAAACCATTATAAGAAAACGAATAGAAGAATGAATTAAGAAATTGAAAAGTTTTTTATTTGCCGACCGCACTTTTAGAAAAGAAAAAATACAAATTTGCCCACCCACAAAAGGCACATTTGCATTTACCCCAACGCACGATATCAACCCTTCTGCAAATCCAAAAGAGCTGTGTAAATTTATAGCAGGATTTTAATGTTTAACTGTAAACTTTTTTTAGGACGAGACAAGCCTTTTCGTGCCAACGCACACAGAATAATTAGTATATTGCGTTTTATTTTTAAAAACTGAATATGTCCACTAGATTTTTTACAAATAACGAGGGAAACAACTTAATAGATAAGTTTGAAGGTGTTTTCACTTTTAACCCCAACATTGAATATTTTGATGCTTTAGTTGGGTACTTTAGAGCCTCGGGTTACTTTAGAATTCGACCATTTTTAAATAAAGTGCCAAAAATTAGAATCCTTGTTGGAATTAATGTTGACAGGCTAATTGCAGATGCACACAAAGAGGGTCTTGAATTCTTTAAAAATCACGAGAAAACGAAAGAAGAATTCATAACAAAAATTCGGGAGGATATTGAAAAAGCAGACTATGACAAAGAAACCGAAATTGGAATTCTTCAATTTATTGATGACATAGTTGAAAAGAAGATTGAAATAAAAGCACACCCCGACAAAAAGATTCACGCTAAAGTTTACATTTTACGCCCCGAACCATTTAATAAGCATACTAAAGGTTGGGTAATAACTGGCTCATCAAATCTAACTGATGCAGGACTTGGAGCAGGAAATAAGTATAACTATGAGTTTAATGTTTTACTCGACACTTTCGATGACGTAAAATTTGCAACAGACGAATTTGAAGATTTATGGAAAGAAGCCGTTGACATTCTCCCAGTTGACATTCTGAATATTAAAAAGGAAACTTATCTAAACGAAGAGATAACTCCTTTTGAACTTTACATTAAAATGCTTTCAGAATATTTTGGCAAAAACATTGACTACGACCCCGATTCAATGGGCGATTTACCTTCAAACTTCAAAAAATTATCGTACCAAGTTGATGCTGTTAACGAAGGGTACAATATGCTTATCAAGCATAACGGTTTTGTTCTTGCCGATGTGGTGGGTTTGGGTAAAACGGTTATTGCTGCAATGGTTGCCAAAAAGTTTTTAATTCAAAATGGTAGGGATTACACAAAAATATTGGTAGTTTATCCACCAGCCGTTGAGAAGAACTGGAAAAATACCTTTAAGGATTTTAAAATTGACCGATACACAAAGTATATCACCAACGGTAGCCTTGAAAAAATTCTTGAAGGGCATCAAGATTACTGGTCGAAGGAAGAATACGATTTAATTATTGTTGACGAAGCGCACAAATTCAGAAATCACACAACAGGTGTTTTTCAAAACTTGCAACTTATTTGTAAAAGTCCAAGGATAAACAAAGGTTTTGTTGAAGGGTTGCAAAAGAAAGTTATCCTTGTAACTGCAACACCTCTAAACAATAAACCTGACGATATCTTTTACCAAATCCAGATGTTTCAGGATGCAAGGCAGTCAACATTACCCATAACCAATCTAACATCATTCTTTAGTCCTCTAATTGAGGAGTACAAAAAGTTGAAGCGATTCGAGAAACTTGATGTTAATAAGCTACGTGAGATTTACGGCAAAATCCGAAAAAACGTAATTGAACCCATTACAATCCGAAGAACACGCTCCGACTTAAAAAATATTCCCGAATACGCAGCCGACATTACCGAGCAAGGAATTATTTTCCCCGAAGTAAAACCACCCGTTAAGGTGGAATACATAATGGATGAGGGTTTAAATCAACTTTTTTACAAAACCGTTTTCTACCTAACCGATGAGGACAAACTAAAGTATAGCCGTTACCAAGCAATTTACGGGCTTAAACCCGAAATTCAGAATAAATATTACGAGCAAGCCGAAAGGGTTTCGAAATCGCTGGCTTTTATTATGAAAACACAAATCGTAAAGCGTTTGGAGAGTAGCTTTTACGCATTCAGAAAATCGTTAGTAAGTTTTCAAATTGCCACCGATAGGATGATTGAAATGTTTGAGAAGGACAAAATTTTTATAGCACCCGATTCGGACATAAATAAACTTCTTGATAAAGGTTGGAGCGATGAAGATATAGAGACGGAAATTGAACGTTTAGGCGAAGAGAATCCCAAGAATAGAACCTTTAAGCGAGAAGATTTTAAACCTGAGTTTATTGAAGACCTAAAAAAAGACGCAAAACTCCTCAAGGAGCTGGTTTTGGCTTGGAATACAATTGACTACGACCCAAAACTCGATGTTTTTATTGCGCAACTAACACGTCAATTTTTAAACAAAAAAACAAACCTTGAGGGCAAATTGGTAATATTCTCCGAATCGTTCGATACGGTAAATTATTTGGCGAAAGCATTAGCAAAACAAGGCAGAAAAGATGTTCTTGTTATTTCGAGCGAAAACCGCAAACGGCTATACGATACCATTGTAACGAACTTTGATGCTAACTGGGATGAAGAAAAACAGGTTAGCGAATACAATATAATCATAACTACTGAGGTACTTGCCGAGGGCGTAAACCTGCATCGCTCAAATGTTATCATACATTACGACACACCTTGGAACTCCACCCGTTTGATGCAGCGCATTGGTCGTGTAAATCGTATCGGGACAAAAGCCAAAGCTATATACAACTATGTTTTTTACCCATCGGCACAGGGCGATTCGCAGATTAAGCTGAACAAAACCGCCTTTATGAAAATTCAGGCGTTCCATACTGCATTTGGTGAGGATAATCAGGTTTTCTCAACCGATGAAATTCTTGATGAAATAAAACTCTTTAGCGGAAACTACAAGGAGGAAGAAGACGAAAGGCTTAAATACCTTTACTTCCTAAGGAAATTCAAAAAGGAAAACAGAGGCTGGTTCGATAAAATTAGAAAACTACCGCTAAAATCGAGAACAGGCAGAGACTCGACAAAGCTTAATAGGCCAGAACTTCAGTACGGAACAGCTGCATTCCTGAAAACCGAACGTAAATTTGAATTCTACTGGATAGATAACGACTTTATCCCTAGAGAAATAACTCCTATAGAAGCTTTTAAACTCTTTGAAGCAACCGAACAGGAGAAGTGCGAGGAGCTAATTGACCTGCACCATAAGCAAATAAATATTGCCTTAGAGCATTTCGAAACGGCTGAGCATAAATTTGTTCAATCGCAAACGGACCCAGAGGCATTGGGCGGCGTAGCGCAAAGGGCTAAAAAGTTTTTAGCCGATATTGTTAAGCACCCATCCGTAAGTGAAAATCAAATAAAAAATATTCATAAAATCATTACCCTTATCGACATAGGAAAATATACAAACCTACCAACCGAAATTGACAGGCTACAAAAGCGGAAGTTAAACCTTAATTTTGCTTTGGCAGAGATTGACAAAATTGCCATTCAGTACAACGTTGACCTTTCGGAAGTTGAGAAAGGGAAACGAAGGAAAGCCGAAAAACCAGTTCTAATTATCTCCGAATCATTTAAGTAGTATGACACAGGAACAAATTCAAACCCTGTTTAAACAGGCATACAATCAGAATAGTTGGAAACAATTTTTAGGTGAAGTTTTCGCCAATGCTCGACTACTCTCAACTCCCGAAACGCTAACAAGTATTAACACTGCCGTTGCGCAACAGGCTGTTAAACTTGGTTACATTTCATTAAACGAGAACGGAATAAACCGCGAGGTGGCTATTTACGAGGTTACGCTTGCTAGCGGAGTGGTGCTTGAGCGCAACCGTGTTGGGTTACGAAACCTTTTACGAAGGTACTGGAAAGACATTGATGCCGCTTTTATTGTTTACCATAACCCCGACAACACAAAATGGCGTTTTACTTACGTTTCGGAACTTACTGGATACGATGCCGAGGGTGAATTTATAAAGGTTAAAACCGAGCCCAAACGCTACACTTACGTTCTGGGTGAGGGCGAGAGTACACGAACTGCTGCCGAACGCTTTACATTACTTGCAAAGAAAGGAAACAACGCCACGCTCGACGATGTTAAGGAGGCCTTCTCTGTTGAGAAGCTCTCAAAATCATTCTTCGACGAGTATGTTAAGCACTACGAGCTGTTTTGCGAGTATATGGTATCAAAACCAAGCATTCGGCAAACAATATTCGATGGCGATGAGAAGGCAATTCGTGATTTTACAAAGAAATTGCTGGGGCGTATAGTTTTCCTATACTTTATCCAGAAAAAGGGCTGGCTGGGCGTACCGCTGGGGAGCGATTGGGGTCAAGGCAACTTCAACTTTCTCACCAAGCTATTCGAAAACCATAAAAATCCCGACCTTTTCTACTCCGAAATTCTCGCGCGCCTTTTCTTCGATACGCTAAATACCAAGCGTACAAACGATGAGATTGAACTGGTGAAAGGGCAACCCTGCCGTATCCCTTTCCTTAATGGAGGCCTTTTTGAGGAGGACGACAAGAAGCACCGCAACCTTATTTTTGATGCGCAGCTATTCCGTAACCTCTTCGATTTCTTTAACCAGTACAACTTTACTATTTACGAGGACGACCCCAACGACCACACCGTAGCCGTTGACCCCGAAATGCTTGGGCATATATTTGAAAACTTGCTGGAGGACAACAAGGACAAGGGCGCATTCTATACCCCCAAGGAGATTGTTCACTATATGTGTCAGGAGAGCCTTATAGAGTACCTTGCCACTTGGTTCGAGGAAAAAGGTTACGAAGTGATAAGCTACACTGGGCTTAACAAACCCGACCAGCCCCAAATATTTTCTGTAAACCAAGGTCGAAAGGGGCAGCTGCTTTTAGAGGTTGAAAACACCGCAGCCTCAAAGCAAATTGACCGATCACTAATTGAAAAGCTGCTGAAGAAGAAACTCGACGACAGCGATAAGAAGCTGGTAATAAAACACTCCAAGGAGTTTGAGCAAGCCTTAAAAAGCGTAAAGATATGCGACCCCGCCATTGGCTCAGGCGCTTTCCCAATGGGCTTGCTGCACGAAATCTTTACCGCAAAGCAAACGCTTTGGCAGTTCCAGCACGGCAATCTGGTGGATTTTCCTGCATCGGAGGTGAAACTAAATATAATACAAAACAGCATTTACGGTGTTGATATTGAGAAGGGAGCCGTTGACATTGCCCGCCTACGCTTTTGGCTAAGCCTTATTGTTGACGAACCTGAACCCAAAGCCCTTCCAAACCTCGACTATAAAATTGTTGTAGGCAATAGTTTGGTTAGCAAACTCGACGATGAAATTATTGATATTGACTGGAGCGTAAAGGGCGCAATCCAAGGCGAGATGTTTGGCAACGAGAGCGCGCTAGCACGCAAAAAAATACTCGAAAAGATTAGTAGAGAGCAAAAAGAATTCTTTAACTCTGAAAGCGATAAGCACAAGTTGGCTGTCGATATCCGCAAGCTGAAAATTGACCTTCTTGTTACCCAGTTTGAGCAGATGGTTAAAGCTGCAAATATGGAGCACGAGCCCAAAACCGTAAACTTTAAGGACAAGAAAAAGTTTGCTGCCGCAATGGAGCTGTACCTTAAAACCCTGGGATGGAAAGAAACCATTAACAAGCTAAAAACGCTGAAAGGCAAACCCGAACAGCCCCTAAACTTTTTCGACTGGAAACTCGATTTCCCCGAGGTGATGAACGAAAGCGTGGCAAGCAAAGTGGGGTTTGATATTGTGATTGGGAACCCGCCGTATGTTTCAGCTGTTACTATGGCTAGAGATGAGGAGATAAAAAAATTATTTAAAGAGAAGTATCCATTAGCGACAGGTTCTTATGACCTATATCTATTGTTTCTTATTAAAACTAAAGAACTAGTTAAATGTAACGGAACTTATTCTTGGATTATTCCTAATAAATTTCTCATTGCGGACTATGCCAAAAAAACCAAAAATTCGCTTATTAAAGATGCTGGCCTTCTTTATTCGATTAATGTTTCCTTGTTTAATGTGTTTGAGGGAATAAATGTTTATCCAATTATAATTTTTGGGAATAAAAAGTATAAAGATAGTTTCAATTCATTTTTACTTGAAAAGTATAGTGATTTATCAAAAAGAAGATTTATAAAGCCAAAAGAATTAAAAAAACACAGTTTATTTAAAGAGTTAAACATTCGGGTTAGTTCAGGCGCAACTGGTTTTCAAGCAGAGCAACTTAAAAAGTCAGTTTTTAACTTTTATTTTAATGGATGTATCCCATTTATTGTAAGTGGCAATGTTGATAGGTATAAATGGTCAAATAAATTAGTCAGGTATATGGGAGATTCATATTCAACAGCTTATGTTAATAACAATGATGAATCAATTGCCAAATCAAAATGGAATTTCTGGTCTAATCCTAAGATTATTATTGCGGGTATGACAAAAGTTATTGAAGCTGTGTATGTAGAAGAACCATTAGGTCTAGGTGTTGGGATTTACGGTATTTATGATTTTGGTGATTTTGACCCTTGGTGTTTAACTGCAATTTTAAACAGCAAGTATTTATCTCATTACTTTTTAATTAAGTTTAAAGACAAACACCTAGCTGGTGGATATTTAGCAATTAATAAGTCAACTATTGAGAATTTCCCAATAACTAAAATAAACCCTCTCACTCAATCAGTCATATCAAATATTTCAAAAAAAATACATCAATTAACTGCGTTGGATAAGGATACAACTACCCTTGAGCAGCAAATCGACAACCTCGTTTACCGCCTCTACAATTTAACCTACGAAGAGGTAAAGGTTGTTGACCCCGAGTTTGGGCTAAGCAGGGAGGAGTATGAGGGTATAGTTTTGGAGTAAACCTTACTATCTGCCCAAACTTTTAAAAGTTTTTTCAAGGTCTTTAAATGCCTTGTTAACATCATTAATTGCCTTTTTGCAAGTACCATTTTTGTCTTCAAGCTGTATTACCTGCCCACAATTGCAAGTAACTTTCACTTCGTCAGCCGCTTGCTTAAATGTTGCTTTAACCTTGCGCTTACAACTTGGGCAATCAATTTCAATGGTTTGTTTTCCAATGTCAATCATAGCCTTAATGTTTAGTATCTCTTGGTGGGCAGGGGTCGTTTCCAAAGCTGTTCTTGTTCTGGATTTTCCCGTCCTTCTTGAGAATGGTTAGTTCCGATTGCTGGTTCTTTGCAATGCTTGTTCCAATTTTTTGGGCTTCGGCTTTAGTTTCGGTTTTTACCGTTAGTTTCTTGTTGCCTTCGCCCCTAACGCCCCAACCTTCTTTGGTTGGTACAACGTACTGGTTTTTTCCTTTTGCCATTTTTTCGCTATTTAAAGTTGTTTAAAATTCGTTGTCTATCCTCGTTATCCTTATCGTTCTTATGGTACATCTCAATAAAAACTATTCGTTGGTCGGCTGGAAAGTGAGCGTAAACCAATCTCAAACCCGAGTTTACCCCACGCCCTTTAAGTGCTCTACAGGCAATCTTTTTCACCTTAATAACACACGTTTCAATGCCTAGATTATCAATTCTAAAGCTAAATGGAGGGCGTTCATTAGGCATAACCTCTAGTACCTGTTTAACAACTTTAATATCGTCGTTAAGGGTTCTATACTTTTTCAGAAGGCCTTTTAAGTCCTTTTTGTATTCTTCTAGTT
>Ga0334893_1000642_pt1 | contig 43004 bp, 40 predicted proteins | sample GraSluR3_MG_5_FD_207218 | JGI IMG/M metagenome (GOLD analysis project Ga0334893, IMG submission 207218) | Sludge microbial communities from methane-producing bioreactor in Wageningen University, Netherlands - Granular Sludge_09_05-R3 | ecosystem: Engineered > Bioreactor > Anaerobic >...
TATAAACACTTAATGGTATAGCCTTTAGTACTTTATTAGTTAAAATTTATCATTCAATAAATAATCATTTAGTACTTGAATAAGAGAACTAGTAAATAAATACTTTAAAAATAAAAAAGACGCTACAAGCACAATCAATTTTCATTGTACTTACAACGTTTTCTAGTGGCGCGCCCGGCAGGATTCGAACCTGCGACCACCTGATTCGTAGTCAGTTACTCTATCCGGGCTGAGCTACGGGCGCCTATTTATTGGCGGAGAGAGCGGGATTCGAACCCGCGATACCGGTTTTGCCGGTATAATCGCTTAGCAGGCGACCGCCTTCGACCTACTCGGCCATCTCTCCAAATAAAATGGCGGAGAGGGTGGGATTCGAACCCACGGCTCCTTGCAGAGTCACCAATTTTCAAGACTGGCTCCTTAAACCACTCGGACACCTCTCCAATTTGACAAAGTATAATATAGCATGAATAACCACATATGTCAACCGCATAAGTGAAGAAATGAACATTCAAATTTTCGAAAGAATTACGTCATTACCACTCATTAAATATTTCCATATTCCTATTGCATTAGTTGGTAAAAAATTGAAACATATTACCGAATAGCTGACTTTTATGCCCTAATCCAAATAAAATAACATATGTCGCAATCCTTGTTATATTATATAAATACGAGTAGCTCTGGCAAAAAATTCTCTCTCTGAGTCTGTCAAACCTTTTTTGTCAGAGCTTTTTATTTTTAAAATTAAGCTATTATAAAAGCCCCATAAAAAATTGCTCCTGTAATGATAAACGCAGGATGAATTTTCATCTTTTCAATAAAAACAAAGCTTGCTAACATCAATAGCACTGTATGGAATAAACCTGCTTGCCCGTATGAGTTTGTTACAAATCTTATTGTTAAAGAGCCAAGCAATACTGCGATTGTGGGTCTAATTAAACATGTTAAGAACTTTACTTTTGGAGAATCTTTAAATTTATAAAGAACTCCTGTTAAAGCAAGCATTAATATAATCGCTGGAACCATAGTTGCTAATAAAGCAACTACACTACCTAAAATACCGCCTTGCTGAAAACCTATATAACCAGCCATCTTCGTTGCAATTGGGCTTGGAAGTGCATTCCCAAGAGCTAAAACCTCTGCAAACTCAGACATTGTCATCCAACCATACCTAGTAACTACTTCATATTCAATCAATGGTATAGTAGATGGTCCTCCTCCATAACCAAGCATGTTCGAAACAAAAAAAGCCAAGAAAATTTCTATATATTTCATTATTCTGAACCTTTCTTTTGTGGCTTCAATAATGCAAATAAGATTAATGAAGCGATTAATATCGCTGGATGTATCCCCACTACTTCAAGCATAATAGCAGAAAAAACTATTAAACCAATCGTAATAGGCCAACCCAATGCATCCTCTGCTTTAGAAGTAAATTGCCATGTTAGTGAGCCCAACATAACAGCAACAACAGGAACAACCGCATATGTTATACCTTGAACCCATGCTTGATCTCGAATACTAGCAAGTGATGTTAAAACAATAATCATTATTATCGCTACTGGGATTACTTCCGCACCAACTGCTGTAATTACTCCTAAAATTCCACCTTGTTTATAGCCTATATAACCACCAACTTTGACTCCAATAGGACCAGGCAAAGTATTTCCTATCGCTAATATATCTCCAAACTCTTCAGAAGTTGTCCATCCATATTTATCAACTGCCTCTTTGTACATAAGGGGAATTGATGATGGTCCACCTCCAAAACCAAAGAAACCTACTCTTAAGAAACCAATAAACAAGTCAATTAAAGTTTGCCCTTTAGTTCTCTCTTTCTTATGCTCTTCTTTCATATTCCTTCCTCCTAGTCAATTATTGACCGAACGTTGCACCAATGATATTGTATACTATATACACAAACTTTTCACTATCTAAATACATTTTTTTCGTTTAAATATCCATACTCTGCTTTTATTTATACTTTAGCCTTTCTAATTGTGAGGTTTTGCACAAAACAATCTTCTTCAGATACCGTGTTCCATTCTATTCCTTCATATTTTTTTAAGATTGTATCTACATTACTTAAACCAATGCCCTTACTGTTTAATTTTGTCGTGAACCCCTTTTCATCAATTATTGCTACATTTACTTTGTAATCATATGAATTAACAACAGATATATCAAAGACTCTATTAGTATTTAGTATTACAAAATATACTCCTTTTTCAGTTGACACCGCTGCTGCTTCTATAGCATTATCAAGAAATACCCCTAAAATCCTTAACATATCAACACCGGTAATGGGAAAGCTCTCTACTTTATAAGGCACCTCAACATGAAGCTTTACCCCAATTTTACTGGCATTATACATCTTTTCTGCCAATAAATTCGTAAGCCCCATATCAACAACATTAACTAAGGATTCTGTACTGGCAATTTGATCTAATATTTCATAATCACTTAGCTCTAGTACTCTTTCTTTTAAAATATCAAGTTGGTTATTTTTTGCAAGACCATATAAGCTTACATATAGATTATTTACATCATGCTTAAATCCAGAAATCTCTTCTGCCATAATCTTCATGTTATTAATGTAGTATGCCATCTGCTTATTCTTTTGCTCTTGAGAACCTAACAGAAGTTGTGTGTATATATACAAAAGAGCAAAACTAATTAAAGTAATTGGAACTATCCATAAAAATCTAGCAGCTAAATCATTGCTATCTATATAGTAATAGGCCACAATATATAAATTTATCAATAACGCAATTAATCCATAGGCGATGTATTTATTCCAGCTATATAAAGCATTAAAATAATGATAATATTTTCTTTGATAATAATATTTCAAAACACTAATGTAAAAAATCATCAAAATTGCAATACTACCATTGTACATCATCATAAAGGGTAGAGTCCCTCTCACTTCAAAAACCGAAATATTGATCAGGCTAAAAACAAAAGCCGTTGCCCAATAAGATACCATTCCACTTGTTGCATAAGCAGTAGCTGATTGAAACACTCTTACAAAATTATTAGAACTATAAAAAATCGAACTTAAAATTAATAACACAATGTACGAAACTGTTATCCTAAGTTCCTGAGAGTTAACCATATATTGTCTTAATGCAAAATTAATTACTCCAAAAATAACGATTAATGCGGCTCTTTTTTCTTTGTTAAGCAATTTTCCTTCCGAAACTAATATAGCCTCTGTATATAAATAAGCTCCAAATAAACAGAAAGCTAGATCAGCTAATCTGTATACCATTGATCTAGCACCTCTTTATATTTTCTTCTTGATATTTCAAATTCAATATTATTAGTAGTGATGATTTTCCTGCTTCTTTTATTTATTGCAGTTATATGATTCTTATTAACAATAACAGATTGATGCGGCCTGATTAATATATTATCATCCTCCACAGAATCTAAAATATTCTGAAGTGTGTTAAAGTATCTAAAAACACCATGAGTTGTAAAAGCTTTATAAACATCACCATCTTTTTTAATTCCTATAAAATCTCCTATAGGAATTGCTCTAACCATATTATTATGACTAAATTTCAAAACTGTTTTCTCATTTTGCCCATAAAATCTCTTAAAGTCCTCTATTAATCTAATGACTACATCCTCGACATCTTTAAGAAGCTGGTCTTGATATGTCTTTGTTATAAAGTCAAAAGTCTTATATTTGAATACATTCTTTATATGCTTTTGTAAAAATGTTATGAAAACTATATAAGCATTATAGTCTTTTTCTCTAATATAGTGAGCAAGATCAAGTCCATTGATCTCTTGTTTCAAATCAATATCTAAAAAATAGGCTCTTACTACACCCTTCCTATCATTTTTCATACTATTATCAACATACTCTTGTAGCTGTATTGCTTCAGACGTTGCTAGGTCAATTTTTACTGACACATCATGTTTATCAATTATATTTTGTATAACATTAACTAAATTATCTCGTTGTTCATAATCATCTTCGCAGATAATAATTTTGAGCAATATTCTTCCTCCTAGCTTAGATCATCTGATTTTTCTTGAGCCTTACATCATACAATAATACAGTAGTTGCTATGCTTACATTTAGTGAATCACAATCACCCATCATAGGTATAGAAACAGGAAGATGCTCTTTTTCAAACCACTGAGGACTTATGCCAAACCTCTCACTACCCATAATTAGTGCAGTGTGATTTTTATAACTTTGCTCATAATAATACTTTTCTGCATGTGGATCAGCTAGAACTATCTCATAGTTGTTATCTAAAAGATAACTCTGTACTACCCTGGCTTCCTCTTCTATTATAGGTATCTTAAAACAAGCACCACGGCTACTTCTTATCATTAGAGGATGAAATAAGTGTGCTTGTTTATTTGTTATAATAATAGCTTTTGCATCCACAGCATCTGCCGAACGAATTATACTTCCTATATTCCCAGGTGTTTCAAGACCATCAAGAACTACAACTAAGTCTTGCTTGCCTAAACTTGATATACTACCATCATGCAGCTCACCAATAGCTAGAAGACCGTTAGAATTCCCTTTGTTTGTAATTAAATCGAATACCTTAGGTGATACATCAAGGACGGTCTCAGCGCTATTTATAAACCTAGGAAGGTCTGTTAATATGTCTTGAGAATAAATTTCTTCAGGACATACAAACAAGTACTTTATCTTAACGTTATATTTATATGCCATAGCCAAAATTGGATATCCCTCTATTAATACTTCAAAACTATTATTATCTATCCTATTTGATTTTTTCACTAACTCCCTAGCTTGTTTAACTGCTGGATGACTTTTACCAGCAGGGTAACTTATAGAAGAGAATTTCTCAACAAACTTATCTCTTCTTTGCTCTTCACTTAAATTTTTCCAACTATTAGGCATTTTACCTCACCCCTTACATTCTAACTTACATTATATAAGAAAATTTTATATTGGCAAACTAAACATCAGTTTTACTAATAAATTAATCAATAAAAAAATTGCCATGCATTTAGCATGACAATTTTGCTTTTATGGCGGAGCCGACGGGAATCGAACCCGCGACCTCCGGCGTGACAGGCCGGCATCCTAGACCAGACTAGACCACGACTCCTTATTATGGTGGGCGAAACAGGACTTGAACCTGTGACCCCCTGCTTGTAAGGCAGGTGCTCTCCCAACTGAGCTATTCGCCCTGGTGACCCCAGGGGGATTCGAACCCCCGTCTTCAGCGTGAAAGGCTGATGTGTTAACCGCTTCACTATGGGGCCAAAAAACAATGGTGGTGGGTCATGTTGGATTCGAACCAACGACCCCCCGCTTAAAAGGCGGATGCTCTACCGACTGAGCTAATGACCCACGCGTAAACATATGTTACAGCAATTCTTCTTGGTTGTCAATAATAAATTCTTAAATGTCTTTATTTTTTTATAACAAAGACTTGCCATAACACAGCTTTTGTATAATAGCATATAACTGAGCTAATATGCAATCATTTTCTTTGTTTTTTTTATTTTAATGAATCTAAAACAGATCTTGCTGCAACTACCCCTGCAACTGATGCTTGAGCTAATCCTCTTGTAATACCAGCTCCATCACCAATTGCCCACATACCTTCGATATTTGTTCTTAACTCGTTATCAAGTTGCACTCTGTTTGAGTAAAACTTAACTTCTACTCCATATAAAAGAGTATGTCTTGAGTTAACACCTGGTGCAACCTTATCTAATGCTTCTAGCATTTCTAATAAGCTAACAACATATCTATGGGGTAATACTAATGATAAATCACCTGGCGTAGCATCTTTCAATGTTGGAGTTACTAAACCCCTAGCAATTCTTCCTTCTGTACTTCTTCGTCCATCTTGAAGATCACCTAGGCGCTGTACTATAACTCCTCCTCCTAACATGTTTGCCAAGTTAGCTATGTACTTACCATATTTTAGTGGCTCTTTAAAAGGCTCCGTAAAGTTTTTGCTTACTAATAAAGCAAAGTTTGTGTTGTTGGTTTTCTTATCTTGATAACTATGACCGTTTACAATCATTAGGCCTTCTACATTTTCGACCACAACAGCTCCATTAGGATTCATGCAAAAAGTTCTTACTCTATCGTCAAATTGTCGTGAGTAAAAGATAAACTTAGATTCATAAACTACATCAGTGATATGATTCATTACCTCAGCTGGAACTTCAACTCGCACACCAATATCAACAGGATTTACTTCACTTGGAATGTTTAGTAAAGCAGCTTGCTCTCTAAACCAATCCGCACCATCTCTTCCTGGTGCAACAATCACTTTCTTACTGGTATACTCTTCTCCACCTTTAGTCCTAACCCCTTTATACTCTCCATTTTCCACTATAATGGTTTCAATTGGGCAGTTTGTGTTTATATCTACTTTGGAGTTAAGCCACTTTCTCATATCGAGTAATATTTGGTAACACTTTTCAGTTCCTAGATGCCTAATATTAGCTGGTATAAGCATTAATTCAGCAGCAGCAGCATGGCGTTTTATTTGCTCAACTTCTTTTTCAGCATCTACACCAAAAACTTTTTCCGTAGCTCCATACTCTAAATATATGCCATCAACATAACCAATCATTTCAGCTAATTTTTCTTCACCGATGTACTCACCTAGACGTCCACCAAACTCGGTAGTTAAAGTCAATTTTCCATCACTAAAAGCCCCTGCTCCTCCAAAACCAGAAGTAATTGAACAACTCTTACAATTTGCACATTCTCTTTGATATTCAGCCACAGGACAGACTCTTTTATCTATATCATTACCCTTTTCAAACATTGCAATTTTAAGTGAAGGGTTCTGTTTATATAATTCTAAAGCTGAAAAAATTCCAGCTGGTCCAGCTCCTACAATAATTACGTCATATGATTTCATCTTTGCTCTCCTGTCTAAAGTCTTTTACTCTCTTGCAAGATTCTCAAATCTACCAAACTGCTTATTAAACATAAGCTCTATCCTTCCAGTAGGTCCATTCCTTTGCTTTGAGATGAGTATCTCTGCAATATTTTGTCTATCTGTGTCTTGCTCATAATAATCTTCTCTATAAATAAATGCAACTACATCAGCAGTTTGCTCAATCTCCCCAGACTCTCTTAAATCACTTAACATAGGGCGTTTGTCCTGCCTTTGTTCTACTTGCCTTGATAGCTGCGCTAGCGCAATTAAAGGAGTCTCAAGTTCCCTAGCTAACTCTTTTAATTGCCTAGTGATATAAGCAATTTCTTGCTGTCTATTCTCTGATCTATGAGGCGATGTAATAAGCTGCAAATAATCCACTATAATTAAATCTAGCCCTCTTTCCGATTTTAACCGTCGAGCCTTAGATCTTAATTCAAGTATTGGTATGCCTGGTGTATCATCAATATATATCCTAGCTTCACCTAAAGTAGCAACAGCCTTGCCTATTTTGTCCCATTCTTGTTGTTCTACATAGCCTTTTCTAACCCTTTGGGAATTAACTCTTGCTTCAGAACAAATCATCCTATGGACCAATTGGTGACTAGCCATCTCTAGTGAGAAGAATAAAACACTTGCATCCTCTCTTAAAGCAGCATTTTGTGCTAAATTAAGACATAATGCAGTTTTACCCATACTTGGCCTTGCTGCAATTATTACTAAGTCTGAAGGCTGTAGTCCATTTGTTATATCATCTAAATCTACATATCCAGTCCGTAAACCAGTTACTTGGTCTTTTGTTCTATAGTTTTCCTCTATTTGAGCAAATGTCTCTGCTACAACATCACTTATTATACTATAGCTTTTAGTATCCCTTTGTCTGCTTAGTTCAAAAAACTGCTTTTCTGCAGAATCAAGTATACTTTCAAACTCACCCTCTGAAAAAGCTTCATCAGCCATTGTTTTAGCTACGCTTATGACTTCTCTCAACAAAGCCTTTTCTTTTACAATGTTACAATGATTACTAATATTAGAAACTAGCGGGGCAAAGCTGTTCATTTCTGTTAAATAAATGATTCCTCCAGCCTCATCTAATTTTTGCATTCCCCTAAGCTTATCAATCAAAGTAATTATGTCAACAGGTTGATTCTCATCTTCCAAAGACATCATTGCGTCAAAGACTATTTGATTCTGCTCAGAATAAAAGTGTTTAGCTGAAACTGATTGAATAGCTGTTTGCAAAGCTTGTTTATCAACCATCATAGCAGCTAGAACAGACTTCTCTGCCTCTAAGTTTTGTGGTGGTATTCGTGATATTGCAGATGACATTTATATTACCCCTTTGCTACTATTTCATCTATTGCATGTTCTAGACTATTAACTAGTACCACTTCAATATTTTCAACTGTTTGCGGCACTTCTAATTTATTATCACTAGGTATTAATACTTTCCTAACACCTGCTTGTCTTGCCCCATAAAGCTTCTCAGGCACCCCTCCAACTGGCTTAACACTGCCATGAAGAGATATCTCTCCTGTTACTGCTACATCTTGTCTTAACGGCTTATCTGTCAGCGCACTATAAATCGCTAGTGCCACAGCGACTCCTGCAGAAGGTCCATCAATGTTTCCGCCTCCAACAATATTTATGTGAACATCATAATCAGACAAACTAACATTAGTTAACTTTCTCAACACAGTAGCAGCATTAAAGACACTATCTTTAGCCATTGAACCAGCAGTTTCATTAAATCTTACACTACCCTTACCTGATTCTTTTGCTTTAAAAACTGCACATTCAATCTCAATAGCAGACCCTAAAAAGCTAGATACTCCAAGGCCAAGGGCTCTTCCTACTTTAGGTTCATCAGAAGATTTAACCCTAACATATCTCCTAGTTCTAGCACTTTGTAGGATTTTTTGCAAATGGTCTTTAGTTACTATTAAATCGATCACCCTGCCAGCTTGATATGCTACTAAACTAAAAGCATCAATCAACAAATTAACTGCACGTCTACCTTCAATAGTATATTCGCTAATTAATTCATCCACTCCCGCCTCTAGGGTAACATCAAGTCTTTTTGCTGCATCATTAACTATTTTCTTGATATGGCTAGGTTCAAGTGGGTTAAAGTACACTTCTGCCGCTCTAGAGCGCAATGCAGGATTGATGTCTTCAGGACTACTTGTTGTAGCTCCTATTAGAACAAAGTCAGCAGGAGCCCCTTCTTTAAAGAGCTTCTTAATATATTCTGGCACCTTTGGGTTTTCCACATCAAAATATGAAGACTCAAATTTAACTCTTTTGTCTTCTAAAACTTTTAATAATTTATTTTGTAAAATTGGATCCATCGAACCAATCTCATCTATAAATAAGACCCCACCACTTGCTTCTGTAACAAGTCCTGGCTTTGGCTCTGGAATTCCTCCATCAGCTAAACTTCTTTGTGCTCCTTGATATATAGGATCATGCACTGATCCAAGTAATGGGTTTGTTATCCCTCTTGGATCCCAGCGCAAAGTAGTACCATCTACTTCAATAAATGGTGCTTCTTGATCAAACGGAGTTATGTCTAAAGCTTTTGCACTCTCAAGTGCGATTCTTGCCGCGGTAGTCTTTCCTATACCTGGAGGACCATATAAAATAATATGTTGTGGATAAGGCGAAGCCATCCTTGCCATAAGTGCACTAATAGCTTGTTCTTGCCCAACAATTTCTTCAAGCTTTTTAGGCCTAACTATTTGAGTAGCAGACCTAGCAAGCTTTCTTTTATCTAATTCTTTAAGTTCGTCCAATCTAGATAGTGTATAAGGAGTCTCAGGACCATCTTTTTCTTCTAAAACTTTTTTCTTGATATCCTTAATATATTTCTGTTGCTTTTCCATTATCTTTTGTTGAACTCTTCTATCAATATCTTCTTCAACTTTCCTCATAGCGATAGCTTCGACTAAAGCTTCCTCTATCTTATCAAGTGCTGGAAGAAATTGATCACTTGTATACTTTGTATCTAAGCCACCATTATCATACACAACTCTTTCAATAGCTAATATTCTATCTGCTTTTTCTTTTGAATTAATAAGCTCGACAGCATTATGCTTTTTCAAAAGTGCGACGATATGATCAGCACCATATAAGTTTTTTAGTATCTCATATATAGCACTTATTTTGCGATCTACTGGAGATGTACTTCTCTTTGTCTTTTTATCTCCAGACTTGAATTTTTTAATTCGCTCGCGCCAGTTTTCCATAACTCCTCCCCCAAACTATTAAACCTATTCGCTAACTACCTTTACTGATAAACTAGCAATAGTTTCTTTATATACTCTTACTGGAACATTATATTCTCCAATTTCTCTAATCGGGTCAGATAGTTCAATCTTTCTTCTATCAATATTAATTCCTTGAGATGATAGTTCACTATTAATGTCTTTGTTTGTAACTGAACCAAATAGTCTTCCACCTTCTCCAGCTTTTACTACTATCTTCACATTAGCTGTTTCGATTTTTGCCTTTAGTTCATTTGCTTCTTGTTGTGCTTGTTGTGATTTTTGTGCTTCTTTTTCTTTTCTCTTTTCCAACATCTCCATACTAGTTTTTGTAGCCTCTACAGCTAATTCTCTTGGAATTAGATAATTTCTACCATAACCATCAGCTACATTAACAACTTCACCTTCATTGCCTAAACTCTTAACATCTTTTAATAAAATAACTTTCATTCTAGTTACCCCTTTCTTTTAACCATCCTCGGTAATCAAAAAATATATCAAACAAACCTAAAATTGTAGCAATCTGCGTTAAAAATGGGTTTGTAAGTACTACAATAAACAATAATATATAAAATAAGAATGACTTTATATATTGTCTCATAAATACAACTGCAAGTGCTAGTCCTTGAAATAAAACTGGCAAGGTAAATAATAAACTAAGATTCATTCCAATATAATGAATCATTGTACCTTCTTGACCATAAAGCATAAGTGCCACTCCTACGATAAACAATGCTCCTAACCATTTAGGCAGCCGTATATCATATATGAGCGGTGTCTTTGGTACATCAAGCCTTAATCTTCTTCCAACAATGCCAAAAAACAAGAAGTTCACATAAGCAGTCATAAATCCAAAAATCAAAACCATAGCTGGCATCAAATACGTAGTCAACACTGTGATTTGATTTATTATTTCTTGAGCATCTAAGCTTATAATGCCACTGTTTTCATTAACAGATAATATTGCCTCTTGGTATATCCGTATCATATCCCCAAACATGTCTATCCCGGTAAGTTGCTTTACTAAAAATAACAAAATGCCAAAGCTAATCGCTCCAACAACAGTGCTAATTAACAAAGTTTTTCCTGGTGTATATCTCTTTGCACAATAACCAAGCGCAACTCCGACAACAGCAAATAGCGTTATTAAAATAAATGCTGATATAATGTCTAAAAACAAAGCTAAAATAATACCAGCGGCCAAAATTGCAAGTATTCCTGCTCTTAGTCCCTGTCTCCAAGTTAAAATTGCATGCGGTGTAGCTAATACTAATATACCTATGATAGCCATTGCTGGGATATAGAATGTAATTAGTGCTAAAATAGCAAATATTGATACAGATAAAGCTGCTTCAGTGAGTGTTTTTGTTTGCATAAATTAACACTCCTCTCTTATATACTCAGCATACTTATTATACATTAAAGATTTCATTTTTAACACTCTTTACTAAGAAAGCCCCAGGTTTAAACACCTAGGGCTCTATATACTAGTCTATTGTATAAGGCAATAAAGCCACCATTCTAGAACGCTTTATCGCTTGTGTCATCATTCTTTGATGATGAGCACAGTTTCCTGTTACTCTTCTAGGTAAAACCTTACCTCTTTCTGAGAGATAACGACGTAACTTATCTATATCTTTGTAATCGATACTTGTAGCGCCATCAGCACAGAAACTACAAATTCTGCGACGAGGACGTCTACCTCTTCCACCACGACGAGCCATATTAATTCACTCCTTTTTTAGAAAGGCAAATCATCATCATCGTCATTAAAGTCAAGTTCTTTATAATAATCTTGTGATGAATTATTCTGATTTTTAACTTGACCTTGAGATGTGTTGCCTTGGTAATTATCTTGTCTATCCAAAAATTTAACGGTTTGAGCTACAACTTCTATAGCTGTTCTCTTTTGTCCGTTATACTCATAATTTCTACTTTGCAGCCTACCTTGCACTGCAACTAATCTTCCTTTAGTCATATATTGAGCAACAATCTCAGCTAGTTTATTCCAACATGTAACATTGAAAAAATCTGCAGATTGTTGATTCTCATCATCACTACCAAATCCTCTATCAACAGCAATACCAAAGTTTGTTACAGCTGTTCCTTGAGAGGTATACCTTAACTCAGGGTCTCTAGTCAATCTTCCTATTAAAACTACGTTATTTAACAAATTATTTCACCCCTATTATTCTTGACGGACAATAATGTGACGAATTACTGTATCAACGATACGGAAGTTTCTTTCTAATTCAGCATTAAACTCACCATTAGCTGTGTATGTAATCAAAACATAAAAACCTTCTTTATAGTCATTGATTTCATAAGCTAGGCGACGTTTTCCCCACGGCTCAATAGCGGTTACCTCACCATTGTTATCCGTGATAATATTGACGAATCTCTCTACTACTGATTTAATTACTTCTTCTTCTAAATCAGGTCTTAAGACCATCATAATTTCATACTCGCGCATAATCTTTCCTCCTCCCTATGGACTATTGGCCCTGTTTAAAACAGAGCAGGGTTAACGAAATGTAATTGTAGCATATAATCATCACATTATCAAGCCACTCTCTTACATAGCACATGTAAATTATACCCTAAAATAAAGGCAATTTAAATGTTATAATTGACAATATCACAATACTTGGAGGAGATTGATTATGAACATTTGTACATTTAAGAATATTATACCTAATATTGATAAAGACACTTATTTAGCGCCTGGGAGTCAAATTATCGGTATGGTTACTATTGGTAAAGGATCTAGCGTGTGGCATAACGCTGTATTAAGAGGAGACATGAATAGTATTACTATTGGTGAAAACACAAATATTCAAGATAATAGTGTTGTTCATGTTGATAGTGATCATCCTACAGTTTTAGGTGATAATGTAACAGTAGGCCACGGTGCAATTGTACATGGTTGTAAAATTGGTAATAATGTACTTATTGGTATGAATGCAACTGTACTTGATGGAGCAGAAATTGGGGATGGCTCAATTATAGGCGCGAATGCTTTAGTGTCTCAAGGCAAAATATTCCCACCTAAATCTCTAATTTTAGGAGTACCTGCAAAAGCTGTTAAAGAATTATCGGATGAAGAAGTTGAAGGCTTAAAAGCACATGCTGAAAAATACAAAAAACTTTGGCAAGAAAACTACTAGAGAATAAGGAGGCCATTATGCCACAGATTAATGTAAGAGGAATTACTACTGAAAACTTTTTAAAAATCAATAACGAACTGATTAATAAACTAGTTGATTTAACTGGAACCAACAAAGAAGACTTTACTGTTGAAGTTTTCAAAACAGATATGCTTTTTGAGGATAAAGTGATCAATAATTATCCATTTATCGAAGTATGTTGGTTTGATCGAGGTCAAAAAATTCAAGATGAAGTTGCCAAAACTATAACTAAAATGCTAAGCAAAATAGGCATTGAGGAAGCAGACCTCTTTTTTACTCATCTGACTAAAAACAACTACTATTACAATGGAAAACATTTCTAAATAAAAAAGGAAGGCGATGCCTTCCTTTTTAGCTATGCATTAATTTTCTATCATCTCGTTTAGATCATCTAAAAGAGTATCTAAATCTATATTATGACCCATAGCTGCTTGCTCAATTGATTCTGCAGAAGCTGCTGGGCACCCAACACAAAACATTCCGTGACGCATAAATACTGCAGCTGCACGATTATCCATTTGAATAACTTGTTGAATTGTTAAGTCTTTAGTTATTTTCATTTTTTAACCCTCCTTATTTCCGAGGTAGTGTAAAGTATTTCACTACCTATTTCCAAATTTTTATTGTATCTACAAGGTTTTCACTATTTTTATAAAACAAAAAACAATGACCCCCTTTTTTCGGTTATAATTGTAATTAGAACACCACAAAAATCCCGAAAGGAAGTCATTGTCATGTCTACAATTATATCTTATTTACTGCTAATAATCCAATACCAAAATCAACAAATTTACTCTCTTTTACTTTTTATTGCTAAGTACATTCCACTGAAACAATGGGCTCATGATGAAATCCATTCTCCCAAATATCAAAAATTCAAAACAGATCGTCTTCCTATTATTCAAGAATTCTATAAACAAGATTGGGAGTTTATACTTCAATACTATAAATGGAAGTACAAAAAGACACTCAAACCTGTTCAACGTCGCAATGGAAAAACTATTCCTGAAGATACTTTTTGTCCTACCTGCAATGCTCCTCATCATTACCTATACGATAACAATGGTGGTAATGGTCAGTTTCAATGTAAGATCTGTGGCCAAACTTTTATCTCTGGCAAGGTTGCTACAAAATCCCTTAAGCTAAAATGCCCTTATTGTAATCATTCTTTGTCTCCTAAAAAACAACGAAAGTTCTTTGTTGTTCATAAGTGTGTTAACAAAAAATGCTCTTATTATCTACACAATCTAAGACAAGTCCCAAAAGATACTATTAACAATAAACAGAAGTATAAGTATAAATTGCACTACATCTATAGAGAGTTCACTGTTGATTTTTTTAAGATGGATTTAGATTCTTTACCTAAAAACGCTTCTTCTCTTATTTTTAGAAAAAACTCTGCTCACATCATGTCTCTTTGTCTCACTTTTCATGTTAATCTTGGTCTTTCTCTTAGAAAGTCCTCTCAAGCTTTATATGACCTCTATAACATTAAAGTGTCTCATACCATGATTGCTAACTATTGTAAATCCGCTGCTGCTGTTATTAAACCTTTCACTGATCATTATGATTACAACAAATCTGATACTTTTGTTGCCGATGAAACTTATATCAAAGTTAAAGGTCTTAAAGGCTATATCTGGTTTGTTGTTGATGCTATTTCCAGATCTATTATTGGGTATCAAGTCTCTGATAACCGATCTGTTGGTCCTTGCATTCTTGCCTTAAGGATGGCCTTCTCAGCTGTCACTTCGCTTTCTGATAAGTTTAAGTTTATTGCTGATGGTTATTCTGCCTACCCTCTTGCTACTCAACAATTCGCTCTTAAAGATGACCCTCTTCTCTTTGATATTACTCAAGTAATTGGTCTTACTAACGACGATGCTGTTTCTAAAGAGTTTCGTCCCTTTAAGCAAATTGTAGAAAGATTAAATCGCACATTTAAAGAAACTTATCGTTGTACTTGTGGCTATGATAACTTTGACGGTGCTAACTACTCTGTAGCTCTTTGGGTTACTTACTACAATTTCTTGCGTAAACACTCTTCTAAAGGCTATCAAGTTCTTAATCATATTGACATGGTCAAAAATGCTGAAAACATGCCTGCTAAATGGCAAACTCTTATTTTACTTGGCCAACTCAAAATCAAAGAGCTAGAACTCAAATCTTGCACGTGACCAAACCTCTACTTGTCGTCGTCAAAATCTCTGATTTTGATTTACCCTTGATTGAAAAAAATGCAATGCTATCATTTTGCCATTACGGCGGATTATTCTCTTTTTACTTTTGAGTCTATCCGTCGTCATGGCCTACCCTTGCATTGCTTTTTTTTCTGTCAAGGGCGACTCTCTCTTGCTAATATCATCTCTTTTTCTAATACTAACTTTCTCTAACTCAGTTTCTCTTACTCTTCTTTTTTCATAAACTACTTTACACTACCATTTCCGAGTCATACCCTATTTTAACCTAATTCTAACCCGATTAAAAGCTTTATTTAGTAAGATATGATTAAATAACACAACTCAAGAGGTGAAAACATGAAACAAGGAGCTTATGTACTTTTTATACTGCTCATAATTGCATTTGTATTATCTGGAGTTTTCTCAAGTAACAAAAGTATTTTCCCAGTTGTAAATTGGTGGAATTCGCTTTTTAATAAAGATGCAGCAACTACTACCCATAGCAAAAGCCTTTCTGATACATATGATGGTGTTGATACAATTCAAATAGATTTAGTGTCTGCAGATTTAGTCATATCAAAAGAAAATGTACGTGAAATTGAACTGAGTTATTCTGGGAATGGCGAGTTAGTAGTCAGTGAAAAAGGAAAAACATTGACTATTAAAGAAGAATTTAAAAGCTGGAATTTAGGGTCAGTAAGCAAAGGGGAGCTTATACTTAAAATCCCTAATGACTTAACTAAACTAGAAACAAAAGTCATTTCCGGTAATACAGATATCAGTAATCTTTCATTTGATAAACTAAATGTTGAAAGTGTGTCTGGCAGGATTTCCATTAGTGATATTAAAGCTGATGACCTAAGTATAAAAAGCATTTCTGGAAGAATTAAAGTTGATAATGTAAACTTTTTAAATGGGTTTATGAAGAATGTCTCTGGAAGAATCGATTCTGAAATTACTGATGTGTGGGATAGTTTTTCACTTGAAACTGTTTCTGGTAGGGTATCACTTGACTTAAGTAGTAAAATTACCCCTGAAATAAGTTTTAGCTCTGTTTCAGGTGAACTCACATCTAGCATAACAGGAAGCGATATTAATTGTAGTATTAAAGTAAAAACTGTTTCAGGAGATGTAAAAGTTAGCACAAGATAACTTGACTATATATTGTTTTAATGAGAATCTATAGAAAGATTCTCATTATTATTTGGAGTGAAATTATGAATAACTGGCAGATTAGAAGTGAAATGTTAATCGGTAAAGAAAATATAGCAAAGTTAAATAACGCAACTATTATAATAGCAGGGCTTGGTGGAGTGGGCTCTTGGGCAACAATTAGCCTAGCGAGAAGTGGAATCAAGAATTTTATCCTTATTGATAAAGATATCTTAGAGATCTCAAATATAAATCGTCAGGCTATAGCATTTAGTGATAATATAGGTGCCTCAAAAGTAGAAGAAATGGCTAAAATGCTAAAAAGAATTAATCCCGAAATAACTACACAGCTTCTTAAACTCAATATAGATAAGGAGAACGCTGTTGATGTCGCCTCACTAAAGGCAGATTACTTAATTGACGCGGTAGATACAATTACTGCAAAAGCAAGCCTTATAAAACATGCTTATAAAAATCAATTGCCTGTGATTTCAGCAATGGGTGCAGGGAACCGGCTTGAAGCAAATAACTTTCAAGTTTGTGATATAAGTCAAACATACAACTGCCCACTTGCTAGATCATTAAGAAAAGTTTTAAGAAAAGAAGGTATTAATGAAGGAGTTAAAGTTGTGTTTGACCCTAGTGAAGTAGAGAAGCCTGAGTCTTGGCCAGCACATGAAAGAATTAAAGGCCCACGAAAGGATCTTTTTCCACCATCTAGCATGGTATTTGCTCCTGCCATTAGTGGAATGTTAATGGCGCTTGAGGTAGTTAAGGACTTAATAGGATAATAAAAAAAGAGGCTCATTTGAGCCTCTTTAGTTTATTCATATGACTTTGCTAAATAGTATAAAGATCTAACGCCTACACCAGTAGGACCTTTGCCTATATACTCTAAGTCTTTACTTGTATAAGATTTACCAGCAATATCCAGATGTAACCATGGAGTATCCTCAACAAATTCTCCTACGAACATACCTCCTGTGATAGTTCCAGCTCCACCTTCGCCAGTATTATTCAAATCAGCTTCTGGATGCTTATAAGCTTCTTTAAAGTGATCAAACATTGGTAAGCGCCACATCATTTCATCACTTAATTTGCTAGCATTTTCAAGTCTTTGGTAGAAGTCCTCATCATTTGCTAAAACACCGGTCACTCTTTGGCCAAGAGCAGCAATACATGCGCCAGTCAAAGTTGCAATATCAAGAACTCTTGATGCTTTTTCTTCTTTAACCGCATAATAAACAGCGTCTGCTAAAGTTAATCTACCTTCAGCATCTGTGTTTTTTACATGAATTGTTTTACCAGACATAGATCCAATAATGTCTCCTGGATGATAACTTCTTGCTGATGGTATGTTTTCACATGCAGCAACTATAGCTACAACATTAGTATTTAGCTTTTGCTTGCTGATTGCACACATAGCTCCGATTACAGCTGCAGAACCACCCATATCAGTTTTCATGGTGCTCATACCATCACTAGTTTTTAGTGATAATCCACCACTATCATAAGTTAATCCCTTGCCTACTAGTGCTGTAATATCATCTTTGTTCTTCTTGTCTCCCATATGTCTCATGACAATAAATCTAGGAGGATTGTCTGACCCTTTTGCAACTTGCCAAAATGCTTCCATACCTAATTTTTGAATTTTCTTCTCATCAAAAATATCAATGTCAAATCCATATTCTTTAGCTTTTTCTTTTGCAAAATCTGCTAAAATAACAGGAGTTAGATCATTTGATGGAGTAGCTGTTAGTTCTCTAGCAATATTGGTTGCTTCTGCCAAGGCAGTACCTTCTTCACAAGCAGCCTCGTCCTGCCCTACAAAGTTAACCACTTCTAGCTTCGATTCGTCTTTTTTACTTAAGTATTTATCAAACTTGTAATTTGCTAATAAAATACTCTCAGCTATCAAAGCCTCTGGCTTTAAATCTCCTGTTAACCCTTCTAATGTAGAAGCTATATAAAGCTCTTTTGCTTTTAATTTCTTAGCTTTATTAAATAATCTACCCACTGCCATTCTTACCTTCTCAGTATTAAGCTTTTCACTTTCACCAAGACCTACTAATATCAGCTTTCTATACTCATCTTCATCTTTAATGTATGTGACAAGTACTTCTTTTGCATCACCTACAAACTGCTCCTTCTCTCTTAGCGAATCAATTATTTCTGATACCGAGTTACTAAAATCTAACTCTTGCCCTTTTGTTAGAAGAACACCTATAGCATCTACTGAAGGTGGAATCTTCTTTTCTAATAACATTTTTAGTTCCATTTACTTTTCCTCCTTGTCTTTAAGTCCCATAAGAGCTATTTCTATTGCTCTTATAATCTCTTTTCTTGTGTTTTCTGTTTTATTTTCTCTCTCTGGCTTATATGATACCATAGCTAAGCCACAAACTTTATCATAGCTTATCAAATGTCTCAAAATTTTCCCTAATTCTTCCCCACTAAAACCGCCCGGAGTAGGAAGTCCTGCTGCAGGAGCTAATTCTGGATTTAATATATCTAGATCAACATGAACATAGATTTTGTCCTCTCTAGTAACTAAATAATTCATTGCATCTTTAAGTTTTGTGTCAATTTTGAGCATTGACTCTTCTCCGATTGTTACTATTGAGTCAGCACTAATTAGACCTCGTTCTTCATCATCTAAATCTCTAAGCCCTAGCATTATTATGTCCGGTGCTTGAAGTGGATATTTCAAACCACTTGTCCTTCTTATTTTGCTTAAACATTTACCCGCTGCAATAGCAACTGGCATCCCCCCAAGCATACCAGAAGGACTTGTCTCTGGTGTATTATAATCACCATGAGCATCTATCCATACCAAACCAACTCTATTTGGCATCATACTTCCTCTTTTGCTTTTTTGCATTCCTGCTAGTAAACCAAGTACACTATTACAGTTTGCAAAAAGCCCTAAAACAAAATCTCCCTTTTCAAGTGATTTATTAGACTCTGTAGCTAAATAACTATTAGCCAAAGCTACTCTATTCCATTCCCCATACTGACTCTCATCTTCATGAGACATTTCAATTTCTTTAACTTGAGTAACACTATGCCCATTATTAATAAGGGTCTTCACCAAATCAGCTTCAAGTATTATTCTTGGTCCTAAACCACCACCAAGCCCCTTGCCTTGTTCATTATATGGTTGTGTTATTATTGATATATTCATCAAGCACTTAACCTATATTCATTTTAACAAATTTACCATGTCCAGGCTCCGCTACAATCTGTTCACCATCAAACACTTTTACCCCACGCACATACGTTGTTTCTATTTTCCCATTAAATAATCTTCCATCGAAAGCACTATGTTTATTTGTGTAGTACAAATCTTCTGCTTTACATAGCCATTGTCCATCTAAATTTAATATATAGAAATCTGCGTCAGCACCTATTTCTAAGGCACCTTTTTCAGGATACAATCCGAACCTTCTTGCCGCATTATATGCTGTAAACCTAGCAAATAAAGGAAGAGACATATCCCTTTTTATGATGCCTTCATCAATTATAACAGGTATCATGGTTTGAAGCCCATTGCACCCGTTATTGGCTTTATCAAACTCATCCAGCGGAACCACCTTTTTTTCAAATGGATGTGGTGAGTGATCTGATGCTATCATATCAATCGTGCCGTCTAATACATATTCCCACAAATAATCTACTACTTCTTGAGGTCTAGCTGGGGGATCACATTTAGCGATTCCACCTTTTTCAAATAAAATATCCGTATTCAATCCAAGGTATTGTGGACATGTCTCGACACTTATATCTATCCCCTCTGCTCTAGCATACTTAACTTCTTCTGCTCCTTCTGGAACACTCATATGTGCTATATGCGCTCCTGCTCCTGGAGCTAAGCCTGCTAGAAAAATAAATCTCTGAATTGCTTCTAGCTCAGCATATAAAGGATGAGACTCTATAAATGCTTCAATATCATTTTTGCCTTGTTTTTTAAATTTTTCCTTCAGATGATAAATTAAAGTATCGTTTTCAGCATGAACAGTTACTACTCCGCCTAAGTCAGCTACCAGTTCCATACCTTCAAGTAATGGCCCGTCTTCTGTCATATGAAAATTTGGGCATCTACACATAAATGCCTTATATGCTTGACCCCCTGCTCTATGTATAGCAGGTATCTTATCAAGATATCCATCTACAAGACCACCATAAAGAGCTATATCAACAACACTCTTGTTATTAACTTCATCAATTTTATCGTTATATGCTTCTATTGTCAGAGTAGAAGGTTGCGACAAAGGCATATCAATAAATGTTGTGACCCCACCTGCTGCTGCAGACATGCTTGCTGTAGTGAAAGTTTCTCTGTGTGGCTCTCCATGCCCAGCGTGAACATGTGGATCTATTGCTCCAGGCATTACGTACCTTCCTTTTGCGTCAATTACTTCTTTAGCTTCAATATTATCTGAGTTTTCCACTATGCCACATATCTTTCCTTCTTTGACTAGCATATCTGCTTTTATCACTGCTGTGGGCAAAACAAGATAACCATTTTTGATTAATATATCATAATTCATGCTATTCTCTCCTTTAAAGTTTTAATGTTATTTCTTTCGCTAAAAACATGAATAACCCTGCATGCTTGTCTAATATTAAGTAATCTTTTTGCTTACTTAATTGCTTCTTAACTATTCATTCCATCAATGTTAGTATAATAATATTAAAAGAAAAGGATGTGTAATCATTGAAGCTACTAGCTGATTTACATTGCCATACTACTGCAAGTGGTCATGCCTACTCTACACTACTTGAAATGATAAATGGAGCCAAAGAAGCAAATTTACAAGCTATAGCAATTACTGATCACGGCCCTGCACTTCCAGGGGGACCCCATCTTTATCACTTTGGTAATATGAAAGTATTTAAAAAAGAGATTAATGGTATCAAAGTGCTTAAAGGAGTGGAGGCTAATATTTTAGACTATGATGGAAGTATTGATGTGCCTGGGAGATATCTCAAAAACTTAGATATAGTCTTAGCAGGGTTTCATAACATTTGCTACCCAGGAGGGTCCGTAGACCAAAACACAAATGCTTTGATTAAGGCAATGGAAAACCCTTATTTAGATATTATTGTTCATCCAGGAAATCCAGACTTTCCAATTGATGTTAAAAAGTTCGTAAAAGCTGCAAAAGATCTTAATGTACTGATTGAAATAAACAACAGTTCTTTTTCAGTATCTCGAAAAGGTAGTGCTAAAAACTGCTTAGATATAGCTGAGGAAGTAGCAAGAGTTAATGGAATGGTGTCTTTTGGCAGTGATTCTCATATATTTTATGATGTGGGTAATTTCTCTGAGTGTATTAAAGTAGCTAATGAAACTGGCCTTAAAGATAAGCAAATAATAAATACGGACTTAAATAAAATTGAGCTTTTCTTATCAAGAAAAAATGATATTGATAAAAGAGCTAGGATACTTCCTATCTAATAATATGAGTCTTTGCAAAGTTTGCAAAGACTCATATATTTTAACTAATTATTTTAAGATATTTTTCTAAATCAACATTCCCTCCTGTAAGTACAAATACAACTTTCTTATTATGAACATCTATTTTCCCTTCAAGCACAGCTGCCACGCCTACTGCTGCAGATGGTTCTACTAAAAATTTACCATGGATTAGTATCTCTTTCATTGCCTTGATAACATTTTCATCATTAACCGTAACCACTCGATCTACATACTTGCTTATAATTGGCCATGTATTAGTTCCTGTTTTTGTTAACATTAGCCCATCAGCAACCGTATCCTTAAACTCAACTTCAACAGGTTGCCCAGCCTCTATGCTGGCTGAAAATCTAGGAATTGCCTCTGGCTCTACACCAATAACCTCGCATTTTGGATTTATCTCCTTAATGGCTATGGCAATGCCTGAAAGAACACCCCCGCCGCCAAGCGGTACGACAACCATATCTGCATTGTCAAGTTCCTCCATAATCTCTAAACCAACTGTGCCTTGCCCTGCTATAAGCTGAGGATCATTAAATGAATGAACTACTGTATAACCATTTATGTCTGCTAACTCATATAATTTTTTGTATCTTTCTATTGAGTCATACCCATGCAAAATAACTTCTGAACCGTATTTAGCTGTTCCTTCTACCTTTGTTTGTGGGGCATTCTTTGGCATTACTACGATTGATTTAACTTTAGCAATACTAGCCGCATAAGCAACTCCTTGAGCGTGATTGCCAGAAGAAGAAGCAATAATTCCTTTAGCTTTCTCATCTTCACTAAGGCTTAATATTCTATTTGCAGCTCCTCTAATTTTGAATGAACCTGTAAGCTGCAAGTTTTCAGGCTTTAAGAAAACTTCACAACCGAGAATTTCATCTAGCCTTTCACTTCTTATTAAAGGGGTCTTCTTTATAACTCCACAAAGCCTTTTAGCTGCATCTTGAATATCATTTAGGTTTACTGGTAAGCTCATTTAATTTTCCTCCTCAGTATACTTTATCTTTCCATCCACAAACACCTTTTTGATACCTTTTGAAATTTTGGTTGGATTTGAATATGAGTTAGTAGCATTTACTTTGTTCTCATCGAATACTACTAAGTCAGCTTTCATACCTACTCTAATTAGTCCTCTGTCAAAAATTCGCAACCTATAGGCAGCCTCTGAAGTCATTTGCCTTATAGCTTCTTGCATAGACAATAAATTTAGTTCTCTAACATAGTATCCTAACACTCTTGGGAATGAACCATATGCGCGTGGGTGAGGATGGTCACCAATAATTCCATCAGTGCAAATCCCATGTAATGGATGCTTCATTATTCTCTCCACGTCATCATCTGAAATTGAAAAATAAATTGCAACTACAGAAGGCCCTTCATCATGTAAAATTTTCAGTGCGACTTCTTCTTCATGCATATCAAGTTTTTTTGCTATATATTCTAAATCCTTACCTGCCATCCACTGGTTTTTATCAGACACTACAGAAGCAATCATAATTCTTTTTGCTCCCCCACGTGCTTCAATATTATTCCTAGTATCTAACAATATTCTCTTATATTCCTCTTTATCTGACAGTCTTTTAATAAAAGCCTTTTCACCACCAGCATAAGCCCAAATTGGCACTATTACCTTCAGACCAGTACAAGTTGCAGAATATGGATATTGATCAAATGTAATATCATAACCATGCTTTTTAATTTCATCTAGCCTCTTTAATATTTTCTCAGCGCTTCCCCAGTTTCTATATCCCAAAGCTTTTAAATGAGAAATATGAAGTCTCACACCACTTTCCTTAATTACCCTTTCCATTTCATCAATTGACTTCATAATTTCATCTTGTTCATTACGCATATGAACCATTATTATTCCATCATGAGAAGCAACAATTTTAGCTACCTCAATTAATTCTTCTGTGTTAGCATAACTCCCAGGAGGGTAAATTAATCCAAAAGAAACTCCCTTAGCACCTTGCCTCATTCCAATATCGATCTGCTTACAGATAGATTCTAACTCACTCTTTGTTGCTTGCCTATCATCACTTCCAAGGACAGCCATTCTAATAGTCCCATGACCAATTAGCATTTCTATCTTTGTACTTGAGCAGGAATCTTCTAGCACTGACTTATAATCTTCCACTGACCTCCAGTAATAAGGTTTGTCTAGATTTCCTGCAAGTGGTGCCATATTGTCCATAAGCTCATCTAAGTTTTCATCCGTAACAGGAGCAACAGAAGAGCCATCTTGTCCGACAAGTTCAGTAGTAACTCCCTGACTCACTACATGTAAAAGCTCAGGATTTTTAATAGCCTCTAAATCACTATGACTATGTGTATCAATAAATCCTGGTGCGAGTGCAAGATCAGTCCCATCAATTATTTTTTCTCCAGATAAAGAATTAGAGGATGCTATTTGTATGATAAACTCATCAAACTTAACATCCCCTATAAATGGAAGCTTGCCACTCCCATCATATATCTTTATATTTTTTATAACAGTAGACATCCAATCAGTCCCTTCATTCATTAGCTACCTCTATTATATAGACTTTTTTATGCTAATGAAATAAAGAAATTAATTTTTTAGTCTTTCTAGCTCTTCATCAATTAATTCTGTGTCTAGTCTTTCAAATAATACTTCAAGTTCTCCTAATGTTAGCTCTTCTTTGACTTCAATATACTCCCAAGAGTTCTTTTCAATACTTAAAAACTGTGATATTTTTTTTGAAGCAAATGGTGTAAATGGCTCTAGTAAGTTTGATAAATTAGCAATTATCTGAACACATGTATAAAGAGTATTGCTTGCTGATGCAAAATCTTCTTTAACTTGGACCCATGGTTGCTCTTCATCGAAATATTTATTTGCACTTCTAATGAATGTAAAAATCTCTTCAAGAGAAGCTTTAAATTCCCCTTGCTCGATTAATTTTCCTGCTGATTCATACAATTCTTTAATCTCATCTTTAATATCTTGGTTCATTTGACCGCTTGGCACTTTGTTTTCAAAACTCTTCTTAATAAATACTAAGTTTCTATTTACAAAGTTTCCAAAAGCTCCTAGAAGTTCTCCATTATTACTATTTATAAACTCTCTCCAAGAAAAATCAGCGTCTCTTTTCTCTGGACCATTTATGATAATAAAGTATCGGATTGTATCTGCTTGATAGCGACTAACAATATCAGGAAGCCAAACAGCCCAATTCTGACTTGTTGAAATCTTCCTTCTTTCTAAAGTTAAATACTCACTTGAAATAATCCTATCTGGTAAATGCAAATCTCCATGAGCTAAAAGTAAAGCAGGCCAAATTATTGAGTGGAAAGGAACATTGTCTTTACCGTGAACATAGTAAGCTAATGCATCATCAGTCCAAAATTTTTGCCAGTTTTCATTATTTTTAATACCCCACTCCATACTTGCAGTTAAATATCCGCAAACAGCTTCCATCCATACATAGATCCGCTTATCTTCAAAACCCTCAATTGGTGTATGAATGCCTAGATCAATATCCCTTGTTACTGCTCTATCATGTAAGCCTTCGGATAAATATCTTTCTGTTAATTTAATGGCATTATCACGCCAGCCCTCTGCGTTTTTAAGATACTCTTCTAGTCTTTCTTGAAAAGCACTGAGCCTAAAGTATAAATGCTCAGTCTCTTTCACAACCGGTGGATTTCCACAAAGCTTGCAAACTCTATCGTGAAGCTCTAGAGGGTCTAACATTGTCGTGCAACTATCACATTGGTCTCCCCTAGCTTTTGCTCCACAATGAGGACATGTTCCCTCTACATAACGATCAGGCAGAAACTGTTTGTCATGTTCACAGTAAAGCTGCTCAATAGTATTTGCATACAAAAAGCCATTATCCCAGATTTTCTTAAATATTTCTTGAACTTGTTCTTTATGAAAATCATTGTCTGTCCTACTATAATTATCATATGTAAATCCAAGTTTTTCAAAACACTCTACAATTTCAGCATGGTACTTGTCAGTAATATCCTTTGGATCAATACCTTCCTGTTTTGCTCTGATAGCTATTGGCGTACCATGACAGTCACTTCCTGACACATATAAAACTTCTTCACCCTTAAGTCTAAAATATCTTGCTAAAATATCTCCTGAGATTAGTCCTGCAATGTGGCCAATATGCAATGAGCCATTTGCATAAGGCCATGCTCCTCCAATTAATACTCCCATAATTAATCCTCCTTTTTTAAAACAAAAAAAACCTTCATCTACCCTATCAGGAGACGAAGGTGATACGCGGTACCACTCCTGTTTTATCGTCTATTCACATAGACGACCTTTGCAAGTGCAAATTACACTTAAACATATAACGGTGTCAACCGATGATGCCTACTAATTTTTCAGCAACACAGCTCCTGGACCATCTTCAGATAACTCTACTTTACCCACTTTCACCAAATAGGGCTCTCTATAAAAGCTTTATCATCTTACTCTTCCACTCTCTGCTTTTGTTGAACTAATTTTATATAATTAAAGTAAAGGTGTCAAGTGAAATAAATCTGATTTTTCATATAGACATAATAAAAAATAGATTTGATATCTTTGATAGTTTTCATGTAGTTTTAACACACTCTTTCAAAATCCGTATAACTTTTTTTAATAGACCCTTTATTAACAATCTTAGTGATAATATGCTAAAACTTTAAAAACTAAATACCGATGTAAATAAATCATACAGCATGTGCTGCCGTGTTTATTACACAAAATATTAATTATTTTTCTTTTAATCAAGTTAATCCTTATTGAAATAATTATTAATTTAAATTAGAAAATCGCTCCTATAAACAAGAAGCGATTCTCTAAGAAGTTACTCACTAAAAACTATACCAATAGCCCCCACTCCAGTATGAGTTCCAATGGTTGAGCCGATTTTTGAAATAAATACGTCTTTTGGATTTAAATCATCTTTTACTTTTTGAACTATATTATTTAGTTCAGCTTCATCATCAATAATGCTATGCATTATGCCGATTGTTTGCTCTTCAATATTAGTAGCTCTTTCCTTAACTAATGACACCATCTCGCTAATCGCTTTATTTCTTCCTCTTACTTTACTTAATGCCTCGATCTTACCATCTGTCTTGCAACCAATTTCCATAACTGGCTTGATTTGAAGAAATCCTCCAAGCACAGCACTCAAATGGCTTACTCGTCCACCCTTTTTTAGATTCTCTAAAGTTTTCACAGTAAATATAGTACTCATTGTGTTAAGTTGTTCATTTGCTATTTCTAAAACTTCTTTAATTTCTTTTCCCTCTTTTATAGCCTCTAAAAGCACAATATAGACAAATCCTTCAAGTAAAGAAGCAAACCCTGTATCAAGTAAATGTAGATTACTCTTTTTATCACTATCAAGCATTTGTTTAGCTAATTGAGCAGAATTATAAGTTCCACTAAGCTCTGAAGATAAATGCATTGAAATAATATGCTCATAGTTATTAAACAGTTCCTCATATACAGTTAAAAATTGTTCTGGAGAAGGTTGTGAAGTTACCGGTAAATCGGTATGTTCATCTGCTCTTTTATAAAATTCTTCAATTGTAATATCTACCCCATCTTGAATAGTAGTTCCATCAGGAAAAGTGATATTTAGTGGTACTATTCTCACATTTTCTGCTTTTTGATACTCCTTTGGTAGATCTATACAACTATCTGCTACAAGTGCAATTTTTGTTGAATTCATAATATTCCTCCAAATTACTTTGATGTTCAAAATTTTTTATTACAACGCTAATATAGCTTATTTTTTTGCTATATGCAAGAAGTCTGTCAGAAATTTCTCAATTTCTTGCCATCTTTCTGACACATTTCTGTCATATAATCTTTTTATAGCTTACTAAATAAAGTGCTATAATATGACTAGGGGTGAATAACTTGATTGATATAAAGATATTAGTTATTGAAGATGAGAAAAAACTTCTTGATTTAGTAGAGAAGTATTTACATAGAGAAGGCTATTCAGTATTAAAAGCTCAAAATGGAAAAACTGGATATGACCTTTTTTATGAAAATGAAGTAGACTTAGTTATTCTTGACCTAATGCTACCAGATGCAAGTGGGTATGATATTTGTGAACAAATAAGAAAGTATAGTGACACTCCAATAATAATGCTGACAGCTAGAGCATCTATTGAAGAAAAACTTGATGGATTCTCTAAAGGAGCAGATGATTATGTGACAAAACCATTTAGCCCACGAGAACTAGTTGCTAGGGTAAAAGCTCAATTGAAGCGTCACAATAGAATTATTAAAGAAGATACTTATTCATACAAAAATTTTAAGTTTGAAATTAATCATAATAGCGCTTACATAAATGATGAAACTTTAGATTTCTCTCCTGGAGAGTTAAAGCTTTTATATTATTTAATCTTGAATAAGAACATAAATTTAACAAGAGAAACTATATTAGAAAGGGTTTGGGGTAATGATTTTGAAGGTGATATCAGGGTAGTGGATACTAGAATTAAAAGAATGCGAGAGAAACTTGACGGAGCAGATGTTAAGATTGTAACAGTTAGGGGTATCGGGTACCGCTGGGAGGAAGCTTAGTGAGAATAAAAAAATCATTATCATTTAGAGTTTTTTTGTCTATTTTTTTAGCCCTTGCCTTAGTTCTAGGGCTTAGTAAAGTTGCCTTTAATTATTATGCTTCTTCATTTTATTACAACACACAAATGGACAAAATGATTGAAGCTAGCCAAGAAATAAAAGACATTCTAGAAAGTGATATAAATAGACTAAATACTGAAGCTTTGCAAATAGCAAGTTCTCTTGGTGGGATTATTACTATCAGAGACACATCAGGTAGATTAGTTTATTCAAGTCAGCTCATTAATCAAATGGGGAGTGATATGCATAGAAGCAATAACCCCAGAGCAATGGGGCATATGAGACGTGTAGAAGAAAATGTATACTTTACTAATACACTAACTGGAGACTATGAATTACTTAATTATGGGCTTGAAGCTAGTGGGTATACTATAACCACCTCTTTGGCTACTAAATTTATCGACGACAGTATCAGCGCAGTTTCTACTCTTTATAATTACCTCTTATTTGCATCCCTGTTGGTTGCTTTGATTGTCTCATATTTTGTTGCTAAGCAGATTTCAAAGCCTTTGATCTCTCTAAATGACACAGCAAAAGAGTTAGCATTATTAAATTTGAATGTCAGGCATTTAAGTAACAGAGAAGATGAAATAGGGCAACTAAGCAAAACATTTAATGAAATGGCAAAACGTCTGCAAACTACAATCACAAGGCTTGAGCAAGAATTATCAAGAGAAAAATATAGTGAGCAACTTAGAAAGAATTTTGTTGCTAGAGCATCACATGAACTTAAAACTCCTTTAGCAATTGTAAAGGGTTATACAGAAGCTTTAGCTGATGGTGTTATTACTTCAAAAAGTGAAGTAGCAGAGTACAGTGAAATCATAAGCTCTGAAATAGATAAGGCGAGTAATATGGTTGCTGAACTTCTTGAATTATCGAAACTTGAAAATCCTGAATATAAAGTCGAAAAGCAAAATCTGGAACTTGTAACGTTTTTAGATAAACTAGTACGAAAATATAGCGACAAAAAAATAAGCGGTAATACCGATATTATATTTAGCCACGAACTAACCCATGTTAGTGTTTTAGCTGATCCAATAAGACTAGAACAAGCTTTTGGTAATATTTTAAGAAATGCAATTAGATTTGCTTCACCTTCTGGAGAAGTAGTTGTTTCAATAGATGATAGTCTTTTAGATGTTACTATTAAGATATTCAATCAAGGCCCTAAAATCGAGGAGAAGAACTTAGCCAATATTTGGGATAGTTTCTTTACTACAGAAAAAGACATTCATGCAAACAGTGGGTCAGGACTTGGCCTTGCCATTGCTAAACAGATATTTTTAAGACACAATGCTCTTTTTGGAGCTTATAATGAAGAAGACGGAGTTGTCTTTTGGGCAACGCTTAAGAAAGCGAGTGATCAGTAATGTGTGGCAGGTTTACAGTAGTTGTTGATATAGCAGAAATTTTTGCTCAATATGGATTTGATTATTACCAAAGAGAAGAATGGAAACCAAACTATAATTTATCGCCTAGTACAGAGATGCCTATTGCTACTAGTAATAACATCATTAAAAAGCCTTGGGGGTTTCAACATAAAGACAATTATGTAATTAACATTAGAAGTGAAGGGTATTTTAGTAAGTCTGATAAGTTTTCTCCTTGCTTAATCCCTGCTGATGGCTTTTTCGAGTGGAAAAATAAAGAGCCTTTCTATTTTCAGCTTAGTGAAAAATCTCCTTTTATGTTTGCTGGATTGTGCCATAATGCAGGCTTTGCAGTATTAACAAAAGAAGCTTCTTCTGATATTAAAGAAATTCATCATAGAATGCCAATTATTATCTCTAAAAAAGAAGCTGCCCTTAATTATTTGCTTAACAGAGATCTTCCACAAAACAAAATAGAATTAACCTACAAAGAGGTTAACCCTATTGTCAATAATGCTAGAAATAATAGCCCTTTATGCATAAGCGAGGTTGATAAAAAACAGCTCCGCTTATTCTAGTATTCTTGTGATTAATGATTTTATGTCTGCTACTTTATAGCGAGACCCTTCGTGGAAAGCCAAAAGTGGCAGTTTTGCTTTATTGAAGATTGTTGATATAAATATCTTATCTTTTAACGTATCTAAATAGCTGTATAGCTGAATGCCAATTAATGGAACCTCGTTTTCATCTTGAATAATAAAGTCTACTTGCTCATTATCAAAGTCTTCTTCACTACTAAAAACAAATAACTCTGAGAGAGCAACATCCCTTACTATGTAATATTCATTATCATATTTCCTTAAAATGACTAATAATAATTGCATAAAATTCTTTTCATCTACAACAAGGCTCTCGGGAAGATCTTCAATCTCTTCTGAATCCTCATAATCCTCAATAGAATCAACTCTATAGTAACTAGTACCCTTTAATCGCAGATTATCCAGTTCTTCTCCCATAACAGCTACATCCATTTCTTCTAGCCTATCAAGTTTTGCACTGACAACAGGCTTGTTAATCTTACTATCATCATAAACATAAGACTCTTCAGAGCTTATAACTTGATAGTTGTTTTTATTCAGATCATCAATTGTCTGTTGATAGTTACTTTCAGCTTTTAATACTAAAGTTAGCTCTTTTATTCTGTGATAGCGAATTTGACCACTGTCATCAATTTTTCTTCTAAAGTACTTAATACTTCTTCCATTTCTTTCTTCTGGCAAACTTATAACTATTTCTTGCGTTCTAATTTTTTCTTTTTGCTTGAGTTTTGGAGGATTAGGTGAAATTTCAAGTTCAATTATATCTATTACATCTTCTTTTTGAGAAGCTTCCTCTAAAACAAGCTCGTTAATTTTCTTTGTATCTACTTTTAATGTATCAGAAAAATCTTTATCTTCACTTGTGTCACTTAACTCTAATTCAACCTTATTGTCTCTCTCAGTGTCTTGATTATCTGAATCATGCAAATCACCTATCGGAACAGTATCCTCTAGACTTAAAAGATCTTCAAAAGCATCATCAGGCTTTTTAACAGTAAGCCCGTTGTCTTCTTCATCAAAAACGCTTTTATCAATTTCAACCCCTAAAGGCTCTTCTATAGCTTCCTCGTCATCAGGCAATTTCGGCTCATCTTCTTTGGGCTCTTCAAGTTCTATTTCTTCCCATTCTTTTTTTTCTTTAATTTCTTCTTCAAAATCATCAACTGCCTTTGTATCCTCATCAACGGCCTCTTCAATGATTTCATCTTCTTTTGGCAATTTATCTATAACATCATTACTATCCACAAGTTGTTTACTTGTTGACTTTTCAACTAACTCTTCTGTGACTTCTTCTAAAGTTAGGTCTTCTTTAGGTAAGGTAAGTGTATATTCTCCTTCCTCATCTTCATCTATTTGGGTTATTTGTTTTTTATAGTATTCCAAAACTTCACTACTATCCTCTTCACTAGACTCATAATCTAAACTTTCATATAAGTCTTCTTCTTGTTTTACCTTTTTACTATCTAAAAACATTGATAACAAAAAGAATAACGACAGAGCAACAATTGCTCCACCTATATAAAGTTCTAGTCTACTTGCAGCCATAGCCAATATAACGACTATATTACCTGCTATAACAAAAATTACTAATAGTGCTTTTAAAATCTTATCCATATAAAACACTCCTTACCTTAATTAAGGCCATCATCGCTATTAAACATCATTCGTATCGCTTGTCTATCAAGTCCAGAACTCAGTGCAGTTGAAAGTCTTATTCTAGCTTTTATACCAGACATACTTCCTGCCAAAATAGCTCCAGCTTGGCGCAAATCATTTGCCCCTCCTAAATATCCATAATCAGGAGAAACTCTACCGCTTTGACATCTTGAGCAAATCACAACAACCAGATTCAACTTAATCGCTTCTTTTAGCTTTTCAGCAACAGCGGGAGGCAAATTGCCTCTCCCAAACGCTTCTATTACAATGCCTTGATAATTATTTCTTATTGAATATTGGACAAAGTCTCCATTCATCCCAGCTACAACTTTAATCAATGAAACTTTTGCATTAACTTTTTTTGGTTTTACTGTCAGTCTTCTCTTTACACTTCTATAAAATATGACTTTGTTGCCATCTATGATTCCAATCGGTCCCTTTCCTGGGCTTTTAAAAGTCTCAATACTGCTAGTATGAGTCTTTGTTACATCTCTTGCTGCATGGATTTCTCCTGCCATAGCTACTAGCACACCAAGTCCCTTAGCACTACTTGATTTAGCAAGCATTATAGCATCAACCAAATTAGCAAGCCCTTCATACCCAAGTTCTGAGCTGTTTTTCATAGCACCTACTAAAACAATCGGCTTTAAACCACCATACATGCAATCTATAAAGTAAGCAGTTTCTTCTAAAATGTCTGTGCCGTGAGTGATAACTACTCCATCAATCACTTTACTCTTAATCACTTTTTCTACAACACTATACAGTGAGAACATCTCATCAAAACCAATATGAGGACTTGGATAATTGCCAAAATTATGAATCTCTATATCATCTGTGTCAATTTGATCAGATAAATTAGCTATAATATCTTCCCCAGATAAAGCTGGCTTAGCTAATCCGTTTGATTCATCTACTTGCATAGCAATCGTCCCACCAGTAAAAATAATTGCAATCTTTGACATAAATCCACACCTTCCATTCTATTAACTATCTTACCATATTATTATAAGATATACTTAACTTATTATTTCCAAACCATTTTTTCTATAAAATTTTTGCTTCCTATGATATATTTTATTTAGTAAATTCTACAAAAGGGGTCTTAAATTATGACTTTATACTTTTTCTTTCTATTTCTGATATTAGGACTTTCCTTTGGCTCCTTTTTTAATGTTTTAATTTATAGGATTCCAAAAGGAGAAAACTTTATTACAGATAGGTCTTATTGCCCTAGCTGTCAGAAAAAATTACAAGCTTTTGATCTTATCCCTGTTCTTAGCTTTATTGCTTTGAGAGGAAAATGCAGATATTGCAAAAGCAAAATTAGTATTAGATATCCTTTTATTGAGCTTCTCACTGGAATATTATTTGCCATAAGCTATTTGCAGTTTGGTCTTAGCATTGATCTCATAAAGATTCTAGTATTTATTTCTCTATTAATTATTATTACTTTCATAGATTTAGACCACATGATTATTCCTCACTCATTGACAATAGGAGGAATTGTATTTTTCTTCATATGGCATTTATTCTTTAACACCGGGCAAATGTCCTCTTATTTAGTCGGGCTTTTATTTGGGTTTTTATCTCTAGCTATATTTGTTTTCTTTGGCGCCATGGGCGGTGGCGATGCCATGCTAATGGCTATGTTCGGTATTTATTTTGGCGTCCCTAGAGCTTTTGTAACATTAATGTTATCTTTTATTATCGGTGGTATCTTTAGTATTATTATCCTACTTCTAAAAAAAAGATCTCGGAAAGAGAAAGTTCCTTTTGGACCTTTTCTAACTCTAAGTGCCTTAATAATTCTCTTTTTTGACTACTTTTTCCTTTCTATTTATGGTTTAAATTAAATATTATGCACATTGGCACAAAACTGTCACAATTTAATCTTATACTAATATCACAAACAAAGAAGAAAGCAATCTGGTGATATGTAAAGAGAGAAATCAAACAATAGGTAAAAGTATTAGATAAAAAAGGACGCACTTAAATAAACTCTAAGGAAAAAGAGCAAATTTTTTAATAAGTATTCTATTGTCTCTCTCCAACTTTACTGCTGGAGTAGAGTAGATTTTTGCTCAGCAAGGCATAAATCAAACGAATAAATTTTCTAGTAGTAAGTGCGAGGGCTCTTTTGTGCATATGGTTAGGAACTTCTGAACATTTTTTTTGATAAAACAATTTATACTCAGGAATATGTCTAATAACAGATTGAGTAGCTTCAAAAAGATAATATCGAAGATACTTAGAACCAGTTTTGGTCATTCTAGTGTTACTAGAATTAAAATTACCTGATTGGTTTTTTCTCCAGGTTATACCTGCAAATTTAGCTAAAGCATCATGAGAGCGAAAAGAATCAATAGAACCAATTTCAGCAATAATACCAGCAGCATAAACAGGACCAACACCAGGAATTGATTGTAAAGATAACACTTGATTTTCAGAAAAGCCTTTTAGATTTTTAGCAATTGATTTGTCAATAATATCTCTCTCTTTTTCTAAAGCACTAATGATATTAAAAGAAGATGCTAGAGTCACATTTATTGGTTCATAAAGGACCTTATCTAAACGATAAGAATCACGAGCTGCTTTTTGAATAAGCTTAGCGGTAAGCTCAGGATTAGCAAAGCGGTTCTTGCTTTTTGAAATAATAAAGTTGACTAAATCATCAAGAGAAGAGTATATGATTTGATCAAGAGATAAAAATTCAGTTAAAACAGCTTTTGCAGTAGCACCAAAGTTACTAGAAAAAGGGCGCGTATCTTTCTCTAGAATGGCCAGCTCACTAAATTTAATGAATATATTAGAGACAGTAAAAGTTTTCTCTCTAGTGAGGCTTTGGGCAAGATGAAGTCGATATCTAGTGAGTCTTTGTAAGGCGAGCAGTTGAGGGCCTCTCCATGGCTTGGAAGTAATTTTGTTACATCTGGCAAAGTCTGCAATGACATAAGCATCATTGGTATCAGTTTTGTCCATATCGACAAAAGATTTCCTAAAGTTCTTAATAGTCTTAGGATTGAGACAATAAGCAAAAGGATGAAAAGGCATCAATTGCTCATCAGTTGAAAGCATATTAGCAATATGTGTGCTATAGATAGAGGTTGATTCTAAAGCAAAGATAACGAATTTGAGATTGTTATCTTTTAGACATTTAATAACAGAATCAATTAAAATCCTAGCACCAGGTTGATTATTGCTAATAGTTTTATAAATCAAACTGTTAGCAGAAAAATCTAATGCACAAAAAGAGTTAGTCTTAGAACTTACATCTATGCCAACAAATAAAGTTGATAGAAGTTTGTTCAAGATGATCACCTCCTTTCAATTGAGATGAGAGCAAATTAGAAAAAGGGGTATCCTAATCTTAACTGCTAACTGCAACCTCGCATTATTAGCATTATCTTAATGAGAAATAATCTTGCTGATGACCTAATCATTAAGTATGCAGCATCTGAAGTAAGCAGAATATGACAGTTAAGTCAGGAAGCATGCTTTCTTAGCAATACACAAAGTTTGCAAGGAGCAAAAGAATTTCCTTCAACTAAAGCTTACTACTATTTTAGCATTAGGATACCACTTTTTACACTTAAGAATGTTGTACAAATACTATTATACGAGGATGTTTATTGTGAAATTAATAAAAGGTTTAGCACTTGTAGCATTACTAGCAGTATTTGTTAGCGGAGGAGCATTAGCGTTTAACGATGGCAATGGAAATGGCCATCAACAAGCACATAATCCATACTCTGCTATAGTAAGAGTTTCTGGATTGACTGAAGACGAGATTGCAAGCATTAAAGAAGAAAATTGCCAAACAGGCACAAACTTAATTGACTACTTGAAAGAAGAAGGTTTGCACGAGCAATGGTATGCCAGTGTATTAAGTGAACTTGAATTAAAGCTTGAAACTTTAGTAGAAAATGAAGTAATTACTTCAGAAGAAGCAAACCAACTTTTATCTGAATACCAAGAACTATTAAATGGAAATCCTCCTTACCAAATACAGCTAGGTCAAAGAGTTGGAAATGGCCAAAGAAGAAGATAACTTCTCAAAGCACTACAAAATTACTTGTAGTGCTTTTTTACTTTGACTGAGTTTATTTTAGCATCAAATGCTTTCCTAAAAGCTCTCTTTTCTAGCCAGTATTATTCATAAGTAACTAAATCATTGCTTTTTTATTCTATTTATAATATAATTCATACAAATCTAATATGCCGTTATATGAAGAGAGTAGATTTTGCAAACTTTTAAGAGAGCTAAGGATGGTGGAATCTTAGCAAGTAAGCAAATTTGAAGAACACTTCAGAGGCTTCAGAAGAAATCCTTACTGAGGAGAGTAGAACTGAATGGTGATACGCCAATATCGTATTGAGTGGTCATTTTGACAATAAAGGTGGTACCGCGGAAGCTTGTCTTTCGTCCTTAGTAGTAACTGAGGATGAAAGATTTATTATTTTTAAAGGAGGAAAAGGCATGTATAACGCAACTACTATCAAAGAGTTATATCGTAATTCTGACCAATATGAAGAAAATAAGATAACAGTAACAGGGTGGATTAGAAGCAATCGACCTTCAAAAAACTTTGGCTTTATTGAATTAAACGATGGAAGCTTTTTTAAGAATTTACAAATTGTATATGACAATGAACTAGAAAACTTTACTGAGGTGTCAAAGCTAAACATTAGCAGTGCTCTAGTGATAGAAGGCAGTTTAGTGCTAACTCCAAATGCTAAGCAACCTTTTGAGATTAAAGCAGACAAGGTTGTAGTAGAAGGTGACTCATCACCTGAATACCCACTGCAAAAAAAGAGACACACTTTTGAATATTTAAGAACCATTGCTCATCTAAGACCAAGAACAAATACTTTTGCAGCTGTATTTAGAATAAGATCTGTTGCAGCATATGCTTTACACAAGTTTTTCAATGAGAATAATTTTGTGTATGTGCATACTCCAATAATTACAGGAAGTGACTGTGAAGGAGCAGGGGATATGTTTAGGGTAACAACCTTAGATTATGACAATATCCCTAGAGATGATAAAAATCAGGTTGATTTTTCAAAAGACTTCTTTGGAAAAGAAACATATCTAACAGTAAGCGGTCAGCTTAATGTTGAGGGTTTTGCTCAGTCATTGAGAGATGTATATACCTTTGGACCAACATTTAGGTCTGAGAATTCTCACACCTCAAGGCATGCTTCAGAGTTTTGGATGATTGAACCTGAAATGGCTTTTGCAGATCTTAATGATAATATGCGCGTTGGTGAGAATATGCTTAAGTTTTTAATAAGTTATGTACTTGAACAATGTCCTGAAGAAATGGAGTTTTTCGATCGCTTTATAGAAAAGGGTTTAATTAAGAAGCTAGAAAACATAGTAAATTCTGATTTTGGATGTATTACATACACAGAAGCAATTGAAATTTTAGAAAAAGCAGATGTAGAATTTGAGTTCCCTGTTTACTGGGGTGCAGATTTGCAATCTGAACATGAAAGATATATTACAGAAAAAGTCTATAAAAAGCCTGTTTTTGTAATTAATTATCCAAAGGAAATCAAAGCTTTTTATATGAGACTAAATGATGACAATAAGACAGTAGCTGCGATGGATCTATTGGTGCCAGGAATTGGTGAGATCATTGGTGGTAGTGAACGTGAAAATAGGCTTGATGTTCTTGAGAGAAGAATTAAAGAAATGGATTTAGATATAGAAGACTATCAGTGGTATCTAGACTTAAGAAGATACGGAACTACTCGTCATGCAGGGTATGGATTAGGCTTTGAAAGAGCTTTAATGTATCTTACAGGCATGAGTAATATCAGAGATGTAATTCCATTCCCAAGAACACCTAACTCAGCTGAATTTTAAGATGAAAAGAGTTTATGATTTAAGCCATTTGTTAAGTGATTGCACACCAGTGTACCCTGGAGATAAAGCTCCAGAATTTAGCTTAAACGAGGATTTGTTAAAGTCAAACATCTTTGTGACAAACATTAATATCAATACTCATCTAGGAACACATTTAGATTGTCCATCTCATTTGGGAGACAAGAAGGTATTTGCTTCAGATATTAATTTGGAGAACTGTATCGGAAGAGCAATAGTGCTTGATACAAGGAATCATATTAGCAATAATCAAATTCAAAGAAGCATTCTGACAGAAAAGCATTTTGATTATGAGTTCATCTTGTTTTACACAGGTCATGACACTTTTTGGGGAAACGAAGAATACTTTTATAATGCCCCATATTTGTCAAATGAACTAGTAGTAGATATAGAAAAATCTAAAGTAAAAGGTATTGGCATAGATTGTGCAAATGTAGATGAAATTAATAATTTGAATTTTACTAATCATCATTTACTTCTTTCTAGTGGAAAGATAATTGTTGAAAACTTAACAAACATGAAAAACCTTATAGGTAAGGAGTTTACATTTATGGCTTTGCCCTTAAAAATTAAATACGGAGATGGCTCACCTATCAGGGCTATCGCCATAATTGACTAGAAAAGCTTGGAAATTGTCCAAGCTTTTTCTTTATTTACAGTCTTATATGCAACACACTTTACTTTGTTGTATAATTAAAGTAGTAAGAGGCGAAATTAATAAGGAGGTTAGATGATGCAGCGAAAGATTGATACCATCCTAGAGTATTTGAAAAATCACGACGTGGATTATGCTGACATTAGAGTAACTGATATGTTGGAAGAAGAGATTTCAACAGAGAACCAAACTGTCATGAAACTATCAACAGAGCGGTCAGTCGGATATGGAATAAGAGTTTTCTTAAACGGAGCTTTAGGGTTTGCAAGTTCACAAAACTTTGAAAACATGGAAAGAATAGCAGATAAAGCAATCGAACTAGCTAGAGCAAGTGCATTAACTTTAAAAGAACCTGTTAAGTTGTCACAAAAAGAAGTAGTAGTAGACAATTATTCATCCGCTTATAAAATAGACCCCTTTGAAGTCTCTAAAAGTGAGAAGTTAGATTTGCTATTTGCTGCTGAAGAAGCAATGAGAGCAAATGCTACACTTGTTAAAACTACCGGATTTTTAAGATTTTCAAAAGAACAGAAAACCTTTGCAGATACTGAAGGCTCTTTCATCAGACAAACTATTATTATTTCTGGTGGAGGAATTCAAGCAGCAGCAGCTAATAAAACAGATATGCAGATAAGATCTTATCCAAACTCTGCAAGAGGAAACTATCACACTGCAGGTTATGAATATATAAAAGAATTAGATTTTGTAAAACATGCAAAAGATATTGATAAAGAAGCGGAACTTCTAGTAAATGCAGAAGAGTGTCCAAGTGGACATTTTGATTTAGTTATTGACGGTACGCAGTTATTTTTACAAATTCATGAAAGCATTGGACATCCAACTGAACTTGATAGAGTTTTAGGGTATGAAGCTGGATATGCTGGAACAAGCTTTCTAAACCCGGATATGATAGATAAATTTACATATGGCTCAGAACATATAAATGTAGTTGCTGATGCAACAGCCTCAAAAGGACTTGGCACATACGGATATGACGATGAAGGTGTAAAAGCCCAAAAGGTACACCTTATCACAAAAGGAATTTTTAAAGGATTTACATCTTCAAGAGATACGGCACCAAAAATCAACCAAGAATCAAATGGAACAGCGAGAGCATCTGGTTGGAATAGAATTCCCATTGTTAGAATGACAAATATTAATTTATTGCCAGGAGACTATACTCTTGAGCAATTAATACAAGATGTCAATGATGGACTTTTATTATCAACAAATAAAAGCTGGAGTATAGATGATAAAAGACTAAACTTTCAGTTTTCAACAGAAATAGCATATGAAATCAAAAATGGCGCACTAACAGGTAAAATATATAAAAATCCAATTTACTCTGGAATCACGCCAGAATTCTGGAGAAGTTGCGATGGGGTAGCTAATAAAGATCATTATGTAATGTATGGAACACCAAACTGCGGTAAAGGTGAGCCTGGACAAGTTATGCATGTTGGACATGGTTGTTCACCAGCACGATTTAGACAAGTGAAGGTAGGTGTTAATAATGTTCTCTCGAACTGATTATTATAATATTATTAACTACATTCTAAAGAGAACTCGTGATTACGATGCAGAAGTTTTGATTAGCGGTTCAGTAGAAGGATTGACTAGATTTGCAAACTCTGAAATCCATCAAAATGTATATGAAAATATTAATACTATAAATATTAAATTGCTAAAAGATAATAAAAAAAGTGAGCTTGTTACAACTGATTATAGTGAAAAAGGACTTGATGCAGCTATAAAAGAAGCAATACAAAACCTAGAGTATGCACCTTCTGGAGACTATCCAAGAATGGTCAAACACCCAATTTTGACGGAAATGTGCTCTCAAAACAGTGAGCTTGTTAAAGCATGTACACCTGAAAATAGAGCTTTGCAACTGAAAGAATCTTTTGCTTTGCTTCCTTCAAACTATCAAGCTTATGGAATATATAGCTTAACTTCTATGAGACTTGCATATGGGAATAATAATGGGGTAAAGAGATTCCTAAAAAATTACTATGCTAAAGTCAATGTATTAGTTTCAGATGGTAATGATGGCACTAGCTACTACTCTACATTAACTCAAAACTCAAAGGGTTTCTCTTTAGTAGATATATTTAAGCATGTCATAAACAGAGCTTCTATAAATAACGATAGGAAAATAATTGAACCTGGAGAGTATACTGTAATACTTGAGCCTGCTGCTGTCGCTAGCATATTAATGTACTTAAGCTTTGCAGGTTTTAATGCTAAAAGTGTCCAAGACAATTATAGCTTCCTATCAGGAAAAGTAGGGGAAAAAGTGTTTGATGAAAGAATAACAATAGTAGATGATTGGCACAACAAAAACACTATGCCTTTACCTTTTGATTTAGAGGGATTTGAAAGAAAAAAGCTTAATTTAATAGTAAACGGAGTGGCGCATGACTTAGCATATGATGCATTGACTGCAAAAAAGGATGAGAAAAAATCCACGGGGCACTCAGTTGCTATGCCTGATAGAGGCGGCATACCACTTAACTTAGTCATGGAAGGTGGTATTAGACCTCTTGAGGATATTATAAAAGACTCTGATAATGCTATCTTAGTTACAAGATTTCATTACATGAACTTAGTAAATCCAAGACTTGCACAATTAACTGCTTTGACTAGAGATGGGTTATTTCAAATTGAAAATGGAGAAATCACTCATGCTTTAGAGAATATGAGGTTTACCGAAAGCATCCTTGACGCATTCAATGATGTAGTTGAAATCTCTAGTGATAGGAAGAAAATCCCAACTTTCTTGGGTAATTATTATGTGCCAGCGATGAAAATTAGAAACTTTAAATTTACTGGCAAAACAAAGTAAAGCTACAGACGGGAGTGAATAAATTGCAAGAATACTTAATTTTAGTTGATAGTGGATGTGACATAAGTAAAGAAATGAAATCAGGTATTCCTTTAGAGATTGTACCGATTACATTAGAAATTGGAGACCATCACTACATAGATGATGGCAGCATCATCCTAGATGAATTTTTAGATGATATGGCTAATAGTCAAGTTAGTCCAAAGACAGCAGCGCCAGCACCTGAGCTATACATGCAGCATTTTGATAAAGCAGAGAATATATTCATTGTTACAATATCCTCTGAAATAAGCTCTACTCATAATAGTGCTTTGATTGCAAGGAATACTTATTGGGAGACTAATCCTGATAAATTTATAGAAGTTATTGATTCCAGAAGTGCATCAGTTGCAGAGGCACTCACTGTCATGTTCTTAGATAGGCAATTAAAAAAAGGAATCAAGCCAACAGATGCAGCAAAAAAGGCCAGAGAGTATGCTAAGGATTTGCAGACATATTTTGTTTTAGACAACTTAAGCAACCTAAAGAAATCCGGCAGAATAGGCCATTTAAGTGGTCTAATGGCGTCTATATTGCAGATCAAACCCATAATGGGTTCAGACGGCAAAGGTGGCATAGCCATGGTGAAGAAAATGAGAGGTTACAAAAAATCTGTAAACAATATGCTTGACATTATTGGCGAATCGTCTAGTACTAATGATCTGAAAAATAAGGTTCTTGCAATTGCACATTGTAAAGCAAATGCAGAAGCTAGAGAACTTATGGCAATGATAAAAGAAAAATACCCATTTTCGGAAGTCCACTTAACTGCAATGCGTGCAACAATTAGCATCTATGCTAATGTCAAAGGCATTTTGATAGCCTATTAAGCTTTTAAGCCCTAAGAAAAGTCATTTTCTAGGGCTTTTTTATTTGTAATTATTCTATTTTAAGATAGAATGTAATGACTACATGTAGTTGGGAGACTAAGTATGCAAAAGTATTTACCAAGAAACGATAACAAGCAATTATTAATTTTTTTAAGTGCTTTAGTATGTATTTGGCAATAGAAAACTGCAACTTTTGGCAATCAAAAATACAATTACCAGTACTAACCTTGATCACTTCATCAATGAATTTGCTATACGATAGCTTTTTCCTGTAAATATCAACATATGTGAA
>Ga0334893_1000652_pt1 | contig 42640 bp, 34 predicted proteins | sample GraSluR3_MG_5_FD_207218 | JGI IMG/M metagenome (GOLD analysis project Ga0334893, IMG submission 207218) | Sludge microbial communities from methane-producing bioreactor in Wageningen University, Netherlands - Granular Sludge_09_05-R3 | ecosystem: Engineered > Bioreactor > Anaerobic >...
AATTTTTGTCAAGGAGCTTAACCATCTGCTGGGTGGCACCCTTCTGCGGCCCGAAAACCCTTGCGGCACCCCTGTCTCCGCACAGCGGGTTGTCCACGTCACAGGCTATTAAAACTTCCGAATCCCTTATCCTTTCGTCCATGCCCGACGGGTCTATGCTGCTTAGAAGTTCCAACCCGCCGCCGCCTGCCGGTATCCTACGCCCGGACCTGTCGGTGAACTCCACGCCAAGGGCGCTTAAAAGGCCTGCTCCTCCGTCAACGGTAGCGCTTCCTCCCAATCCTATTATGAACTTGCGGCAACCCCGGTCAAGGGCATCCATAATCAGCTGTCCCGTCCCGAAGGTGGAGGCAGTCATCGGGTTACGCCTGCCCGGGGGTATCAGCATCAGCCCCGAAGCGGATGCCGTCTCAATAACCGCCGTCCTGCCGTCCCCCAGTATCCCGAAAATACCCTCTACCTCATCCCCCAAAGGGCCTAAAACCCTTTTCCTAACCATCTTCCCGCCGGTTGCGGATACCATCGCGTCAACGGTGCCCTCTCCGCCGTCCGCCACCGGAATCCTGTCTACCGTACACGACGGAAACACCCGGCGTATGCCCTTTTCAATATAGGCCGCCGCCTGCCCGGCTGTTAAACTCCCTTTGAATGAATCCGGTGCAATTACTATTTTCATTATTCTACCCCCTTATATGTAAAACCTCATCTATTTCTGTATGCTTTTCCTAACATTATTCTATCCGGCAGGATCATTTCCCTTTTACATCACCAAAGCCGCTGATTCATGCTTCCTACATATGTTCCGCCAATCTGTTTTCCATAATCCTACTGTCTTGGTACCTGGAAAAGTCGTTTATAAGCCCGTCCAGCGCCTGGCTTACCTTGAGTACTTCCCCATCCCGCAGATCCTTTTCGTCAATAAGCTCCACCAATCGTTTTTGCAGCACGTTTATCCCCCTTAGGATTTCTTGAGCCTCATTTCTCATTCCATTTACCTCCATATCCAGTATGCACTAATAGTTTGTCCCCATGCTTATTAAGAATACGAAGATACACCTAAAAATATTCCTGCCCATGCATTTATATGGTATAATTATTAAACAAAATTGGAACCGGGAAGGGAGTTGTTCAAATGAAGAAGGCTATAGAGCTCCTTATAATATGCACTGCGCTTACTGTTGGTTTGGCAGGCTGTATGGCAGATACCAGCCTGGAGGACGCCGCCCCTGCGGAGAATGCCCAATTGGATGAAACCCTGGCGAATACGGTAAACGTCAGTCCACCGGCGACGGTTTCCGTTGAAGAAGAGGCATACCGGCTGCTGAAATCCCTCAGGACAGAGGAAAGGAAATATATGGACGAAATACTTGAATTCCTGCCCGACATAAATTGGTCCGCATATTCAAAACATTCAAAGGAACACAGCAACGATGAATACGCTTTGGAAGCAATGGACCTTCTGCGGTGGCTCACCTATAATCCCGGAAGCTGGCAAGGCGACAACATGCTCAAAATATTCCAGGCTAGAAACGGGCTTGACGGAGCATTGGCAGAGCAGTACAGCGTAATAGTAGGTTCCTTTTTCACACGCGATAAGGACAAATTTGTAGAGCTGTTAAGCCAGCTTGATGATGGTATTGAGAGTATATGCGGCCATGTAGCATATCACTGTGACTATTACATGGATCTGGAACGGCTTGCAGAGACCACTGCAGCATACTTTGCAGACAAACAGCTGTCGGACAGTGAAAGATTTGTGGTAAATTCCCTTATTGAAGCCTTTGAAGCTTATTGTATACCGAATTCGCCGTGAAGACAGCCATAATTCCCGTTTGTAATCAAAATTTAATCAAAAGAACCGTCCCCTTGATTATGCCTGTGGTAATCGTTTATAAGCCTGTCTAGCGCCCGGCTTGCCCCGAGAACTTCCCCGTCGGCAGTATCCCTTTGCCCGATTAATTCCACCAGCCGCCTCTGAAGCCTTACTATCTCTTTCATGATACGCTTTGTTTCATTCGTCATTATTATTACCTCCATGTCCGGTATGCAGTAATAGTCTTTCCCCGCTGCTCCCGACAATACGGAGGTAATAAAAAATTTTTGGGAAGCTCTCACCAAAAATAAAGCCCGCTGTTTCCAGCCGGCTATTCAACAAAAACTTCCACTTTCTCTCCGCTCTCATCGTCCACCACATCCACCAGCTTGCCCTCTTCCCCGGCTTCAATCATGTGTATTATCTCGTCAAAGTCAAATCCCTTTAATTCCTCCCTGTCCAAACCGAACTTCATTCCCAGCCTGAGCCCCACCGACACCAGTGACAGCGGTATGCTCACATTCACCTTCCTTTTGTCCGAATTGGCGTCATAAACCCTCACCTTCAGCCATTTGGCCCTGCCCGGCACCATCCCGTCCCGGCTGCCTTTATCGTCGTCTAGGCCTCCCGCTTCCATAAGTTGGACAGCCTGCTCCGCCGTAATCTTGCCTTCTTCCACCATCTTTAAAACCTGTTTTACCTCATCTTTCATTACAATCCCTCCGTCCGGTTTTCTTTCAGAAGCTTCATTGCTTCCTGGTGACTGATTTCCCCGTTATCCAGCATATCCAGAATTTTCTTCTTAGTCTCTTCGCTTTTGGAATCCTTAACCGGATACCCAAGGGCTGAGATAACATCGTCCAGCCTGCTCCTTACTGTTGGGTAGGAAATCCCGAGGTCCTTTTCGACTTCCTTAATGTTTCCCCTGCATTTAATAAAAGTCTCAATGAACTGCTTCTGCTCCCTGGTAAGCCTGCAGTATCTGCAGAGTGAAAAGCTTCCCTCTATCTTAATGCCGCAGTGGTCGCAGTGAAGCCTTGTTACCTCCAGATTCTTTTTACATACAGGGCATTTCCCCAATGCTTCCTTCAAATTCATGTCCTCCTCAGTGTAAGTAAAATTTCTTTGCATCACCATTATATAACATATATTAATATTGTCAATACTGTATTTTAATATTTTTATATTCATATTAATTTTATCAATGTTTTTACCGTGTATTTGTTGGTTTTCATAACTATCGCTGTAAACCGCCAGTAATTATACCGGAATACTTGCATAATTTTATACAAAGGCCGATTTCGGCCCAAATTACCTCTTTATCCTTCATCTTCAACAAAAACCACGGTTTACATATTTATAACGCTTCAATATAATTGTTGGTAGTATTGTCACGAAGGGAAGAATTATGGATAAAACGTACGCACTATCGCATGACAGCCGTAACATGCCCAGACTGTTGGCCCTTTCGGCAGGTCATTTTATGAACGACTTTTATTTTGGTATAGTTCATCCAACTCTGTATATATTTGCCCAGGCATTATCACTCACCATGGGGCAGCAGGGTTTTATCGCCTTTGCCTTCAATGCCAGCGGAACCTGGCTGCAGCCGTTTATCGGGTTTATAGTCGACCGCCACGGCAGGACCTGGCTTCTACTTTTATCGGTTGTCTGGATCTCTTTCTGGATATGTATTTCAGGAATAGTCACCAGCTATTACCTTCTTGTATTGGTTTTCATTCTGGGAGGGACGGCATCCGCCCTGTACCATCCCCTCGGCTCGGCCGCCGCAATAAAGCTTATGGATAACAGGGAAGGTACCGGGCTTTCGGTTTTTATGACCATCGGCTCCTTTGCCGTTGCAGTATCCCCGGCGCTAGCAGTGCCCACCGCAATTAATTTCGGCCTGAAGGGGCTGGTCTACTTCATGATACCCGGTTTTGTGACGGCAGGAATAATGTACGCGGTGGGGGTACACCGGATTGACGGTTTTAGCAGCGGTGATACAAAAACGGATAACCTTCCAGCCAGCGGGATAAAACCCGCTTCGATATTCTGGGTGTCCGTATTGGTGCTGATTTCCTCAGTCAGGGCATGGATAAGGATTTCCCTTGCAACCTTCGGTGTGAACCTTTTTGTGACCAAATCGGTGGACCCCGCTTTTTTTGCATACGTGTTATCCTTCCAGCTGCTTTTCTCGTCTATGGGCACCCTTGTGGGAGGTTATTTGTCTGATACACACGGCAGCAGAAAAGTTCTTATTGTTTCTATAATGTTTGCCGCCTTGTTTCTACTGCTAATGGTGCACACAACCGGTATACCCGCAATGGCCGCCTTTGTTTTAACCGGCGCCCTTAATGCAGTGCCCAATTCGGCCAATATTGTAATGGCCAGAAGCTTTCTGCCCAACAATTCAACCTTTGCAACCGGACTAATAATGGGACTGGGAGCAGGCCTCGGCGGTATCGGTACCCTGTACCACGGTTACCTGGCCGACACCGTTGGTATTGTATCATCATTTTTGTTCCTGCTGATACCCCTGGCTGTATCCTGCATCCTGTCGTTAATTCTGCCCCGCAGCCTCTCCGTCGGGGCATAGGCACTGCCGCCCTTTACCGGTCCTCATCCTCATCCGAAGGGTCAATATGTGCAACCACCTTTGCGCCCAGCCTTTCCTCAAGCCGCTGTTCCACGACATCCGCCACATTATGCGCAGTCAGAAGGTCAAGCCCTTTGTCCACCTCCACATGGAGCGATACCTCTCTGTGGTATCCGTAGTCATGCACCTTTATTCCGTGGACCTCCAAAACGCCCGCTACCTGCCGTGCACAGCTGCGAATTTCTTCAACAACTTCGGAGGGAGGCTGTGTGCCCAAAAGCACATCCGCCGAATCCCGTGCAAGGCTCCAACCGGTATAGGCAATCAGTACCGACACCCCCAGTCCGAGAACGGGGTCAACCCAAAACAGGCCCCGTACCGCCGCCAGGTTACCCACCGCAACCAAAATCGATGCTATTGCATCGCTTCTGTGGTGCCATGCATCCGCCTTAAGGGCCGATGAGTCTATGTCTTCACCAAGTGAGAATGCAAACCTTGCCATCCATTCCTTGACCGCGGCGGATGCTGCCATAATGGCCGCAGCCCACCAGCCGCCGCCCACCTGAACGGGGTTTGTTAACCTTTCCACCGAAGTCTTGGCAAATTCGAATGCCGTCAGAATAAGCAGTATCGAAATAACCAGCGTGGCTATGCTTTCCATACGGCCGTGTCCGTAGGGGTGCCTTTTGTCCGGGCCCCTGCTGCTCATTTTAAATCCAAACAGTACAACAACCGACGACAGTACATCCGACAGGGTATGAAACGCGTCGGCTGTTATCGAAATGCTTGCTGTCGCAATCCCTATAGCTAATTTGAATGCGAACAGTAAAATGTTCCCGGCTATACTCACCCAGGCTTCCAGCAGCCCCGATGCCGTCCTTTCCATGTTTTCTCCCGTCACTTAGAAATCTCCCTTCCATGCTCCTCATGGTTACCTGTAGAGGTCGGTGCTCATATATTTGAAGCCGGAATCCGGTATAAGTACTGCTATTCTTTTGCCCCTTTCCCTGCCTTTCAGAAGTTTTAAAACCGCAGCAACATTCGCGCCGGCGGAAAAACCTCCAAATACGGCTTCCTCCCTTGCCAGTCTCCTGGCCGCATCCACTGCCTCTTCATCGCTTACGGTTATAAACCCGTCAACCATATCCCTCTCCAGAAGGGGAAGGTCCATACAGTACCCGCCTCCCTGTACCCTGTGCCCGGGATCAGAGATATCGCCCCCGGCATAATACGCCGCCCTTTCCGGCTCCACAAAATAGCATCCAATATCGGGATTATGCTTTTTCAGTGCTTTGGCACAGCCCATAAAACTTCCCGCCGTCCCGGCAAAATCGGCAAACGCTTCCACTCTGCCTTCCGACTGTTCCCAAATCTCTTCACCGGTATAAAGCTCATGGGCATATACGTTGCTTGGATTGTTAAACTGATCCGCGCGAAATGCTCCCAGCTGCCCTGTCAGGCGCTGTGCCTCCTGTTCAACAAGGGCAAGGTCGTCGCCGGTTACCTGTCCCGGCACCGAACCCTTCGCCTGGTCCACCAGCACCACTTCTCCCCCCAGGGCCCTTATCATTCTGGCCCTTTCTATGGAATTCCCCTTAGACATAACGGCAACAAACCTATACCCCATGAGTCCGCATACCAGAGCCAGCCCGGTACCGGTATTACCGCTGGTCAGCTCCACCACCGGCTGTCCTTTTTTCAAAAGTCCCTGATTCCCGGCATCCTTCACTATCTGCAGCGCAATCCTGTCCTTTTTGCTGAAACCCGGGCTGTAATACTCAATCTTTGCGTATATCGTCCCCTCCAGGTCTTTGGTAAGTCTTGACAATTCCACCAGTGGTGTCCTTCCTATTGTATCCAGCATGCTGGCCGAAAGTTTATATGACATTTGAATAACCTCCCATACTCCAACAAATTGTTATTTATTACTATAGCCTATATTATATGCTCAGCACAAGGGAATATTGCCAGACCTGGAAATATAAAAGGCACACCGACAACCTGCCGTGTTAATAATGGTTTATTCAAGGCCATTCTCTGCCGGTTTACTGCATATATGCTGCTGTGATATACTCATTAATAATACCTGTGTGACTTATGGGGAGGTTATTCAAGTGAGGACCGCCGCAGCACTGTTTCTGGTACTAGTATTGGCTGTCGCCGGTTTGACCGGCTGCAGCAGCTATGAAAAAGAACCTGATGCCGGGAATGTGGACACCCTGCCCGGCGGCAGCACCGGGGAAACGGACTGCTCCGCCGCCGAACGGATACACAGTCTGCTTCTTGAATCCGGAACCGATGAGGAAGAACGTTTCCATGCAATACTGGACGCGCTGCCGGATATTGACTGGACTTTGTACTCAAAGCAGTACGGCACCGTGGGAGATGATGCGGCAGGGGCCATGGACCTCCTGGAATGGCTTGCCAACAGCCCGTTCACAACCCAGGGCGACAATATGTATAAAATCTTTCAGGCCACAGAGGGCCTGGACGGCGTAATGGCGGAACAGTACGGTATTATTGTGGGAGACTTTTTCAGAAACGGCCGGGAAAGGTTTGTAAAGCTGCTTGCCCGGCTTGATGAGCAGTCCATTGAAGAGGTGTGCCGTTTTACGGCGTACAACAATTATTACCACGTTGAGCCGGAGAAGGCAAAGCAAGCCGCCGCAAGGCTGATTGAAGAAACAAACCTTTCGGACAGCGAAAGGTTTGTGGTGGACACCCTGATTTCAGCCTTTGACAGTTATATTACCGAAGATTCCCCCTGAAAATAAATCAAGGGGACGGTTCTTTTGATTATGAAATTAATCAAAAGAACCGTCCCCTTGAGTAAAGGTTCCCGTCGGGAATCACACATCCCCCTCCATTATATTGAATACGCCCTTTAGAGTGCTTTTTAGCCAGAGCACCATGAATACCGCCGCTATGGCTTCGGCTATCGGGAAAGCATACCATATCATGTTAAGCCCCCCTGTCCTGCCGAAAATGTATGCCAGCGGCAGCAGTATAATAATCTGCCTTAGAAAGGACAGCATCAGGCTGGGAAATCCCTTTCCCACCGCCTGAAAGGTAGTGGCTCCCACTATTGACGGGCCTATCACGGGAAACGCAAGGCTGATGGTCCTCAGGGCCCTTGTTCCTATCTCAAGCAGTTCCCTGCCGCTGCCGAACATTCTTATAAGCCCTGGCGCAAATAGCTGGAATATTAAAAACCCGGCAGCGGTAAAGGCAAATCCAACCAGAAAACCAGCCTTCATGGTTTGCTTCATCCTGGAGGCATTATTGTAACCGAAATTATATCCGATAATGGGCATGTAACCCTGGTTGAGCCCAAATACCGGCATGAAAACAAAGGACTGCAGCCTGAAATATATGCCCATGGCCGCGATGGCGGTGGCACTGTAGCCCGCCAGTATTATATTTATGCCACCCACCATCACCGATGCCAGTATCTGCATTACCATCGCCGGAAATCCCACCTGGTAAATCTGCTCCACTATGGACAAGTCCGGCCTGAATCCTTTGAAACTTACCCGCACCTGGTTTTTCCCGGAAAAAAGCATGATTACTATGAAGATGCCGCTGACAATCCTTGAAAATACCGTGGCCACCGCCGCACCTTCTATACCAAGCTCGGGGAAAAACCCGTAGCCGAATATAAGCAGGGGATCCAGTATTATATTGAGTACTGAGCCGATAAGCATTGTTATCATGGGTATGAACGTATTTCCTTCTCCCCTTAGGATATTGTTTGCAATCATTGGTACAAACATGGCGGTGGAGCCCATAAGTATAATTCCAATATATCTTGCCCCGTAATCAATAAGCACCGGGTCGTCGGTAAAAACGCCAATCAGCTGCGCGGGGAAGAATATGCCCGCAGCAGCGGCAATAATACCGTAAACCAATGCTAGAACCAACACATGGGTCGCCGCATGACGGGCCCTGCTCTCTTTCCCGGCGCCCAAAAGCCGTGATATAAGCGAGCTGGTTCCCACTCCCGTTCCCACCGCAACCGCAATCAAAACCATCTGAATGGGGAAAGCGAGGGACAGGGCCGCCAGCGCTTTCTCGCTTAATCTTGCAACGAATATGCTGTCTACCACATTATACAGCGACTGAATGAACATGGACAGAATAGACGGCAGAGCCAGCTTGAAAAGCAAAGGCACTACCGGTTCTGTCCCAAGCCTGTTGTCCCGCGTCCCGTTTGTCAATACATATACCTCCGTCCCGCAACCCTAAGGATGTATTTACACAGTCTATTATATATCCTAAATACTTGTTTGGTAAAGCTTCAAACCCGGGCTCTCATCGCCCTCATGGAATTTATAACCGCAATCAGTGCCACTCCCACATCCGCAAACACGGCTCCCCACATTGACGCCGCGCCGCCTGCCCCAAGGGCCAGCACAACGGCCTTTATACCCAGTGCAAACACCACGTTCTGCCATACTATGGCCCTGGTTCTTCTTGCTATCCTGACAGCCCCGGCCAGTTTGCCGGGCTGGTCCGTCATGATAACCACGTCCGCCGCCTGTATGGCGGCATCCGAACCTAATCCGCCCATAGCAACGCCGATATCTGCCCTTGCCAATGCCGGGGCATCGTTTATCCCGTCACCGACAAACACCACCCTGCCTCTTGAAACCGTGGTACTCTGCACCTGCTCCACCCGTGACACCTTCTGGTGGGGCATTAGCTCCGGATACACCTCGTCTATCCTCAGGACATTCGCGGTCTCAAGGGCCGCCCTCCGCCCGTCGCCGGTCAGCATAACGGTTTTCCTGACGCCGAGGGCCTTGAGTTCTTTAATTGCATCTGCCGCATCTTCCTTGATGGTATCCGCAACCACGATGCTTCCCGCAAACCTGTTGTCCACAGCGACATATACAACAGTCCCTGATGCGTCCGCCGGGCTGTAAGCCATGCCCTCCCTGTCCAAAAGCCGGGCACTGCCGACAAGTACATCTTTTCCCCGAATCCTTGCCTTGACCCCCAGCCCCGGAACTTCCACGCAGCTGTCCACATCGCCGGTATTTATCTCTTTACCGTAGGCTTCCAGTATTGATACCGCGACCGGGTGATTTGAACCATACTCGGCATAGGCAGCATACTCAATCAGCTCTTCCCGGCCTATTCCCCCCGCCGGGTTCACCTGCGCCACCCCGAAAACTCCCTTTGTGAGCGTTCCGGTCTTGTCGAATATTACAGTATCCACCTTAGCCAGCCCCTCAAGGTAGCTGCCCCCCTTGACAAGTATCCCCTGTCTGGAAGCACCTCCTATACCGCCGAAAAAACCAAGGGGAATGGATATTACCAGCGCACAGGGACATGAAACCACCAGGAATACCAGTGCCCTGTATATCCAGTCGGAAAACAGCGCACTCTCAATTATTAGCGGCGGCACAATCGCCAGTGCTGCTGCGGCGAACACAACCGCCGGAGTATAAACCCTGGAAAACCTGGTTATAAACTTTTCTGTGGGTGCCTTTCCGGCCCCTGCGTTCTCCACCAGTTCAAGTATCCTGGAAACCGCCGATTCTTTGAATTTTTTAGTGGTTTTTACCGTAAGCATTCCATTTTTGTTGATAAACCCAGAAAGAACCTCTGTTCCCGGCTCCACGTCCCTTGGCATTGATTCTCCTGTAAGGGCCGACGTATCCACCGCCGATGTCCCTTCCATAACCATGCCGTCAAGGGGAACTCTTTCGCCCGGCTTTACCAGTATGATATCCCCTGTATCCACCTCTCCCGGAGACACCCTTATAATATCATTCCCCGTTTTTTTGTTTGCGTACTCAGGCCTTACATCCATCAAATCCGTTATGGATTTTCTGGACCTCTGCACCGCTAAATCCTGCAGCGCCTCCCCAACCCTGTAAAACAGCATTACCGCCACCGCTTCCGGATGCTCTCCTATGGCCAGCGCGCCAAGGGTGGAAATGCCCATAAGGAAATTTTCGTCAAAAACCCTGCCCCTTGACAAATTCCTTCCGGCGGCTTTAAGGACCCGGCCGCCGATCAGAAGATAACCTGCAAGGTACAGCACAGTTTTCAGGCCTGACGGAGAAGGCAGAAGAATGGCCGCTACAAAAAACAATACTCCCGCAGAGGGACCCGCCATATCCATTTTGGCTGCACAGGCGGCACAGTTAAGTCGGTCAAAAAAAAGCTTGATTCCGGTTTTTTCCCTCATATTTTTTACCCCCGTATGTTAGTACTTTTATCTGTGGCTTACATGGGCAAAACCCTGGGCAAATATGCTGCTTACATGCTCGTCATCCAGCGAATAATAGACCATTTTCCCGCCCCTTCTGTACTTGACAAGGCTCGCCTGTTTAAGAATCCGCAGCTGATGTGATATGGCGGACTGGCTTATCCCTAAAAGCGCCGCTATATCGCACACACACATCTCTTCCCTGATAAGGGCGCATATTATTCTTATCCTGGTGGTATCGCCGAATACCTTGAAAAGCTCCGCCAGGTCATACAACTTCTCTTCCCTTGGCATGTCCGCCGCCACCCTTTCCACCACGTCCCTGTGTATTACGCTGCAGCCGCCGCCTATATTTTTCGGGTATTTTTCCATAAAAACCCTCCTTTGAACATATGAACATATATTCATATGTTATCATTATACATCCGCACCATTTAACATGCAATAATCAATTCGGCGAAATCGCATAAGGCAAAATTATCACATAAATAACTGCATAAACACTGGATTAAAATATGATACTAAATAGTGAACCAAAAAGGAGGTATGAATATATGCACGGCAGAGTAGAAAAGAAAGATAGGCACCTGCCCGGCGTGAAGTGCGTAGTCGATACCTGCCAGTATCATGGGGAAGGAGATTTCTGCAACGCAGCCAATATAGAAATCCAGCCAAGGAATGCCAAAAATACCGAGGAAACCGACTGCGCCACCTTTGTCAACAAAAACCATGGCATGTCGTAGCCGAAATTATCAAAAAGAAAAACTCACTAAAACGGGGCTGACATTCAGCCCCAAAACTTATTTAACAGTTTATTTAACCGAATCTTTTATGGCCGGCAGCAGTACGAACTTTTCTACAAGGTACGGGTCAAACTGCGTACCCGCGCACCTCTTAAGCTCCCGTACGGCTTCCCTGCATGACATCGCCTTTCTGTAAGGCCTGTCGTTGGTCATTGCATCGTAGGCATCGGCTATCGCCAGCATCCGGCACTCCAGCGGAATTTTTTCCTTCTTTATCCCGAGGGGATAGCCCTTTCCGTTCCACCATTCGTGATGCTTTAAAATCCATTCGGCAATAGGCCTCAGGTCCGGCGAAGACATGGCTATACTGCTACCTATCTGTGAGCGCAGTTTCATCTGGCGGCGTTCTTCATGGGTGAGGGGTCCCTTTTTAAAAAGTATACTGTCGGATATGCCTATTTTGCCTATATCGTGAAACTTCGCAAAAAGCCGCAGGTCCGCCAGCCTGTCCCTTTTACTGCCCACAGCCTCGGCCAGGTAAACAACCAGGCTTTGGATGCGTTCGGTATGCCCTTCTGTTATAAAATCCCTGGCCTCCAGCGCCTTTCCAAGGGTCTGGACCACCGCACTCCTTGAACTCTTGGCATGATGCAGTTTTTCCCTGTACATACTGTTGTCCGCCTCAATGTATACATCCCTCATGCTCTTTGAAGTGTCAACCCTTACCGCATAGCTTACCGACACGTGGATACGGACATTCCCTTTATTATCGCTGTATTCGTTTGCCTCTTTTATTACACTGCGGGAAAGGGCTTCTGCGTTCTCCCCGTTATCGCGGGGCATCAGAACGGCAAACTCGTCGCCGCCTACCCTGGCTATAATATCTTCCGGTCGGAATGTTTTTTTCAGTATATCTGCAATCGCCACAAGAAGCCTGTCTCCCCCGTCGTGCCCCAGCGAATCGTTAACCGATTTCAGTCCGTCAAAATCGCACATCACAACGGCAGCGGGACAAAGCTTTTGTTCTTCAAAACGCTTCATCTTTTCCTCAAAAAAAGCACGGTTGTAAAGGCCGGTCAGCGAATCGTGGAAGCCCAGGTATTCGAGCTTCTGCTCCGCAATTTTCCTTTCGGTGATATCCTGGAACGAGAATATACTCTTTGAACTTTCAGGTAGAAAGGATATATTGACTATAAGAAATTTTTTATTCTGAAACCTGTCATTAATCCAGGTTTCCATGCTGCCCGGTACCGGGTCGTGGCCGTTCTTTCTCATATTGTAGTATTTTTTTATCTTGTCAGCCTCTTTACTGTTAAAAAGGCCGGTTACTTTTTTTATGCCTTCCAACTGGTATCTCGGGTAGCCGGTAAGCTTTTCGAACTCTGTGCTTACCAGCGAAATGGTCATATCCTCGTCACACAGTATGGTTGCCGTTCCGGTACTTTCAAAGATTGTCCTGTACCTGTCCCCGGATTCCCGCAGTATTTGTTCCGCACTGCGCCGTTCAAAGGCGTTTCCCACAATCTCAGCGAAAAGCCTGAGAATGGATATATCATCCGTTTCCCAGCCCCCGTGCCTGGAGAAATTCTGAAAACCTATATAACCATACAGCTCTCCGTTCACGTCAAAGGGCAGGGCAAGCACCGAAACAACTCCCTGGTCCCTGAAGCTTTCCCGCTCAGCCTTAGCTTCATCCGGCAGATTCTCAATATTCTCTATATAAATGATATCGTTATTCTGCAGTTTTTCCATCCACCACGGAAAATCCTTCACCTTGTATATCAAAAATCTGTCTTCCCGGCACTTGGTACTGCCGGAGCACCACTGGTGGGTGTTGGCCATAACGGTTCTGTTCTTTTGGAAGTGACACAGATAGACACGATCGGCGGTGCTGACCCTGCCGACTTCCGCAAGGGCCCTGTTTATGGCATCGTTGAAGTTGTGGATGCCAATAAACCTTGCCGAAGCATCCTTGACAACCCTCTCAATTTCCAGCCTTCTCTTTAAATCCCTTTCCGCCTTCTTGTTTCTGGTTATATCAATGGCGCACTCAACTACTACATCCCGTCCGTCCGGCCACTTTATCATCCTGCTGGCAATTGAAAAATCCCTCTTTAAAATGGAATTGTGTATCTCCCTGTACATCGGCTCGCCGCTGTCTCTTTTCAGTCCGTCAATGGTACAGAAAGTGCATGGTGAAGCTTTTTTATGCAGCACATTATAACACAGCCCACCGGTTATATCCCTTTTTGTCATATCCTTCAGGGTTTTATTTGCATACAATATCTCATAGGTATCAGGGTCAACAACACAAACCACTTCCCTGACGCTGTCCATAAGGATACCGGTTAACGATTTAGGTTCATCATTTGAGCAGGCCTTATTCTCAACGATGCTGGTTCCTTTTTTCATTGAAGCTCCTCCGGTGTCTGATATGAAAAACCATGCGTTTTTGCTGGTTACTGTCAAATTATATCAGATTTTCCTCGGCTCTACAATACATAATTTGGATTCCTGTTGTACAGACACGCCTAAACTGCAGCCTGTTGGTTACCAGGCAAGACCCAGCCTGCCGACGGTGGCCTGCAGCGGCACGCCGTTTTTATCCCATCCCCTGGCGGTGTAGTACTCGTCCAGCATTTTATCCAGGGGCGGCAGGTTCCCTTTTGCACCCCCTTCGGTCCTGGGCTGTTTCAGCATCCTTTCGGGTATTGTATCGTCACTCCTGGTTATACCGCATTTTACGTTATACATCCGCTTCAGGTTGAATATCCTCTCACCCGCTGTCATAAGTTCTTCGAGGCCCATGTCCCATCCGACCACGTATTCCAGCCATTCCCGCACATGGGTTGTCCGAAGCCCGCCGTACAGCGTAAACTTGCACAGCTTGAGCGAATCCATCAGGCACATCAGGTCCTGGCAGTTTTTCTGGAATTCTCCCTGTTCCTCCACCCTGAACCTGTCCTTTGGCCCGGGTATCCCAAGCTCGGGCATAACGGCGGTCTTTTCAAAGAAATAGCTTGCACCCTGCAGGTGGCAGGCTCCCCGGTTGGAAGTGGCATAACCAAGGGCAAGGCTGTTGAAGGCCCTGGGGTCGTGGGCAGGAAACTCCAGCCCCTTGGAATGTATAGCGTAATCTACAGCATTACCACCTATACACCGTGCAGCTTCCCTTACACCGCTGCCCAATAGTCTGCCCAGCCCTTCACCTCTGCCTATTTGGTGTATCATTTCCACCATCGCTCCGGCACTGCCCCATTTTAGCTGCAGCCCGTCGGTATCGCCGGTGCCGATGATTCCCTTCTCGTAAAGTTCCATCGCAAAGGCAATTGCGCTGCCGGCGGATATGGTATCCAATCCGTACCTGTTGCACAGCTCCCCGCCATAGGCTATAGCTTCCAAATCATCCACAAGGCACAACCCTCCCAGCGTACCCAGCGTCTCATATTCGGGCCCCGCCCCCTTCATCGCATAGGGACCTTTTTTGACCTCCACTTCCCTGCCGCAGCCTATAACACAGCCTGTGCAGAAATACCTCCGGGTTAGGATTGTATCCTTCATACGCTGTCCGGAAATGTTTTCTACCCTGTCCCAAACCGAGCCGGACCAGTTTTTAAGTGGAAAATCCCCGATCTTTTCCGCCCCGACGGTTCCTGCCGCCGTTCCAAACTGCTTCATACCGGCCGTTTTCTCGACAATGGTGGGTACTATTTTCCTTATGCTGTGTTTAAGCCTTTCCTGCTGAAAAACCGGTATATACGATCCGCCGGATACCACAACGGCCTTCAACTTCTTTGAGCCCATCACCGCTCCAAGGCCGGTTCTTCCCACTGCCCTGGCATGGCTTCCGTCATGCATAACAGCTGCAATTTTAATTTGTTTTTCGCCGGCAGGGCCTATGCAGGACACCGTAGTTTTATTACCATGTACGCCCTTTAGCATTTCATCGGTCTGATAGGTATCCCTTCCCCACAGGAAGCCGGCGTCCAGTATCCCGGCACCGCTCTCCTGCACCAGGATATATACCGGCTTCTGCGATTTACCCTCTATAATTATTCCGTCATATCCGCATGCTTTAAGCCCGACGCCCCAGCTGCCCCCGACGTCCCCTTCGCCGTATATACCGGTAAGCGGCGATTTTGCGGTTATGTGATGCCTGCCGGAGGTAGGCACCGGGGTGCCTGCGAAGGGTCCGGTCATGAAAATAAGCGGGTTTTCAGAACCCAAAGGGTTGGTATCCCCGTCGGTCATATCATACAAAAACCTTGCCCCGATGCCACTGCCTCCTATATACTTCCTGCAAAGCTCCTCATCCAGCAGCTGTTCCCATACCCTGCCGTTACTTAAGTCAATTCTTAATATCCTGCCACGGCAGCCACCCTTCATAAAAATCCCTCCCCCTTTTATTTTTACCCTCCCATAATCGGAGGTATTATTTCCACCATATCCTCATTATTGATCATATCTACAAGGCGCAAAATTTTTCCGTTACTGATACAGAGGTAATGCGCGCCATATCTGTCACCAATCTTTTCCATTGAACCGTTTTTTAACAGCGGAAAAACCCTTTCCAATTCTTCCAGAATCTCAATAAGCCTGGCCGGTTTTTCAATACCCGGTTCATATTCTTCACAGCCTACACGCTCGGAATACATGCTGCCAAACCGTACAATCATCTGTGCTCCCTCCTTTAACCGTCCGACTCTATCTTATATTATCGGCTGGCGGTTTTTCAAGCCGAATAAAAAAAGAGGCCCCAAAGGGCCAATATGATGTATAAGCATAGGAGGAGTACTTTCAATATTAACAGGCTGCCTATTTGGCTGCCTGTGCAGGCACCTTTTCTTCCTTTTTGCTGCCCTTGTACACATACCAGTATACCCAGCTGACTATTACCGCTCCGCCTATTACATTGCCTATGGTTACCGGTATTATGTTATTCACAAGGAAGGTACCCCAGTTGATGTTTGCCAGCGCTTCCGCCGTCAGGCCGCTAACCTGCGCAAACTGTGCGTTGGCCTTCGCCATTATTCCCACCGGAATAAAGTACATGTTGGCTATGCTATGCTCAAAACCTGCCAGTACAAACAGCATTATCGGGAACCAGCATGCCCATATCTTGCTTATAAAGTCCTGGGCACCCACTGCAAACCATACCGCCAGTACCACCAGAATATTACATAAAATTCCGCGTATTACCGCCTGACCGAAGGTCAGGCTTACCTTGGCACTGGCTACCTTTATCGCCGTGGCGCCCAAAGCACCACCGCTTGTCGTCAGAAGACCTGAGCCTATTATCATATAGGCAATAAGCAGCGAACCTATGAAGTTGCCTATATATACAACCACCCAGTTCTTCAGCATCTGGTTCATTGTTACGTCCTTGTTCAGATACGCCACCGCTATCAGGTTGTTACCGGTAAAAAGCTCCGCACCGCACATTACTACTAGCATTAGTCCTACAGGAAATACCGCGGCACCCACAAACTTCGAAAGGCCTACATTCTCCACGCTGTGGGATACCATGCCGCATGCGAACGCTCCGAAGGCAATGTATGCGCCTGCGAATATTCCAAGCAGCATCATCTGGGACGTTTTAAGCGAACACTTGCCTTTGCCTACACCTATCATTGCATCGGCTATTGCCGCCGGTGCCAAAAATCTCTTTTCCATAAATATTATTGCTCCTTTCTATTATTTATTTGAAACAGGGTATGGGGACACACCTTTATATTCGGTATTCCTCTATGGCCAAGGAATGTCCCCATTAGAATTCCTTGCTGCAAAATGTCCCCGACTAATAAACTAACCTGCCTTTTCAACCTTGACGGCGCATACCTTGAGCTCGGGTATCTTGGCTATCTCGTCAAATACCGGGTTGGTCAGCCTGTTGGCTGCACCCTCCGCAAAGTGGAAGGGGATAAATACCACACCGGCGTCCAGTTTGTCGGTTACCCTTGCCTTTATCTTTATCTCACCACGCCTTGAACTTACCAGTACCAGGTCACCGTCCTGTACCAAAAGTTTGGCTGCCGTTTCAGGGTTAATTTCCACATAGCTCTCGGGTACCTTTGCTTCGAGACCTGCAACCCGCTTGGTCATGGTCCTTGTATGGTACTGGTAAAGTACCCTGCCGGTGGTTAGGATAAGCGGATATTCGCCGTCGGGCTGCTCGTCGGAAGGTGTGTAAGGCGACGGCCTGAACAGTCCCTTTCCCCGTGCAAACTTGCCTTTGTGAAGGTAAGGCGTACCCGGATGGTCCTTTGTCGGGCAGGGCCACTGCAGGCCTTCGCCCTCTATCCTGTCATAGGTGATACCTGCGTAGGAGGGTGTCACTTCCGCTATCTCGTCGGCTATCCCGGACGGATGGCTGTATGTTCTGTCACAGCCCATAAGGTTCATAAGCTCCATCAGTATCTGCCAGTCGGGTTTGCTTTCACCCACCGGCTTAATGGCTTTTCTTATCCTCTGCACCCTTCGCTCGGTGTTGGTGAAGGTACCGTCCTTCTCGGCAAAGGATGCCGCAGGAAGAACCACATCCGCCAGCTGGGCCGTCTCGCTCAGGAATATGTCCTGCACCACCAGGAAATCCAGCTTGTTCAAACATTCTTCAACATGCGTTATATCCGGATCGGATACCATCGGGTTTTCGCCCATTATATAAAGTGCCTTTACGCTGCCGTTACCGGCGGCCTCTATCATTTCGGATACCGTCAGGCCAACCTTAGCCGACAGCTTTGCGTTCCACGCCTTCCCGAACTTTTCCACAGCCTTTGCATCGGTTACCTTCTGGTAACCGGTAAACACGTTGGGCAGGCAGCCCATGTCGCAGGCACCCTGTACATTGTTCTGACCCCTTAACGGGTTTACACCGGTGCCTTCCCTTCCCATCATACCGCACAGCATTGCAAGGTTGGCGGTTGACAGTACATGCTGCGTGCCTGTACTGTGCTGGGTTATACCCATCGCGTAGAACAGCATCGAAGCACCGGATTTGGCGTACAGCCGTGCCGCCTTCATTATATCGTCGGCTGCTATTCCGGTTATCTTTGCCACCTTTTGGGGCGTATAGTCCTTAACCAGCTTTTTCAGCTCATCGTAGTTCTCGGTTCTTTCCTTAATGAACTCTTTATCTTCCAGGCCCTCGGATATTATTACATGCATCATGCCGTTCAAAAGCGCTATGTTGGTACCCGGCTTTATGCGCATGGCCACATCTGCGTATTTTTTAAGTTCAATTTCCCTCGGGTCCGCCACTATCAGCCTGGCCCCGTTCTTGACTGCGCGCTTTATCCTGGAGCCTATTACCGGATGGTTCTCGGTTGTGTTGGAACCTATAACAAATACTGTTTCCGCCTTGTCTATCTCGTTTATGCTGTTGGTCATCGCACCGCTTCCAAATGCTGCTGCCAGACCGGCAACCGTGGAAGAGTGTCAGAGCCGTGCACAGTGGTCAACGTTGTTGGTTCCCACCACTGCCCTCATCAGTTTCTGGAACAGGTAGTTCTCTTCATTGGTACACCTTGCAGACGACAGGCCTGCCACCGCATCGGCGCCGCTTCTTTTGCGTACATCCGAAAGCTTTCCCGCTACCAGCTTTAACGCTTCGTCCCAGGTCACCTCTTCAAACCTGCCGTTTTTCTTGACAAGCGGCGTTTTAAGCCTGTCGGCATGGTTTATAAAGTTGTAGCCGAACTTGCCCTTTACGCACAAAAGCCCTTCATTGGACGGGCCGTTTACAGGTTCCACGCCCACTATTCTGTCGCCCTTTGCTAAAAGCTGCAGCTGGCAGCCTACCCCGCAGTATGTGCAGGTGGTGTCGGTTCGCTTTACTTCCCATTCCCTGTACTTTTCAGCTTTCTTTGCAGACAGCGCACCCGTCGGACAGTTTGATACACAGTTGCCGCAGGATACGCATTCGGAATCCGTAAGAAGCTTTCCAAGCGGAGGGCCCAAATGTGTCACCGATCCTCTCAGTGAACGGCCGATGGCCGACACTACCGAGGCTTCACTGCACACCCTCACGCATTTTCCACACAATATACACTTACCCTGGTCATATTCGAAAAACTGGCCGGAATCGTCAATCCCCTGCCTTTTCTTCGAATTTTCATAAACTTTAATATCCTCATCGGTCAAACCATACCTGTAGCTGTAATCCTGCAGCTTGCAGCTGCCCGCCTTCTCGCAGGTTAAGCAGTTGTAGCTGTGGTTTGCCCACATAAGACTTAGAATGGTCCTTCGCGCTTCCACCACCCTGGGGCTTTCTGTATAAACGGTCATGCCTTCACCCGCTGCGGTGGAGCAGGAACAGATCAGATTAGGGGCTCCTTCCACTTCCACCACGCAAATCCTGCACGCCCCGTCGGGTTTCAGCCCTTCACAGTAGCACAGCGTGGGCACATCGCTTCCCGCCTTCCTGGCCGCTTCAAGTATTGTGCTGCCTTTTTGTACCTCGACTTTAACTCCGTCAATCGTTAAATGCACCATATCCAACCCGTAAACACCTCCAATAGCGTATTGGTAATCAATCCTTAACATCGCAGCGCAGGCACCTGGATGCCTCGCAGACAGCTCTTTCCCTGCCCGGGCAGGTCTCCACCTCGTTAAAGGTGTATTTCCTTTCAACCGGCAGCAGGTCTTCCGGCTGCATCCGTTCCATTTTTTCCTCGATTATTGGCTGATAGTTTTTCCTTTCAATAATCCGCTGTTCAAGCTGTTTCTCCATATTGCCTCCCAGGTATTTGTCAATGTTCAAGGCGGCCCTTCTGCCGTCGCCCACTGCTCCCACCACTGTATCCGGACCCCTGGAGCAGTCGCCGCCTGCAAAGACGCCTTCCATGCTTGTTTTTTGGGTGTGAGGGTCTATTATAACCCTTATGTTTCTATCTGTCTTCAGACCGTTGCCGCCGTTCAGGCTTTCAATGTCCTGTATCATGCCTATTGCTATAATGACCGAATCAAACTCTTCAATATATTCCGAACCGGCAATGGGTATCGGCCTTTTCCTGCCGGACCTGTCAAACTCTCCCTGTTTCATCCTTATAAGCTTTAAGGCCTGAACCCTGCCTTCCCCGTCACCTATAATCTCCAGCGGAGCCGTCAGCGACTGTATTTTTACGCCTTCCTCAACCCCGTCATTAATCTCCTTGTTCATGGCCTGCATATCCTGGGCGCTTCTTCTGTATATCATCTTTACTTCCCTTGCCCCAAGCCTTACTGCAAACCTCGCCATATCAATGGCACAGTTGCCGCCGCCTATTACCGCCACCTTGTTTCCTATATAAGGCGGGTGGCCGGCGTTGGCTTTTCTAAGAAATTCAAAGGATTTATGAACGTTTACCAGGTTCTCTCCCGGAATATCCAGCATGAGCTGCTCCTGGGAGCCCACAGCCACAAACACCGCATCGTATTCATTTCTCAGCTTCTGAAGGCTTATATCCCTGCCCACCTTAACCCCGGTAACAAGGTTTACTCCCAAGTCCAAAATCCTTTGTATCTCATGCCTTATAATATTTCGCGGCAGCCTGAATTTAGGTATCGCATAAACCAGCATACCGCCGGGTTCCTCGTGTTCTTCGAATATGGTTACCCTGTGGCCCCACTGTTTCAAGAAAAAGGCCGCCGACAGCCCTGCCGGTCCCGCGCCTATTACCGCCACCTTTTTCCCGGTATCCGGCGCTTTTTTCAGTTTAATCTCCGGGTGCTCAACTTCCCAGTCCGCCACAAAACGCTTCAAAACCCTTATATCCATCGCCTCATCTATCTGTTCCCTCTGGCACTTGTCTTCGCAGGGATGCCCGCATATTCTGCCGCATATGCCCGGGAAGGGGTTGTTTTCGAGAATAATTTCAACCGCCCTGTTGAAGTTCTCCCTTTGAATCTGTTCAATAAACCTGGGTATGTCAATCCCCGCGGGGCACGCATTGGTGCAGGGCGAGGAAAACATCGTGGCACAGCTTGAAGCCGGACACTTTTGATACTTGATGTGCTCCTCAAACTCGTCCCTGAAATACCTTATTGCGTTCAGAACCGGATTGGGCGCCGTCTGCCCCAGGCCGCACAGCGCGGTGGATTTGATTACATTGCCCAGGTTTTCCAGCCTTTCTATATCCCCTTCTTCACCTTTTCCTTCTATTATCCTGTCAAGCATATGCAGCATCGCCCTTGTCCCTTCTCGGCAGGGCGTACATTTACCGCAGGATTCTTCCTGTACAAACTCCAGGAAAAACCTTGCCAGGTCCACCATGCACGTATCTTCGTCGATTACAATAAGCCCGCCGGACCCCATTATGGTACCCATTTCCTTAAGGGACTCATAATCAACCGGCACGTTTAGCCCGGTTATCGGTATGCATCCGCCTGACGGGCCCCCGGTCTGGGCCGCCTTGAGCTTTTTACCCTTTATAAGGCCTCCGCCTATATCGAATATAATCTCGCCGAGGGGAGTCCCCATGGGTACCTCAACAAGCCCGGCATACTCGGATTTTCCTGCCAGTGCAAAAACCTTTGTCCCCGGACTTTCGGGAGTCCCTATCGACCTCAGCCAGTCACCGCCCTTTAATATAATAGGGGGAACATTGGCCCAGGTCTCCACATTGTTAATAAGGGTAGGTTTGCTCCAAACCCCCTCGTTGGCAGGGAAGGGAGGCCTTATTCTGGGTTCACCCCGTTTCCCCTCTATCGACCTTATAAGTGCGGTCTCTTCGCCGCATACAAAGGCTCCCGCTCCAACCCTTATTTCAAGATCGAAACCAAAGCCTGTATTCATTATATTCTCTCCTAAGAGCCCCAGCTTTCTGGCCTTTGCTATCGCTGTTTTTAGCCGTTCCAGGGCCATCGGGTATTCCGCCCTTATATAAACGTAGCCCTTCTTAGCACCTATTGCGTACCCTGCAATGGCCATACCCTCAATCACCGTATGGGGGTCGCCTTCTATTATGCTCCGGTCCATGTAAGCTCCCGGGTCACCCTCATCGGCATTGCATACCACGTACTTCTCCTTTCCTTCTGCCTTATACGCAAACTCCCATTTTTTGCCCACCGGGAACCCACCGCCGCCGCGGCCCCGCAGTCCTGATTTTTTCATCTCTTCTATAACTTCCTGGGGCTTCATCTTGGTTATAACCTTGGCAAGACCGAAATACCCGTCAAAGGCTATATACTCTTCAATGCTCGACGGGTCTATCAGCCCGACGTTACGCAGCGCAATCTTTGTCTGACGTGCAAAGAACGGTATTTCATCCACTGATTTAACCGGCTCTCCGGTATCCGGCATCCTGTAGAGAAGCCTTTCCACCACTTCGCCCTGTTTCAGGTGCTTTTCAACAATCTCGGGGATATCCTTAACGGTAAGCTCCTTGTAGAATATTCCGCCCGGATATATTGTCATAACGGGTCCCAGCGCGCAGAGCCCCATGCAGCCCGTTTTTATCACTTCACATTTATCGGTAAGCTTTGCTTTTTCAATCTCGGAGTTAAGCCTGTCAATTACATCCTGGCTGTTTGAGGAATCGCATCCGCCCCCTCCGCATACCAGGACCTGATACCTTTCATGGTTCATGCTTTACACCACCTCTCCTTTTACTGTATCAGCCAGGGTTTTATGACCTTCCCCTGCATTACATGATGGCTGATTATCATCTCGGCCATGTTGGGTGTAACCCTTGAATAGGATACCGCTTTTTCCCCCGGCAGTTTTACCGTCAATATCGGCTCATGGCTGCAAAGACCCATACAACCCACCACTTTTACCCTTACATTCCAAAGCCCGTACTTCAAAGCTGCCGTCTTTATCCGTCTGGCTACTTCCTTGGCGCCAACCGCCTCGCTGCACCGGCTGAGCTGAAAGGACACTCCGTTTCCGTCCCCCCGCTCGGCTATCCTGGTTTCGGCCATTGTTCTGATCCTTTGATAACTTTTAAGAGCACTCATCCCTATTCGCCTCCCATTCTTCGTGCTCTTTCAGGATATTCTTCACGCTGTCGGGCTTTACCCTGGTGTATACCCTTTCATTTATTGTCATTACCGGTCCCAGACCACAGGACCCCAAACATCTTAAAACCTCAACCGAATACTTGCCGTCATCGGTGGTATCTCCGCCCCCGATTCCCAAAATCTCCTCCAGTTTATCCAGTAATTTTTGGGATTTTTTAACATAACAGGCCGTTCCCTTGCAAACTCCGATACAGAACCTTCCCTTCGGTTTTTCTGAAAACAGCGAATAGAAAGTTACTACCCCGTGAACATCCGCCACCGGAATATTCAGCCTGTGTGCTACATATTCCTGGATTTCCGGCGGCAGAAAGCCCAGCACTTTCTGGATTTCATGGAGCACCGGTATAAGTCTGCCGGGTGTACCGTCAAAGGTATCGATAATATAATCAATCTGCCTTTTTTGTTCCTCCGTTACCTGGGTTTCCAGACCAGCCACTGTACCCGCCATACGCATGCCTCCCTTTGTTTTACCACTAATTACCGCAAGTTCTATGCCAAAAAATAAAAACCCTCCCGGGTAATATTCAGACTGCTGTCAGCCCTTCAGGCTGAAAAACAAAGACCGTACACTGTCCAAATTGATGCATTCATGCATTAATAATGCTCCTGTGCATTACCAATTCGCCGGATCAGGGGTTGTATTTCTTCAGCTTTCTTACTATGGTGGACTGGTCCACTTCAAGTATTTCGGCTATTTTATAGGTACTGTTGTACCTTTCCTTGGCCCGTTCCAGCAGCTTCCTTTCAACTTCCTCCAGGGCTTTCTTAAGCGGTATTAACCCCACCACTTCCACGTTCTGTGCTTCGCCGTTTTTCTTTATAAAACCCGGCGGCAGACTGCCCGGCTGAATCTCGCTTTCGCGGGATACTATTACAAGCCTTTCAATAAGGTTTTCCAGTTCCCTTATATTGCCCGGCCAGTGGTGCTCCAGAAGTATTTTCTGGAGCTCTTCCGAAATGGTCTTGCTGAAACCGTATTTGCGGTTGTATTTTGCCAGGAATCTGTTGGCAAGGGGTATTATATCCTCCTTTCTCTGCCTTAGGGGGGGTATCTCCAGCGGTACAACGCTCAGCCTGTAAAACAAATCGGACCTGAATTCACCGTTTTTCACCATCTCTTCAAGATCCCTGTTGGTGGCGGCAATCACGCGGATATCTATGTCTATCTGTTTTGTGCCCCCGACCCTTACTATTTTTTTATCCTGGAGCACCCTTAAAAGCTTAACCTGCTGGGACAGCGGCAGTTCACCCACTTCGTCCAGGAATACTGTGCCTGTATGGGCAACCTCCAGCAGTCCCGGCTTGCCCTGCCTTTTGGCCCCGGTAAAGGAACCGGTTTCATAACCGAACAGTTCAGATTCGATCAAGTTCTCCGGGATTGCCCCGCAGTCGATTTTGACAAAGGGCCCCTTGCTCCTGTGTCCCGTCCGGTGTATAAACCTGGTTATCAGGTCCTTGCCGGTGCCGGACTCGCCCAGTACCAGTATGGTTGAATCTATCCTGGCAAGCTTCCTGGCTATTTCCATAACCGCCTGGAATGCTGGGCTGCGCATGCTTAACAGTTCCTCCAGGTTTTCCTCATCCGAAAATATTTCCCCAATACCCTGGTTTATCCTGTTTTCCATATCCTGCAGCGCTTTCATATCCCTCATGTTTACTATGACCCTTATAACCCTGCCGTTTTCGTCCATCACCGGGTTTCCGGTGGTCAGCACTTCCCTCCCGGTCCAGTGCTTCTGAAAAAAGGTCACCGGCCTTCCGGTCTTAATGGCAAGCAGCGTGGCCGAAGGGTATACTATGCCCTTCTTCTCCATATCCTTAACGTTCATTCCCACCAGTTCATCGGAAGTCATATGCAAAAGCTGCTCCAATGCAGGATTAACCTTAGTGATAAAACCCCTCGAATCGGTAACCACTATCCCGTCGTAGGAGCAGTCAATTATCGCCTTGTTTTCCTCATTAAGTTCCTTTTCCCTTTCCAGCTGGTCCTTCAGCGACTGCATAAGCTTTGTGTTCTGGGATATTAAATAGGGAAGACACATATCCACTTCGGCTATACCCTGATACACCGCTATAGCCTTCTCGCGGCATGAATGATATCCGCATGCGCCGCAGTTGAGCTGATCCTCCTCGGTATACTTTTCGGTCTTGGCCAGGATAACCTGAATATCCTGTTCGGTGGGCTCGGGTAGGGCTGCTCTTTTGTCAAAAAATGCCGCCTCCAGGTTTACCCTGTAGCCGGATATCTGTTTTTTACCTTCTTTTTTTTGTTCATCGGTCTTTGAATTGAAGAAGGTTATTACTTCATTCTTTTTTCTGTCAAGACTTTTGGATGGGCCGCTCATGGGCCCGTCTATACACCCGTTACACAAAAGCAAATCAAGGAATTTTACCTTTATGTCTCCGTTTGCCACCGATGATATCACATCTATACACCGCTCGGGTCCCTCCGCAACTATAAAGCTTTGGCTTAAAAATTCCTCCTTGAGGTTCATACAGTGCAGAAGCCCCCCCGGCAGCGGTATGGTATGCCCCCTGGTGGCACAGGGGCCGTCGGGTGCTGCCGGTAAAGCAGTGTTTGCATCAATGTCCTTTGCCTTCAGGACCTCCGACGCTTCTTCAAAGGTCAGGGCAACATCCACAAGTTCGTTTAGGTCTTCCCTTAATATTTCAGCCTTTTTCGCAAGGCAGGGCCCGATAAATACAAGCTTGTAGTTGGGATCCCTGTGCCTGCTTTTAAACATCCTTGCTGCAGCCGCCATGGGAGATACGATGGGTACAAGGTTTGGTATAAGTGATGGAAAGTGCATTTCCACGAGGTTGACAACGGCGGGACAGGGTGTGCTTATGTAAAACTTCCGGGACAGGTCCAGCTTTCTATACGCTTCGCTTATCAAATCAGCTCCCGCAGCCACTTCCCACACCTGTTCAAACCCTGCAGCCTTTAAAGCTCCAATAAATTTTTCCGGCGGTACTTCAACAACCGCCGGATATGAAGGTGCCACAAGTGCAACCATTCTGTTCCCGTTGCTCATCATCCGCTGCACCAGCGCTGCACCGTCCTCCACGCGTTTTGCATTCTGGTTGCAGACCTTCAGGCAGCTGCCGCAGGCTATACACCTTTCAGCAATAACACTGGCTTTACCGTCAACCATCCTGACTGCCTTAACGGGACAGTTTCTCACACAGGCATAGCAGGCCTTGCATTTATCACCGTCGGTTGTGATTACGCTCTTTGCCATCGTCTCACCTTCCTAACCTGTATAATATATTATATTCGCCATTTTCTACCTGTTTCCTCCTGATTTTTTATGTAAGAAATTTACATATTACAAGCGGGTCGGACATACCACTGTCGCAACAGTTTTTTCCAAAGCATATTAATATGCAAAAGGTATGCCAGCAAAAAAGCCGGCGCTTAAATACTAAATGCGGCAGGGGAAAACCGTCCCATGCCGCACTGTCGCACTTGTTATATTTTTTTGTTTATCCATTAAGGCGGTTGTACAGCATGACCGCGGCTTCAGCCCTGGTCAGGCTGTTTTTGGGATAAAAGTTTCCACCGCTGCCGCCTATTATATTCATGCCCTTTGCAATGGCAACATACCCGATAAGTTCAGGGTCTATTCTGCCCTGGTCGTTAAAACCGGTTACAAATATGCCCTTTATGTCTGCAACATCCTGGTATTTAAGCGACCTTACCATAAATTTGACCGCCTCTTCCCTTGTTACAAAGGCGTCCGGGTTTTTCTCCTCCTTTGTGACCACTTTCTCCCGGATAAGCAGGTTATACATTTCATCCAGCTTGCTGTCGTCCTCAAAGGAACCGTAATAACCCATTGCCTTGACAAGCAGGTACAGAAAATCCTTCTGTATAATGCTCTCATCCGGCCTGAACTCATCCCCCGGCAGCATGATACCGTATTCGGCCAGGGCGGTAATCTGTCCTTCCGCAAAATGACCGGCAATGTCCGTATACTTCGCAGCCTTCTTTTCCACAAAGGGCCTGCCGGAATAGTCCAGTATCCGCCCGGAAAAGGCGTCAAATATGATGGGCTTTTCCTGCCTGGCGTTGTACACCAGCCTTATTTCCGGCTTGTTGTCACCGGCTTCAGGCCTTTCATAACCCTCGGTGTACACATCGCTGTATACAAGCTCCAGCCCAATACCTTCAAAAAGTTTGCTGTAAACCTCTTCCATTTCAAGAACATTTTCCAGGGACGGGAACTCAAGGTCGAACCAGTCCATGCTAAGGCTTACCACCCTGCCGTTTACCGCATCAAAGCTTAGATACACCGAATTGTCCGGGAACTGTACTCCGTTTACCTTCCTTATATAGCGAAAACTGTAGGAAACCGGGTTTTCATCCCTTCCCAGCGGGTAGTAATGCCCTTCATAGGCCGGGTCAAACTCCAAATCATTAAATTTATCCCTGTACACCGTCTTCATGAATTCTTCCACGGTTTTCCTGGCCCGGTCTTCGGTATATTTGCCCTCACTTTCGCCCTCGACGGGCAGATACCGGCTGTATCCCTTAAGGAATCCGCTCTTTGCGTCAATCCTCACCCATATATTCCCGGATGACCTTTCTGATGAAGAGGCCTTTTTCTCGAAATTCAGCTCCCAGGCATAACTGTCGCCTACGTTCCAGTCCTTTTGCAGATTTATCCGCGAGACTTCATAATCCCGGGATATCTCCAGTTCCTTGATGCCCCTTGCGATGCTTTCCGCCCGCTCCCTGGTAAGCAGCCTGGATACCTCTTCCACCGCTTTTTTCTCCTCGGGGGTAAGCTCTATCACGTCCGCCGCGTCTGCCGTCGACTTTTCCATGGCCGCTCTCTCCGCCCCCATGCCAGGGTAAGGGCCGTAGTACTGGCTTACTTTAATCCTTTCACCGCTGAAGGCATCCACTGCGTAACTTGTGCCGTATACCGGCACATAAACGGCGTACAACCTGCTTTCCTCCCCGTCATAGTTGTACCGGTATATAAGCTTTAAGCCCAGGTTATCCCTGTAGCCCATTTCGGCATCCTGCCGGGATATTACATCCCCGGGATCCGGGAACGCAAGGCCCTGTGACCAGTTGCAGTAATAACTCTGTACCTCGCCGGTTTCGCTGTTTACCTCCACGTTTACCGTATTGCCCCGGTAGGGTATACCGTTTTCCAGCCTGACGTAGTTAAACCTGTGGGCACTTCCCATCTGCAGCAGCTCACTGTCTTCCACAGGCTTTAATTCAGAAACAAGGCCGGGCTGCATCCTTTCTATGAAGCCCTCCGCCACTTCCGCTGCCTGATGCCTGCTCACCTTCGGAAACTTCCTTGTGCTGTCATACTGGTAGGGCCTGTAAAAATTATAGCTTAGTATGGTACCGTCCTCGTCGACTCTTACGTTAAGGCTTCCCTCCATCCTGTCCTTGCCGGTCCAGTCCAGGTACCACACGGTTTTTCCCCTGTCGGTACCGGCGTTGTAACTGAACTCGGTAAAGCTTTCGGGTATCTCAATCTTGGCTTTTGCAGCCCTTATAGCCTGCTCCAGGGCTTTATCCTCCTGTGCAAGACCTTCTGCCGGCATCCACGCCATTATTGTCATAAGTATAACCAGAATTAAGGATAATTTTCTTTTCAATTCCGTCACCTCTTTCGAAATATTATTCACCGGTTTAGACATGAATTTCATGGAAAAAGTTCCTGCCATTCTTCCTCAAAACCCAGAAGACGGCATATTTTTTCAAGGGTCAGCTCCCTGGCTTCACTTGACGCCCGGATTCTGCCCGGTTCCTTAACCCTGTATCCCGGCAGCGGACCGTAGGGCTCAAAAACCCGGCACTGCTGCAGTATACCCTCAATTTCACCCGCCGCTTCGTGGTGCTTCAGCCATAAAACCACCTGCTCTTTCAGGCTTTCCCAGTCCAGAAGCCCCCCCGCCCCGTCAAGTCCGTAACCCTTGGTTATCTGCCTGCGCCACAGGTCGTGCCATTCCTTTTTCAGTTCAAAGGCCTGAAGTTCCTTTTCCTGCAGCAGATCGTCCACAATTATACGGTCCAGTATGCTCAAAAGTATCAGTTTTTTTGTATCGGCAGCCGAAACTGGCATTCAAATATCCCCCCTGTTCAATAGTTGTATGTGTCCCATTACTATTTAAACGTCTCCCCTTTTCATCCCTCCATATAATCGTCCAAAAGTTTCCAACAAATTCGGCCCCTATGCGCCAAAAAATAAAGCCGGTCGCCACCATTTTCCATGATATTTGGTTACCAAAAAGGGGAATAAATGATATTATGGTATTACTTATAATCCGGAAGATAAAGGAAAGGATATTATGAAGCGAACCAACCTTTCGCTCGTTTTGCTTGTTGTTTTTATAACCGTAGCGGCAGGGTTCTACTCCTGGCACATGGGCCTTACCCCGCTTCAGCTTACCTGGAGGATTGCCGCTTTTATTTTTCTTATTAACCTGCTGTTAATAGCGGTTGTTATACTCATGGAAAAAAGGAACCCCTATAAAACAATCGCCTGGCTTTTGGTGTTCATAGCCTTTCCGATAGGCGGATATATACTGTACACCTTCTTTGGAAGGGATATCCGCAGGAATAAGGCATACAAGGATTTATCCCCCTATGACCGGTGCAGCATCATACTCAAAACCAACCAGGCAAACTTTCTTTCACACGATACCGCACTGCCCTGCCCGAAGCTCAGCACCCTGGTAAGCACCACCACCGCGCTGCCGGTGCAGCCACACAACACGATAAAGGTGCTGACCAACGGGCCTTTAACCTTCCGCGAAATAATAAAGGAACTTAAAAGGGCGGAAAACCACATACACATGGAGTATTACATAATAAGGGGCGACAAACTGGGCCGGAAGATAAGGGACATACTCGTAGACAAGGCAGGACGGGGCGTACAGGTGAGGATACTGTACGACGGAGTGGGCTGTCTTAAGCTTTCTAAAGAGTTTTTCCGGCCCCTTGAAAAAGCCGGCGGAGAGATTGGAGTGTTTCTGCCGATTAAATTTCCGTTCCTTGACTACAGGACAAATTACCGAAACCACAGGAAAATACTTGTGGTGGACGGCAAAGTGGGTTTCCTGGGGGGCCTGAACATAGGGGACGAATACCTGGGCAAGAGCAAAAGCTTCAGCTTCTGGCGGGATACCCATATCAAGCTGGAGGGGGATTCGGTATACTCGATGCAGGCGGTATTCCTGCAGGACTGGACCTATGCAACCGGCAGGAGAATCGAATGCGAAGACTATTTTGCGCCCCACAGCATCGATACATATAAACCGGTCCAGATAGTGAGCAGCAGCCCGGATTCCAAATGGGAATCCATGCAGAAGCTGTACGTACAGCTGGTTTCAATGGCACAGAACAAACTGTACATCACAACCCCGTACCTTATACCCGACGAGAGCCTGCTTACGGCGCTTAAAATATCATCGCTGGCAGGAGTGGATGTCCGCCTATTGGTCCCCGGCATCCCGGACAAAAAAATAGTACACTCGGCTTCCCGGTCCTATTACCAGGAACTCATGGAAGCGGGCGTTGAAATATACGAATACACAAGGGGCTTTATTCACGCGAAGGTTATCCAGGTGGACAACACGGTGGCCTCGGTGGGTACCGCCAACCTTGACATAAGAAGCCTTCACCTGGGCTATGAGATTAATGCAATAGTATACGACAGGAAAGTAATAAAAGCTTTGGAAGAGGACTTTTTCAGGGACCTTAAACACTGTGTGAGAATTGACAGGAACGGGTGGAAAGAGCGGCCCCTTGGAAAACACCTGGCTGAAGCCACCGCCAGGCTATTTTCACCGCTTCTGTAACAGTTCCTTTGCCGGAGGTGTCTGCCCTTCCTTCAGGGCTTCCCTGCCCCATGCATCGTTAAACACCAACACGCCAAGGAGTATTACCGCTGCGCCCATAAACTGCATCCCGTCAAGGGTCTCGCTGAAGAACATATAACCTACTATCGCCGCCATAACCGGCTCTATCGCGACACAGGACTCGGTCTGGCTCACCTCTATCCTTTTGATTGAATACATGTACAGCATAAACGCCAGTACACCCGGCAGCAGTGTAAGATACGCGAGGGACAGTATCGCTCTGCCGTCAAGCAGCCATCCCTGTGCCTTACCGGTTAATGAAAAGGCCACAAGAAACAGTGCGCCTACTAAGAAGTTATAGAAAACCGTGGTAAGGGTATGGTAATCCCTTGTTACCTTTTTTGCACACAGTGAAGATATAGAAATGCTTACCGCGGTAAGAAGGCCGTATATTACACCGGTTAAATTCAGGCCGAAAAAGGCGGAATCGTACACCTTAACCAGCATTGAACAACCCAAAAGAAGCAGCACAAGCCCTATTATTTTTCCTTTGTAAATCCGTTCCTTGAAGAATACCGCCGCCAGTATGGTGGTATAAACGGGGTTTGTGTAAACAAGCATGGATGCAATAGCCAGGGTGGTATACTTCATGGCACTGTTATGGGTAAAATATCCTATCCCCGTGCCGAACAGGCCCATTGTGATAATATAGGGCAGGTCCTTTTTTTTCACTACCAGCAGCTTCCTGTTGTAAAGAAGTATGATTAAAGCCGTAATCAAAGCCATAACCGACGTACGATATGTAGCCACCTGAAGGGGGCTTAACCCGGCATCAAAAAGAGTACGGGTGAAAAAACCCGCCGTACCCCAAAGTATTCCCGCTGCCAGTGCCGTAAAATGACCCCTGTCCAGATTCATGTTTTTCCCTTCCTTCCGAAATAGCCGGCAGTTTTATTCTATCTCCAGATAATTATATTCTTCTTCAAGGCCGTCTGCAACCTCCTTCTCCCTGTTCTGGCAGGTAAAAAGGATAATTTGTCTTGTCCGGGACTTAAATATTATGTATTCCATAACCTTCGCAAGACGCTTCATGTCATACTGCACAAAACTGTCGTCCAAGAACAGCGGCGGTTTATTTCGGTCGGACAAAAGCTCGGAAGCGGCTACCCTCAGGGCGAAATAAAACTGGTCAACGGTACCGCCGCTTAACCTTTCCGCTTTCACCTGCCGACCGGTTTCGGGGGAGGTGGCAAGTATTTCGAGGTCCTTGTTTATACGCAAATCCTTATACCTTCCCCCGGTTATTTCGGCTATTATATCACCAACTTTTTTGTTTAGCACCGGCGCAAATCCGCTGTGTACCTCTGCAGAAGCTTCCTGCAGCACTTCCAATGCGATTTGGGCCGCCTTTCTTTCTTTTTCTAATATATGCCGCCTTTCCCTTGCCACTGACAGCTCCTCTTCCATATCGGGTAAGCTTTTAAGGCTTTTCTGCAGAGTTTCAATGCTGCCCTTGATCTTTTCCATGCCCCGCAGGATATCGGCTTCCTCTTCCCTTATTCCTTCAAGGCGTAGTTTCCAGCCCGAAAGCTCCTCCGCGTCAGTCTCATCCCTGTATTCTTCGTCAATCCTGGCTGCAGCGGCATACTTTTGTATCTCTTCCGCCCTTTTTTGGACCGCGGCAAAATCTTCGCCATCAAGCCTTGTATCAAGCAGCCTTTCGGTTTGCTGCAGCCTGTTTGAAAGCTCGGCGTACCTTTTATGCCCGGCCGCCCTGTCCCGGTAATCGGCAGCACTATGCGCCCCCGCCTGCTCCAGGATTTCTGATATTCTTTCCTCCCGTTTATCTAATTCCTTCTGCCTTTCGGACAGGCTCTGCTGCAGCTGGTCCTTGTATTTTTCCATATACCGCCGCTCCAGCTCCAACTTCCGGGCCGCTTCCTCCAGCTCCCGGAGCCGGCCTTTTTGTATCACCGTCCGCCTTATATGGTAAAGGATTAGAATAATAAGCGGTATCGGCAGTATACCAAGGGCAGCACTGCCCCTGACAACCGCCAGCACTGCCGCTGCTGCGGCAGCCGCCGTCAGCAGGGCGCATGTTACAAAACCGCTTCTTATACTGCGTCGGACAGCCTCCTCTCTTTCATCCCGGCCCTGCCGACCGGGAACAAATACTTCACCGTCTGCTGCAGCTGTATCAAGCGCAGTCTCTTCAATCTTTGCCCTAATCCTTGTTATTTCCTGCCTGTCCTGTTCCGCCACCCGTACCAGCGAATAAAGCTCTTCGCTGTCCCCCGGGTCAAAGTCTTGGTATTCCGCGTACTCTTCCAGACTGGCAGTCAGGCCCGCTTTTTCTTCCCTAATCCCTTTAATATCCGCCCAGCGCCGCAAAGCCTGGCTGTCGCTGCAGCTTTTTATCCTTTCTTCAAGCCGCCGTGCAACTGCACGCAGTTTACCGGCCTTTGCTTCGGCTTCCTTGAGCTGCCGGCCAAGGCTTCTTAGGTCCTCCACCGCCGCTGCCGCAGTTTTAATCCCGTTCTCCAGCTCTTCCACCTGCCGGCACAGCCTGCCGTATTCCTTTGTACGGGCCCTGTCGGTACCTATTTCGTCCAGGTATTCCTTAATGATCTTTTCAGCCCTGCCTACCGATATGTCCGCATCCCCGGCGCTGCCCAGGTTCCCAAGCCGTGTCTGTATCTCCCGGGCCAGGGCCTTGTCGCTTTTGCTGCCCAACTGGCTTATGCTGATGGTGTTTCTAAACACCATATGGCTGATACCCAAGTGCCGGCTGGCAAACAGCGGTTCTTTCCTTGCCCTGTGATACCCGAACCTGCCGGTTACATCTTCACCGGTAATATTGTCCAGCACCCTGACGCTTTCCCTGCCCTTCGCCAGGTTTCGTTCCACTTTGTACAGCCCGCCTTCGACCTCGTAAACAAGGCTGCCCTCGTACAAATCGCCGGTCCACGGCCGGTACAGGTAGTACTCGTCCATCATGGACCTTTTCTTTAAGCCGGGCTTGACAAAGCCGAAAAGCATGGCCTCGATAAACTTGTGTATGGTGGACTTTCCCTTTTCGTTGGGCCCGTATATTATGTTAAGGTTGTCCCCCAGCAGAATTCTCGTGTTCGAAAGCCTGCCGAAGGCCTTTATGTACAGTTCCTTTATTATCATCTGCCGGTCACCTTCCTGCCGTTCAAAGCATCCAGCCCTATATAAAGGGCCCTTTCCAGGACTTCTTTTTCCGCGGGGCCGGTTTCCCGTTTAATACGGGCGAGGAGCTGCGTCGCAAACACACCGGTGATGCTGTGTTTTTCCTCTTCCCGAATTGAATCAAGGTCGTAGCCGGGAAGGGTGTTGTTTATGATTTCTGTATAAAAGGTTTCAAAGGCGTTCCGCAGGTATTCGGTATCCGGCTCCAACCCCGGATCTACGCTGCCTTCCAGTAAAAATTTGAGCAGGTTATCCTCTCCCGCGGTTTGTATATGTTTGTTTATCTCTTCCAGTATTGTATCCTGGGTGCCTGACGGATCAAGGATTATCCTTTCGGTAACAAACCTTCTCTTTGCCGTTTCAATGAACTTTACATTGCAGAAGTTTGTGCCCACCGTTCCCATATATATGCCATGCCGACCTTCCTCCGTAAAATCCAGCGGCTCGGGGCTGCCGCAGTATACCGCCTCGGTGCCGCCGCTTTTGTTTACCCTGCCTCCCTTGTGAATATGCCCCAGGGCGGCATAATTGACGCCGCAGCCCGCCAGGTGCTGTGCATATACCGGCAGGTAATCCGAAGCGCTTCCCACGGGAACCACGTCGCAGTGGACAGCCAGTATGTTAACCGCCCCAGCGTCCGCCACAAAGCCCTCAAGCAGCGGCTTTCGTATCCTGGCTTTGTCCCAGCCCAGGCCCCATACAACAGTGTTATAATCCTCCAGCCTTACGGCGCTTACCCGGCTTTCCCTGAAGATATGTACATTGGGCTGCCACCGGCATGTATTGTACAGAGAATCCGCAACGGCGGGATCGTGGTTGCCGGGTGCTATGAAAACCCGTGTACCGGGAATCTGCGCAAACCTGTCGTTTATCCTCTTAATATCCGACATGCTGCAATAGTCGTACTCGAAAAGGTCGCCGGAAACCAGCAGCAGGTGAACCTTTTCTTTCTTCGCAATCTTAATAATCCGGTCAAAGGTTTCCCAGAGCTCCTGCCTTCTTATCCTGCCCACAGCAGAAGGCAGCCTCGACCCGGTAAAGGGCATGCCCAGGTGCAAGTCCCCGGTGTGCAGTATCTTTATTCCATCCATACAAACCACCCCTACCCAAAAGTCTGTAAAGCGGTGTGTCCCGACCCAATAGACTATCAATCGGGGACATTCCGCAGCAAGGAATACCCGCTATAAGCGGTGTGTCCCCTTTCCTCTAAGTATTCGCCGCAGCCCCTGCTTTCCCCTTTTAACAGTCGAAACCACTTTTTTTACCAAAATATTACCCGGGTTTTATCATCATTATATAGGGATACTACAGTTGCGGACATTTTCCAAAAAGGAGGGAGCCGAATGACTGTAAAAAGCGACCTTGAAAAAGCCATTGCCTCCGAACAGGCAGCCATGGGAACCTATGCTGTGTTTGCCGACTCCACCGACGACCCCGCCGCAAAACAGATGTTTCAGCAGATGCAGCAGGATGCGCTACGCCACATACAGATGCTGAATGGCAGGCTTAACTATTTAAACGAAAACAACCCGATGTACGGCGGCGGGCAGGAGCAGCAAAACAACCAGAACACAGGCCAGGACAGCCCTAAGATAATACAGACAGACAAACAGCAAAAGAGCCGGTGACTTGTAAGCCGCCGGCTCTTTTATATTAGGATATTTTTTCATGCTCGATATATGCTGAAAATTGTCAGATATGATGATATAATTGAGTTGACATAAACAAACCACAGGGGGTCAATATATGAGTAGAAAAAGAGGTCTTGTTTTTTTATTGTTTGTTTTAATGCTGACGATTTTCGCCGCAGCCTGCTCCCCGGGAGATATTTTCCCGGTACTGCAGCCTTCCGGAAGTGACACAGAAGAGGGCGGCAGCAGTGAAGAAAATTCCGAAAACCCGGAGGACCAGGGCAACACCGGTACCGAAGAAGAAAACCCGGCAGACAAGCAACGTATTGTCTACGTCAGCGCCAGCAAACTGAACATAAGGCAGGAAGCTGCAAAGGATGCCCCCATAATGGGTTCGGCGATAAAGGGCCAGGCGGTGCATATACTGGATACCAAAACCGACGATGACGGTGCAAAGTGGCACCTGATCTCTGCCGATACCGGCGGGACAGAAGAGGACGGCTGGATAGCAGGAGAGTACACGGTAGCCGACCGGTACGACCTTTTGGACGAAACGCTGCGCGAGCTGGATTATTCGCCCCAGCCAAAGGTAGATGAGCACCCGGACAACCCGCGGGTTAAGGTTAAAGGCATTTATCTGACCATTTATTCGGCGGGAGGACAGAGGCTGGATCGGCTTATTGAGATGGCGAACAAAACCGGAATAAACACCTTTGTTATAGATGTGAAGGACGACAAGGGTAATATGCTCTTCAAGACAGAAGCTGCCGAAAAATACAGTCCCAGCGCAAACAGCAAAGCCACCGTCAAGGACATTGACGCCCTGATGAAAAAACTGAAGGATAACGGTATTTACACGATAGCAAGGATAGTAACCTTCAAGGACCCGACCTATACCAGCCACCACACCGACCGGGCGATTGTCTACAGGGACACCGGCAAACCCTTCACCAACAGCGACGGGCTTATCTGGGTGTCGCCCCACGACAGGATGCTGTGGGAATACAATGTAGCTGTATCCAAGGAAGCGGCGGATGTCGGGTTTAATGAAATACAGTTCGACTATGTCAGGTTCCCCGCTTCGGACGGCGGCAAACTGGACAAGCGGCTGGACTACAGGGACACAACCGGAGAGTCGAAACCTCTGACCATACAGAACTTCCTGAAATATGCCTATAGTGAACTTTCGCCAAAGGGAGTATACATCTCTGCGGATATATACGGCCTTGTGGGCTCGGTAGCCGACGACATGGCCCTTGGCCAGTACTGGGAAGCCATAAGCAATGTGGTGGATTACATCTCGCCCATGATGTATCCCAGCCACTACGCTAACAAAACTTACGGACTTCCGGTGCCGGATGCCTACCCCTATGAGACGGTTTATAACTCGGCAAAGGATTCGGCGGCGCGCAACAAAAACATCGAAACGCCGGCAATAATTAGGCCGTGGATACAAAACTTCACCGCTTCCTGGGTAAAGGGATATATAAGCTACGGAACCGAGCAGGTAAAGGCCCAGATAAGGGCACTGGAGGAAAACGGCATAGACGAGTTCATGCTGTGGAACGCCAACAACCGGTACTCGGAGGATGCGGTGAAATAAAAATGCCCCGACGTGCAAATACTGGGACAGATACCTTGTTTGGTAACTGTCCTTTTATTGACTGTTGGGCTGAATTCTTTGAGTGCCTTAGTGTTATTGTCATATTAACCCATTCTTAAAACGCTTGGTTTTATACCATGTAGTTTCTTCATGAAGAAGCACCCTCTTAATTTCTAACCAGAATGCATATATAACCAACAGTATCCATATTTGGGTATAAGTAAAATACATGAGTAAAATAGTAAAAAAGTTTTTAATGTTTAAGTGGTTCTCTTCAATACTTAATGTCAGCAATGTTTCTGTAACAAACAAGAGAAAACATACTACCAATAGCACATAAGACAACAGACCAATCGAAATTTCTAAATCTACAAATAAATTGATTATGAGAATGCCATGGGATATAAGGATTCCACCCATAAACAAAAAATACGTTAATAAAAAGTACAACAAATCAATGTATGCCTTTTTATTGCACAATTTACCAAAACCCAAAAGGTATTTTCCAATGACATAAAGATTTCCGCGAACCCATCTGGTCCGCTGCCTCCACCATACTCTCCAGGATTCCGGTTCTTGCTCGAAGGTAACTGCAACCGGGAAGAAACGAATATAGTAGCCCAGATTATAAACCCTGATACTTAATTCTGTATCCTCCGATAGTGCACTTTGGTCCCAACCTCCCAGTTCCTCCAAAATGGTTCTTCTAATTGCAAAATTTGTACCTGGTATGGTAGCCAGCTTAAACCAGTGCCATCTTCCGGCTTGAGCCAACCATTGAAAATTAACAGCTTCTATATTAATAAACCGTGTAAGCAGATTTCTATTTGCATTAATCACCCGGTACATTCCAACGCTCGCTCCGGCTTTACTGTCTTTTTGCAGTACCAATACAAGGTTCCAAACGGCATCCGGCTCGGGGGTATTGTCTGCATCATAAACTAAAATTATCTCTCCACCAGAGTGTTTAAATCCCTGGTTTAATGCAGTTGATTTACCTTTGCCTCCAAAGGGCGGTACAGTGTGGATCACTTTTATATAGTCGTATTGGCCGGCATAGGCTTCTGCAATAATACCTGTTGAATCTGATGAGTTATCGTTGATAACGATTATCTCCAACTGATCCTTCGGATAATCCAAATTTACCATTGATTTTATTGTGTCTTCAATTACAAGTTCTTCATTATGTGCCGGAATGAGAATGGTCACCATGGGCAGAATTGTGGTATCATTTGTCTCCTTTCCTTCTAAAAAACGATACTTTAATGAGAATAGAAAACCCCCTTGCATTAAAAATATATGATAGAACAATATTGACCAAATTGTAAATAAAGAGATATATAATAACGTATCAGCCATTCACCCTACCTCGTTTCTTTCGTTTGCTGCGGGCAATAGATATTAAAATATTATAAACAAAAGTTGAAGCTGCTAATGAGCCAATGCCTGCCATACACCATGTTACCCTTTTAATTAACACGTTAATATGATATGTAAGGTAGTCCCTGGAAGTAAGAAACAGCCCACCATGATTAAGCTTCACCATCAATTGTCCATCATCCGTTCTGATTTCCACATGCTTTGCATTTACCCGGTTACTCATCTCTTTTAAATCAATCCATGATACATGAGGAATTTTTTCCATCTCTTCAATTAGCTTTTCAAATAATTCCACACCTAAGTACGGATGGTAAAACCCCGCTACCATCCCATCTCTGACAAACTGATAATCTCCTGCCAGCTTAATCATTTTTTCTACGGCATATGGATCATCCGGGTCAACGTATCCAATTGTTTCCGGAAGCAAAGTCATTCCATGTAAGAAGGTTGGCTTTGTGATATAGGGCGCTGTTGCTGTTATTTCCCAGTCTGCATCACTTAGTTGAAGATGCCCTACATAAGTGGAAAAATACTCTGAAGAAACCTGATATCCGTGCTGTGACATCGCATAATGAGGCGCTTCAAAGGCCAAAGGATACAATCCATAGTTGGCTAATTCTTGAATTCCCTTAGTAAGTCTTGTTTCTATATAGTCTCTTTCAAATGCTTTCTGCCCGACAAGGTAATCTTCATACTCCTCATCATTTTCAAAATCCCTTCTTGTCTTAATGACTATATCCGCATCCTGGTTATGATAAATAGGCATATTGTTTTCTACATCCCAAAATTCGAAGCCCTCACCGGTTTCACTCGCCCTAAACTGGTGGGTATACCCGTGTAAAACTATGCTTCCACCATTATTTTGCATATACTTTAATGCCTTTAAAAGCTTGGGAGAGTCTGAAAAATGGTACTGTATTCCTGTATCAGGGTTTGTATATACAGGAATTACTGCAATCATATATGGTATGTTTTTTCCCTTTAGAATCGCTGCTATTTCCATCATATTTTCGGGATCTGTCAAAGGATGGATATCTTCAAGACGAATATACCCTGGATTTGTAATATGGGTATTTCCTTCAAAAACCTCATGCAGCATTTCCGCCAGTGCAATAGAAAAAGGTGGTTCAATAGATGAAGAGGCAAAATAGTAGTTATCATAATGACTAACAAAAACTGGATACTCATTTTCTCCTCTCTTTCCTGTTAATAACACCCTTGAACTCTGAGTGTCCACCAAATAAGTATTTAAAATAAGTATTGGCAAAAATGACAGAGATTTATTGGAATTACCAGTTTGTGAGATATGATCAATGACTGCTTGGGCAGGAAGTATATTAATAAAGGAAAAACGTTCCCTTATTTGCTCTGCATTATAACCTATTGCAACCATAGTTCCTCTATACTGTTCCAGCATTTGCAAAAAATCTTGAGGCAGCACGGCCTTCTGCTGTCCATAATAAAAAAGGTGCGTCACTTCTTCAAAATCGTGTTCTTCTACAAAGGTACTGGCCTTAAAGGCAATATTATCTGTAAAACGACCCAGCAGCATATCCAACTTACGCTGGTGTTCATCAGTATCATTGTCCTGAGACGAGAATACAACCAGCACCTTGGGAGCCTCTTTCTCTGCTTCTTCTGCAATATTGGCATGGGCAGAAGCAGGTAGAAGCTTAAATAAAATTATGCTGACAATCCCCATTGACATCACATATCGCATTTTTCTTTTTAACAAACACACTTGGTATGCCTCCTGCATTACAGCAATTATTCAAAACTTAATTCATCATATTGCATATTATGCAGATGGTTAATCTTTGATACCTTCGGGCTTGTTTTTCAAATAAAACTCTTTAATCACCTCTTCTGTTGGAGTTCCAAGCGGCGAATAGTCAATAACACCCGGATCAGGTTCACTTAGGGTAACGCACCACCAGTATATACCCTGTATCATGTTCTGCCATGCACTAAAGGTCGCCTTATAATAATTGATTTGTGTTTTCCTGTCAAGCTTTGCTCCTCGTATGCTCCATGAGTAAGGAGCATGATAAGCCCCCGCTACCGGGATTATACCTGCCTCTGTCACAACAATTGCTTCATTCATGAGTACCTCTTTTATTTCACTCATCAGTTTTTCCCAGGCTTCTTCAAGCTCTTCCAAAGCGGCATCGTCCGGAGCGTTTAAAGGAAAATAGGCATCAATTCCTACATAATCCAGCATTGAAACAAACTTGATGTTGGGTATATCTCTAAAACAGTCCCAGTTAAAAGAATAGATTAGATCTCCTTTATAAACCTTCCCAATCTCCTCAATTATCTTTAACCATTCATTGCTATACTCGTTTTGCTGAAGAGAATTTAATTCGGTACCAATACTGAATATCTCAGCATTCGCCTCTTGCGCCAGCTCAGCATACATAAGCAGTAGTGAAAGATAGCTCTCAAACCATGCCGCTGTATTTTGTGGTTTAATAGTTCCTCTCCAATGACCTGTAGACTGAAGACTTTTTTCATCCAAGATGGGCCTTATCATAACGCTTAAATCCTCAGCATGGGCCGACAGAATAAGTGCTTTAATTTCTTCTACAGTAGCTGTTACTTCGGGGTTGACCATTACCCGGTCGGCCTGCCAGCCTGACTGAAACAAGGGGAATACAATGGCTACGCTATTTACTCCCAGGCTTCGTAAATTCATAAATAATTTCTGGGCACCTAAAACATTTGGGTGCTCATAAACGAGTAGATTAATACCTGCTTGGAACTCACCCCGTTGGTACTTGCGTTCTGTTTTACCCTTTGAATCCTCTGCCTGTTCTGAATTATGTCCAATCATTTCTTCCTTCGATTCATTCAATTGTTCTGAATCAAATGGATATCTGTTTACTGAATATAGTTTATACAGAAAAAATAAAAGTAATATTATGCATAATATCACTATTTTACCGAGAATACTCTTCGGCAAAAATATCACCCCATTCAAATAAAAACTTTCCACTCATCATATATAACAACTTATTTTCTAATTTGTTTAATATGTATTATTAAATGACTTTTCTTAGAAATTTTCTCAATCGGTCAAAAATAGTCCAGCGTTGACACTTACAGGTGCCAACCAAGGTGCCTGTACCTCTGTTTGATCATCCATACTTTCCCATTAAATATTTATGCTTTGTTAAAGGAATAACGGTATATATATAGAAATATATATATAGAAGGATGTCAAAGAATTATCATTATTCTACCACCGCATAGGTGTCCTTCCCTAGCGATAATCGGGGAGTGCTTTATAATGCTGAACATCAAGGCCCGGGGTATCGTTCTCATAGGTTTGGCAATCTCCCTTTTGATAGGCGCAGTTCTTTTTTTCATCGTCTTTATTTCGTTAATTTTTCAACCCTTTAAAGTCACCAGCCAAAGCTTCTATCACAACGACCCCGGCGGGCAGTTGGTACAGCAGATTTTTGATGAGCAGCCGGGCCACATAGAGCAGGTCTCGGTTCATTTTCTGGATGTGGACAATGCAGACTGCATATTCATTGACGCCGGTGATATTGACATACTGATAGACGGCGGCAACGACCATGACGGCCAGTATATAGTTGAATACC